>ENA-OQES01000003-OQES01000003.1-human-gut-metagenome-genome-assembly--contig:-NODE-3-length-116626-cov-9.178740_pt1 | contig 116626 bp, 98 predicted proteins | sample MGYA00242798_ERZ504641 | MGnify/ENA primary metagenome ERZ504641 (study PRJEB26092, sample SAMD00036327) | human gut metagenome | host: Homo sapiens | study: EMG produced TPA metagenomics assembly of...
AAATTAAGTTGGTTGCCAAGGGTTCGTCCGACGCTCCCATTCAAGACCATGCTGCGTTGATCCAGCTTCCCGAGCTATCTGCAAAGGCGAATTGCTCCGGTCTGGCTGGCAAGCGCCTGTCGGCAATGGCGGTGTTGCCGGAACAGTTGGGCAGAACCGTGCGATGGAGGCCATGCAGTTTTCGCTTTCCGAAATCTCCATGAACGGTGGCATTTCGTATTCCGCCCACGTATCCAATATCGGCTGGCAATCTGCTGTCTCAGATGGGGCCACAGCGGGAACCGTTGGACAGGGACAACAAATCCAAGCCGTGAAGATTAACTTGACTGGCGACGTTTCGAATTACTTTGATGTCTGGTATCGCGTCCATGTGTCAAATTATGGTTGGCTTGGCTGGACCAAAAATGGATCACCGGCGGGTACCACGAAGCTTGGCATTCCTGTTCAGGCCTTACAGGTAAAGATTGTCCCCAAGGGCGCTTCCGCACCGGGCTCTACGTTTGATTCGTATTTTGAGACCTATCGATATATGGGATATCAGACCCCCGGTTCTTATCCAAAGGTTAATTGCAACAGCGTGCAGCTTCCTTCGTATTGCACCGGATACTTTACGTACGTCACGCCTTCCCGTATTTCTTATAACGCTTCGCGCCAGGACTGCATTAATGCATTTATCCAGCGTGCTCGTGAATATATTGGAACTCGTTATATCGAGCCTTGGTCTTCTTGGCCGGGAGATGCGGTTGATTGCTCAGGCTTGGTACTGCAATGTCTGTATGCGACTGGCATGGATATGGGTTGGTATAACCCCTATAACCATCGTTGGTTGCCCGAGCAAACCTATAACTCCATGAATTGGTATCGCAACAACACATTTATGCCGGTTAGCACCTCTGCCATGCAGAGGGGAGATGTGGTCTACTACCAGGGTCATATTGGAATCTATATCGGAAACGGTAGAATTATCGATTCGTGGCCGGGAATTGGAGTCACCGAGCGCTCGGTCTATGCTCCTGGTCGTGTAATCGGCGCCGCAAGGCCTTTTGCATAGAGCCATTTGAGGCGCTCCGTAACGGGAGCGTCTCTATTTTGTCTGAATGCCACCGTTGCGTCTCAAGCCTTAAATGCTTGTTTAGAAGTGCGGTAATATAACTTGGTGTCTTCGAAAGTAGTCAATATCTCGGGGGATATATATGAATCGTCTCAAAGCGTCTGCAGCTTTGATTTGCACGCTTTTAATAGCTTGGTCGCAAATCATTCAGCCTTACTGTGCATACGCGTTGTCTGCCCAATCTGTCGCTTCTTCACAGTCGGTGCAGCAATCATCGAATGACTGCGGATTTCAAGGTGAAAGCTCTCAGGATGGGCGGGGCGACGCCTTGGGTTCTCAGGGTGTAACCGAGTGGTATGGTGACGCTGCGGACGCTGCTCGCCCGGATGGGAGCTCGGGCTCAATTTCTGACGATCAGTCTGGAATCGGTACCGATGAGTCGAGCGTTGACAATTCTGGTGACGAGGCATCGGCGGATGATGCCATGCAGGCGGATTCCCCTGAAGCTGACTCTTTGGTGCCGAATTCTTGGCGTTACAAGAACGGCGTGCTTATCGATGCCGGCAACGATGGTATCGATGTGCAGTCTTTGGCTGACGAAGCTTTGCCCAATGGTGCCGTTGCGCGTGGTATCGATGTCAGCAACTTTCAGGGGACGATTGACTGGAATCAGGTTAAAGCCGCTGGAATAGAATTTGCCATTCTCAAGGTCGGCCCTGTTTACGGCAAACCCGATTCAACGTTTGAACGAAACGCTACCGAATGCGAACGTCTCGGGATTCCTTACGGTGTCTACTATTACTCCTATGCTCGTTCTGTAGCGGATGCAAATAAAGAAGCCGATCGAACGCTTGCTTGGCTCGGTGGCCATCATCCGTCGCTTCCCGTTTATTACGATCTTGAGGATAACTATATCTTGCAGGATCCGAATTTCAGCAAAGATAAGCTCGCTCAGATTGCGCAGACTTTTTGTAACCGTATGGAGGCCGTTGGCTTTAAATCTGGCATTTATGCAAACCTTAACTGGTTTAACAACTATCTGAACTCTCCGTCGCTGAGCGGTTATGACCATTGGGTCGCTCAGTACAATTGGCGTTGTGACTATGCCGGTAGCTACAGTTTCTGGCAGTACTCAAGCAGCGGTAATGTCCCGGGCGTTAACGGACGCTGCGACATGAATTACTGCTTTAATGGGTCTTTTCTCAACGTTGATGACGGTAAGATGCATATCCAATATGAAGCACATGTTTCTAATATAGGCTGGATGAGCAGTAAAAGAGATGGATCAACTGCGGGCACAACGGGACAGTCGAAGGCCGTGGAAGATCTTAAAGTCAGTATTCTGAATCCCGAGGAAGATGGTTCTGTCCAGATCGACGCCCACGTCTCGGGCATCGGCTGGCAGGGCTGGGACACCCCCTCGGCCTCCGAGGGCGGCACCACCGGCCAGGGCCGCGCCGTCGAGGCCGTCCGCCTGAGGCTCACGGGGTCCCTTGCGAATGACTACGACGTCTACTACCGCGTCCACGCCTCCAACATCGGCTGGATGGCCTGGGCCAAGGACGGCGAGGAGGCCGGCACCACCGGAATGTCTTGTTCCCTTGAGGCGGTTCAGATTAAGCTCATTAAGAAGGGCGCCTCCCATCCTGATACATCGGGGTATTCCCATCTTGAATTACCTACGGTGACGTATTCCTCTCAGGTGAAAGGTGCTTGGCAGAATTCTGTCCCCGCTGGAGAGGTGTCCGGTACAACCGGTCAGGGAATTCCCATCACCGGGTTTTCAGCTAAAACTACTTCATCTGTTGCCGGCGGGATTAATTATCAACTGCATCTTTCGAATGTGGGCTGGACGTCTGGTAAGTCAAACGGAGTGCAGCTTTCGTCTACCGCTGAATCCAATTCGGTTGAGGCTATTAAAATTTCTCTTTCTGGTGACTTGGCAACCTATTTTGATGTTTGGTACAGGGTCCATGTCGATAACGTCGGCTGGCTTGGTTGGACTAAAAATGGCTCCGTTGCCGGTAGTACTGGCTATGGGGCCCATGTCCAAGCTATCCAAGTTCGACTTACGAGGAAGGGCGCCAATGCCCCCGGGAGCACCGTTTCGCCGTGTTTGCTTGGGGAACCAACCGCGTTTGCAAATCCCATGCAGAAGAAAATTGCAGATCTTGCCCGACAGGTGCCGTCTCCTGGCCCTGGTTTGTGCTCTGAGTGGATTGCAGACATTTATGAGCGTGCCGGATTTAGGAATGTCCATACAGATGCCTGCGATTACTACTGGGATTACTGTAAATATACCGATTATTCTCATTTGAAAGTCGGAATGGTCATTGCCGTTCCTTCGCATACGCATACACGCATGGGCAGCATTTACGGTCACGTTTGTCTCTACATCGGTAATAACCAGGTTATGGATAATGTCGGTCGGATCAGGACGCTCGATATGGCGTACTGGTTGAATTATTATTCCACCTCATATAAGCCAAAATGGGGTTGGTATGACAACGTGCCGCTTGCATAGTTGATCGAAGGTCATGTCTTCACACAGGTTCTGGCAGATACTCTGATTAAAACGAACGGATCGTTTTGCAACGGTCCGTTCGTTTCTATTTGAGTGCCATTCGCGTTTTCGGTATTTAAGCAATTGCCGAAACGATAAATAATGATGCTAAAGATGGTCGATTGATGGGGGAGTCGAATGAAAAAGACGCAACGACTGCTAGCAACGGCAATGACGCCATTACTGATCCTTCAGTGTCTTCTGACGCCCCTTTCCGTCTGGGCTGATTCTTTACCTGTGCAACCGGAATCCACTGATTATATCGATAGTTCTGCCAGCAGCTTGGAAGACGAGAGCTTTGTCTTAAATGACGAACAGCAGGGGGTTGAAGTCGAGCAGCCGACTGTGTCAGACAACGATTCTCCCTCATCCGTTTCTAGCGAGCCTGCCTCCAATGCAACTGATTCGGCGAAACCCGAAAATGATGCATCCACTGTGTTTGGCTCTGTTTCATACCAGACTCATGTACAGGATATTGGCTGGCAAGCTCTCGTTTCAAATGGAATGACGGCGGGCACTACAGGCCGTGCTAAGCGCGTCGAAGCCCTCAAGATTAATTTGCTTTCACAGGATGGCACCCCGCTGGGGAATGATAGCATTTCGGTCCAATCTCACATTTCCGGGATCGGCTGGGAGTCTCAGCCGGTGGGTAACGGGCAGACATCTGGAACAGTTGGACAGTCGCGAGCCATCGAGGCGATCAAGCTATCTTTGTCGGGCGGTCTTTCTGATTCGTATGACATTTGGTATCGCGTTCATTCTGCAAATGTTGGTTGGCTTGGCTGGGCCTCAAATGGTGAGCCTGCTGGAACGCAGGGCTATGCTTGTCAGATCGAAGCTATTCAGATTAAGGTGCTTCCAAAAAATGCTCAAGATGCGCCAACGCGAGGCGATGCCTTTAGGGATTATTCTCAGGAACCGCCTACCGTTTCCTATCGATCTCATGTCTCTAATGTTGGATGGATGGGCGCTGTCGCGGACGGAAAGACATCGGGGGTTATTGACTCAAGAAATGCAATTGAGGCGCTGTCGCTTAGCGTTAATTGGTATGGCCGCGGAGGCTCCATTTCCTCTCGCGCACATGTGTCTGGTGTCGGTTGGCAAAGCTGGTCTTCAGGTGCTGTTGGCACGACCGGGCAGTCTCGGTCCATTGAGGCCGTTCAGTTTAAGCTGAACGGCGAGATATCTGCAACTTATGGCATTTGGTACCGTGTGTATGCTTCCAAATTGGGCGGATGGCTGGGCTGGACGTCTAACGGGTCTCCTGCGGGCTCGGTGGGGAAGGGTGCCGCCATTCAGGGTGTTCAGATTTTATTGGTCGAAAAAAGCGGCTCTGCTCCCGGCGATACGTTGAACCATTTCATTGGAGCTACGGATGTTCTAAGCGGGAGCTCGCTTGGTCTTAACGGTAAAAGCCTGGGCTCCGTACAAGGCAAATCAATCCTATTGGGCTCCGAGAACGGCTCTGAACCTTTAACCTCGCTCTCCATTTCGTTTGATAATCAAGAGATTTTAGGCTCAATTGACTATTCCGGCTTTTTTGAATTTGGCGGATGGAGCGGTGCTGTTTCTGACGGTGCTGCGCTTAACTCTAAAAACGATGGGCGTGTTCTAAAGGCGGTGAGATTGGCTCTTACTGGAGATTTGTCTAATGCCTATGACATTTGGTATCGCTGCTTTGACTCCAAAAAAGGATGGCTTGGTTGGGCATGCAATGGCGCGGATGCAGGGGCAACGATATCGGGTTCATTCCTTAAGACTGTCGAAGTAAGGATTGTCAGTAAAGGCGGCGGCGCTCCCGGAATAACGGACGGAGCATTTGTTTCCGATACTTCCGCCGATTGCGCTCACGTTGTATATCAGGCTCATTCGGCTAACCGTGGGTGGTCTCCTTCTGTATTTGATGGGCAGGTAACCGGCACAACGGGACAATCGCTTTCTCTTCAAGCTTTGAATGTGTCGTTGTCCGGTGTGGATGACGATTCTCAAATTGAGGCAAGAGCACATGTTGCCAATATTGGTTGGCAGGAATGGCGATCTTCCGGTTATATTGGGACCGTTGGACAAGGATTGGCCATTCAGGCTCTTGAGCTGCGCTTAAATGGTTCCCTCGCGAATCAGTATGACATTTACTATCGAGTTCATTCGGCGGGCTATGGTTGGTTGGGTTGGGCAAAAAACGGCGATTCCGCTGGAACTACCGGGCTTAATAACCAGATAGAAGCTGTCCAAATTGAACTTGTTGCGAAAGGCGGGGATCCAGGCGCGTCGTCTGCGCCCGCGTTTATCACGGCACCAGCCCTAACGCTCCAGGCGCATGTCGCCACGCTTGGTTGGATGAATCCGGTTGGCAACGGCGATGTTGCGGGCACGACCGGTAGGGCACTTGCGATTGAGGCTCTGAAGCTAAATGTCTCCAGTAGCGTATCGGGCGGTATAGAGTACTCCGCCCATGTGCAGGATGTCGGTTGGCAAAGCTGGACTTCCAACGGGGATATTGCTGGAACGGTAAGCCGCGCAAAGCGTATCGAGGCTATTAAGATTAGGCTGACCGGTGGCTTATCGAACTACTTTGATGTCTGGTATCGGGCATATTGCCAAGACTTTGGATGGCTCGATTGGACTTCTAATGGGCAACCTGCGGGCACATCCAAGATTGGATATAGGATCGAGTCGGTTCAAGTGACGATTGTGCCTAAGGGTGCTGGAGCTCCCGGTTCAACTGGGCGTCCGTATACCGATCAGCCTTTGCTGCCTGCCGACATGATGGCCATGCTTAATCGGGCTAATAGATATTCGAGCAATACAAACTGGCTCATTATGGTTGACAGGCAAGCATGCCGCCTTGGAGTTTTTCGTGGACAGCGCGGGTCGTGGAGTTATGCTCAATACTGGACTTGCTCTGCCGGCGCCCCTAGTACTCCAACGCCTACGGGTGAGTATACCGTCACCGGCAAGGGCTACTCGTTTGGACATGGGTATACTTGCTACTACTATACGCAGTTTTACGGGGACTATCTGTTCCATTCGATACCGTACTACCAGGGAACTTTTAACCCCATGGACAGCCGAATAGGAATGCATATTTCACAAGGCTGCGTGCGTTTGCCCATCGATCGCGCTAAATGGATTTGGGATAACGTGCCCCTTGCTACCAAGGTGGTAATTAACTAGCTATTCCGTAAACGGCGAGAGCTTGTTAGAGGGCCCTTTCCTGTTGTCGTAGTCTTGGCAACGGGAAAGGGCCCTTACCTTTGGATGAGGCTCCTTTTTCTTCGTTCACCTAATTTGTAGCAATAATGAAGCCTACTCCCGATAGTATGGTTATTGACGACTGTCTATCTAGGAGGCGATTCTCTTGAAAAGGCAATTTAGAACATTTGTTGTTCTGATTTCCTGCTTCATGTCGATGCTGCTTTTGAGCCCTTTGGCTTGTTGGGCGGATCAAAATATTGGTGCCAACGAATATGAATCCGTTCCAGAGACACAATCCGACTCCTCGGATCAAACTGCTGCTGCAGCCGATGAAACGGCGCCTTCGATTGATGTTGCCGTGGAGCCCAAAGAGGCGGCCCCGGACGTCAGCTATAAATCTCACATTTCAGGCATTGGCTGGGAGTCGACGTTTACATCGAATGGTTCGACCTCTGGCACAACGGGCCAGTCTCGTAGGCTTGAGGCGCTCAGGGTTACTCTCCCTAATTCAGAAGACCTTGGTATCGAATACCGCTCTCATGTTCAAAATGAAGGCTGGCAGGATTGGGTTTCTAATGGAGCCGTCTCCGGCACAACGGGAAAGGGCCTTCAGATTGAAGCCGTCGAGCTCAAGCTGACGGGTGAAAGAGCAACTTCTTATGACCTGTATTATCGCGTTCATGCTTCTAATTTCGGTTGGCTTGGATGGGCCTCAAATGGGTCGACTGCGGGAACCACCGGTTGGTCTTATGCCGTTGAAGCAATACAGATCGTCATTGTAAAGAAGGGCGAAGCGGCGCCCGGCGATACTGCTGGAGCCTATGTCCCGTATGTCTTTAATTGCTCTCTTTCTCAGGTTGGGGAGACGACTAAAGTAACCCTGAATATTCCGCAGGTCGAGGATATAAAACGACTCGGTATTGCCGATTCGGTAAAGGTGTCTGGCTTCATGTCGTATGGAGGGAAGGTTACCCGATCTGTTTCCAGCACGATTGCATTCGGAGACCTGGGCTCTAGCTCCAGTGAAATTGACTTTAGCGATTATGGTCCGTTTGACGTTACGTTGCAGTATTTGAAGAACGGAAACATCGTTCATGAGGACCATCAGTCAATCGGCATTTCTGCGAGTGAATACAACCTTGCCCCTTTGAGTGCTTCTTTCCCTGTTGTTCTCTATTCGCTATCTTTCTGGGATATCAGCACCTCTTCTGCCGGAACGACCATTCCGTCGATTGTAATGCTCGATCGTCCAAGTGCTTATAACTGGAACTCGCTTCCGTCCGGGATGTATGGTCTTCCGTATCTGACTCATGAGGAAAATGCTTCTAGTTCGAGCTATCAGGCGTTCGCGGATTATGTCGCTGCTCTCTATAAAATCAACCCCAAGGCAAAGTTCAATCTGTATATCAATGACATCACCTGTTCGTTGATTCATAGGATGATTTACGCCAATAAGATTCCCACTGGCCAATACTCCATTCGGCTGTTGTCGGATGGATCTGCCACGTATGTTTTTACCAACGAGGCTTTCGATGTTAAGGATCCAGATTCTAAGCAAGCGGAGCTGATTGCTTTATGGAACGCTGCCAAGAATAAGGAATACGAAACCGGTGAAGTCTCAATGTCGTATAGCGATTATCACGATCACTGGGATTCTATGTATGCCGTGCTGAGTATTGAGCCCGGCACTCAGTGGTGGATGACTCGAACGAATCTGTTTACGAGCGGTGACGATAATGCCTTTGCGAATAAGATCGCATCCGATCCTAACGTTAAGAAGATGAACGTTTCGAGCATGCTTACGAGCCTGCAGAATAGGGGAGAGTACACGGTCCAAGCGTTTAAGGCTCTGTACAACTTTAACGATGGTTATTTTGATGCGGCTACTCAGCAGGGCAAAAAGGTAATGATGCTGCTTGGAACGTATGTTACTTACGAGCAGAATTTTGACGACTATGCCAACTTGACCGAGGTTATCTATGGCGATGACTATTTGTATTATTACAAGGGGCATCCAAACACGCCGACGGGCATGTATCCCCAAAAGCAGGAACAGCTTGACCGTCTGAGCATTACCGATGTCGATTCTTCCGTTGCTGCAGAGCTGATTCTCTTCTTTAATCCGGAGATCGGTCTGTCTGGATATGGGTCTAGTACGTATAACTCGGCCAGCGCCGATGCTGCTGGTGGACTTTGGAATTCAACGAAGGCCGAGGCTTTGAAGCCGGGTGCCGTTATCGATTATTCGATTATGGATTGGTTTGCTTCTCCGGTTACCGAAGACACGGATGCTGCAATCAGATCCCTTTGCAAGCAGGGTGACTCTTGCTATCTCGTAGAATTTTCGGATTCCATCCTTGCTTCGGCAAATTACGACTTTGCTATTTATTCGCACAATAGCGGCGCTCTGACTTATTTCAAGAAGGACGAGTCGGGCTACGACGTCGTCAAGGTGTCACGAGGCTCGCTTGATGTTTTGGCAACTTCGCATGTTTCGAATGACGGTTGGCAGTCGGCTTCCAAGGGCGGAAATGTTTCTGGCACCGTTGGTCAGTCCAAAGCTGTCGAGGCTATAACTCTCAATCTGCAGAATGCTCCCTACGATGGCAGCTTGGAGTACAGGACGCATGTTTCCGATTACGGTTGGCAAGACTATGTGAAAGAGGGAGAAGTCTCCGGTACTACTGGTCAGAGCAAGTCTGTCCAGGCTATCCAAATTCGACTTACTGGTGAGATGGCCAATCGTTATGACGTTTACTATCGCGCTCATGTTCAGGACAAGGGCTGGCTTGGCTGGGCCTGCAATGATCAAGTTGCCGGAACGACTGGGTTTGGCTTGAGGCTCGAGGCATACCAGGTCGTTTTGGTTGAAAAGGGTTCGCCTGCACCAGGGGATACGAGTCAGCCCTCTATTCAGAAAACTTTTTCAATAAAGGCTCATGTTTCAAACCTTGGTTGGCAGGAACCTGTTTATGAGGGCATGACGGCGGGCACAACTGGTCGAAATCTTGCTGTTGAGGCGTTGGCTATTAGCAAGCCCGAACTCGGGTATTCCGGTAACATCGAATATCGAGCTCATGTTCAGAATATCGGCTGGCAAAAGTGGGTCAAGAACGGCAAGCTGGCCGGCACCACGGGTAAGTCTCTTTCTATTGAAGCTGTAGAAATTAAGCTTACGGGTGATCTCGCCAAGCATTATGACGTTGTCTATAGGGCGCATGTGCAGGGTAAGGGTTGGCTCGATTGGGTTAAATCGGGCGAGTGCGCAGGTACAACTGGAGAGGCCCTACATATGGAAGCGATTGAGGTTAAGTTGGTTGATAAATAGTAAGTGATGCAAGTCTATCATCTATCCGCTATTGCAGTAATTCAGTGGTTTAGTCCAACTGTATTAGTTTAATCTTGAAGGAGTTTATGATTTTTCGTAAACTCCTTTAGTTTAGCTACTAATTAATTATAGGGACTCGTTTATGAATTCATGTGCAAAACGATGCAAGTTTTATGGCGTTTTATTTGCTGTAATGTTTGTGGCTGCGTTATTAGTCGCAATTTATTATTGCAATTTGAAAACAGGGTTTCATGTTGACGAGCTGTGGACTTTCGGTCTCTCGAATAGTTTTTATTTTCCACATATTTTTTGGGAAAACAATATGGATGCCAACTGGATGGATCCTACGTTCATTCAGTCTTATTTGACAGTTGATACAGGGCATGTGTTTCGGTTTGATTCGGTTTTATATAATCTGAGTAATGACGCACATCCTCCTCTCTATTTTTTCATTATTCATACCGTTTGCTCACTGTTTCCGAATGAATTTAGCAAATGGTTTGGCTTGGTTCCTAATCTATGTTTCTATTCACTCAGCTTAGTATTTTTATTTAAGCTTTCTTACAAAGTGTTTCAGAGTAAGCCAGTCGCCCTAATTTTAATGGCTCTTTGGGCTTTCTGTCCCATAGCGTTAAATCTAGTGACCTACATTCGAATGTATCTGTTATTGGTGACACTTGCCCTAGCATTTCTTGATGCGTTATTCGATATGTTTAATGCTTCCTTCGCCAATCGATCGGTTTATTTCCGCCTATTTGTTATTTCTTTATTGGGGTTTTTAACTCATTTCTATTTCTATATTTATCTCTTTTTTGTTTCCTGTTTTTTACTATTTATTTTTGGGCAAGAAAAGGGTGGAGGTTCTCCTTTAAATATGGAGTCACGATTGTCTTATCGGTTTGTCTGTCATTTATCATATTTCCTCCAGCATTAAGCAACATGTTTGGGAATCACTATGTCGAATCGGCCTCATCGCAATCAGGGGTAATGGTATTACTTAGACGAATTTGGCAATTTCTAGGGTCGTCGTCCGTTGATTTGTTCTTCGGATCAAGGCTTCTTTTGATTGCCTGCTTCTGTTTGTCAATTGCCCTTTGTTTCTACTTGCTATGGAATAAAAAAATTAATCGTGAGCATCCTGAGTCGATTTATATAGTTTTATTATTTAATTCATCCCTTGTTTTTTACGTCACAGCTTGCTATGTATCTCCTTTTACTTCGTCAAGATACATATGCTTGGCATATCCAGGATTACTGTTATTTGGATTTGGAATGTTCTTGTATCTATTTAGATATTTGCAAATTCGCTATAGAAATAATACTGATTTCAATTTTCGGGGCACTATTTTAGTTTCTGTTGTATTTGTTTGCGCAATTATTGCTGCAGATTCTGTTTTCTTTTCTTCCAATGCTTTGTATTTATATCCGAAATCTGCTGACAATGAAGCCGCAGTAGAGAAGTACGCGGGTTCAACGGGGCTCTTTGTCTCTTATGATTACTATCAGCTCACTGCGAAGCTACTAGAAGTTGCCAAATTGTCTCGCATTCATGCGCTGATTCCTGATCAGAAAGCTATTAGCAGTTTTTGCGATAGAAATTATATTGATTCTGATGATCTGGTTGTTTACATGAATAATCACGACTGCGAAGAAGAGGTTCTTTCTCAACTGAAAGATGAACTAGGATATAGTGGTTTTAAAAAACTGCCCGGATATACTCAAATCGATGATGGAACCTCTTGTTTTGTTTATGTCCTTTATAGATAACAGTAGGAAAAGGGTCTTTAATGAAACGAGATTCGGTGATTCAATTTCTGAAGTTTTCGATTGTTGGACTTTCAAATACAATCGTTTCTTACTTAGTTTACGCGGCACTCCTTTTTATTGGAGTGAACTATATTGTCGCCAATATAGTTTCATATTTTGCTGGTGTCATCAATTCCTTCTATTGGAACAATAAATATGTTTTTGATAATGAGAGATCGGATTTGAGTTCACTTATTTCAAGTTTTTCCAAGCTACTTGCTTCGAGTGCTTTTACTGGATTGATTATCAACAACATCCTTTTGTACTTTTGGGTTAGTGTGCTTGGAATTTCTTCTATTCTTGGTCCACTGCTTAACTTGTTTGTAACTTATCCTCTTAATTATATTTTAAGTAAGTATTGGGCATTTAAGTGATAGGTGCTTGCATGACAAAGATGGACATATTGCCGATTCTCTATCTCGTGGTTCCTTGTTATAACGAGGAGAGCGTTTTGCGGGAAACCTCTAAAAGGCTTTTTGAGAAGTTTTCCACTTTAGTAAAATTGTCTCAGATTAATGCGAACAGTAAGGTTTTGTTAGTTGACGATGGGTCATCCGATAAGACTTGGGAGATCATCGAAAGTCTTCATCAGTCTAATTCCTTATTCTGTGGACTTAAGCTCTCTAGGAATTGTGGCCATCAGAAGGCTTTACTTTCTGGGTTACACAAGGCAGCGGAGTTTGCTGATTTAATAGCATCGATGGACGCTGATTTACAAGATGATATCAATGCGCTTGATGAAATGGTTTCAAGAGCTCGCGAAGGCTATGAAGTTGTATATGGTGTACGAAATGATCGTTCTAGCGATTCCTTTCTAAAACGTTTTACCGCACAGTCTTTTTATCGCTTACAGTCTTCGTTGGGTGTCGATGCTGTTTATAACCATGCTGACTATAGATTGATGTCCAAGCGTGCTGTTCTTGCATTGTCTCAATTCCGTGAGGTTAATCTATTTCTTCGTGGTTTGGTTCCTTTAGTTGGTTTCAAATCTTGCTGCGTGTATTATTCGCGAGGGAAACGGTTTGCCGGCGAATCTAAATACACACTCGGTAAAATGCTGTCATTTGCTTTTGAAGGTATAACGTCTTTTAGTACTAAACCGATTAGGATAATTACTCTCACCGGTTTAATCATTTCTATTTTTAGTTTATTTGCACTTGTATATCTTTTAATTGGTCATTTTATTGGCGATGTACAAGTTGGCTGGACAAGCATTATTATGTCAATTTGGTGTCTTGGCGGACTTCAACTTTTGGCTTTGGGTGTCATCGGCGAGTACGTTGGAAAGACTTATATGGAGACGAAGCATCGTCCTCGCTATTTTATTGAGGAATTTTTGTCCGATAAGGAGGACAAGGATGCCTAAAGTTAGTGTGTTGATGCCTTGTTTTAATGGTGCTAAGTACATTTTGAAGGCAATTGATTCGGTGTTAAGCCAGTCTTTCCGCGATTTCGAATTATTAATTTTCGATGATCAGTCAACTGATGGAACATTTGAGATTGTTTCCAAGCTAACGGATTCTCGAATTAAGGTATTTAGAAACGCCAGTAATCTCGGTCTTGTTGGAAACTGGAATAATGCCATTGAGAAATCTTCTGGCGAGTATATTCATTTCCTCTTTCAGGATGATATTTTGTTACCCGGGGCTCTTGAGTCTGAGGTTGCAGCACTGGATGCTAATCCAAAGTGCTCCCTCTGCTTCAGCGCTTCATGTGTTATTGACTCGAATGGTGCCATTACAATGAAGAGGAGACCTTTTAAGCGGGATATGGTTTTAAAAGGCTCTGATTTTGCCCGCAAGACATTTCGAACTCATAATATCTATGGAGAGCCTTCTAATGTCATGTTTCGTAGAGATTGCTGGCAAAAGGTTGGACCCTTTAATGATTCTTTGTGTTACTCCCCTGATTGGGAGTATTGGATTCGTCTATCACTTAATAGTGATGTCTGCTATCTAGACTCAATTTATTCCTATTTTAGAGTGTGCAACGAATCTACTACGAACTCACTTTTTAAGGATAAAAAAGAGCAATTGAAACGCGATGAGTTTGATTTTGTGCGAGCAATCTGTTCACTCGATGGTATCAATATATCGTCGGTTGATTTAACCGCTCGTAAATTGTCGCTCTCAATCAGGAACATTGCTAAACGGATTTATTTTTCCGTTCACTGACTTTGGAAGTGATTGAATGAAAGGCATCATCCTCGCCGGCGGGTCCGGCACCCGCCTGTACCCGCTCACGCTCGTGACCTCCAAGCAGCTGCTGCCGGTCTACGACAAGCCCATGATCTACTACCCGCTGTCCACCCTCATGCTGGCGGGCATCCGGGACATCCTGGTCATCTCCACGCCGACCGACCTGCCCAACTTCGAGCGCCTGCTCGGGGACGGCTCGCGCTACGGCGTGAGCCTCTCCTACGCCGAGCAGCCCTCGCCGGACGGCCTGGCCCAGGCCTTCACCATCGGCGAGGGGTTCATCGCCGGCGAGCCGTGCGCCCTCGTGCTCGGCGACAACATCTTCTACGGCAACGGCCTGTCCCGCCACCTGACGCGCGCCGTCCAGAACGCCGAGTCGGGCCGCGCCACGGTCTTCGGCTACCACGTGGACGACCCCGAGCGCTTCGGCGTCGTGGAGTTCGACGGTGAGGGCCGTGCCGTCTCCATCGAGGAGAAGCCCGCCGAGCCCAAGAGCTCCTACGCCGTCACCGGCCTGTACTTCTACCCGGGCGACGTCACCGCCAAGGCGCATGGGGTTAAGCCCTCCGCGCGCGGCGAGCTGGAGATCACCGACCTCAACCGGATGTACCTGGAGGAGGGGACGCTGTCCGTCGTCACCCTCGGCCGCGGCTACGCGTGGCTGGACACCGGCACCATGGAGAGCCTGCACGAGGCCGCGGAGTTCGTCCGCGCCGTGGAGCACTCCCAGGACCTGCCCGTGTCCGTGCCCGAGGAGATCGCCTGGGAGAACGGCTGGATCACGACCGCCGGGCTCGAGGAGGCCGCGAAGGCCTACGGCAAGTCTGTCTACGGGCAGCACCTCAAGAAGGTCGCCGCCGGCGAGATCGTCAACAGCCCGCGCGAGTACTAGGAATTGAGGAGATACTAACATGGCAGAGGAGACGTTCTCCCCCAAGAACATCATCGTCACGGGCGGCTGCGGCTTCATCGGCAGCAACTTCGTGCACTACGTGGTGAACAACCACCCGGACGTCCACGTGACCGTCCTGGACAAGCTGACCTACGCCGGCAACCCCGAGAACATCGCCGGGCTGCCCTCCGACCGCGTGGATCTCGTCGTGGGCGACATCTGCGACGCGGAGCTGCTGGACAGGCTGGTCCCCGGCCACGACGCGATCGTGCACTACGCCGCCGAGAGCCACAACGACAACTCCATCGCCGACCCCGAGCCCTTCCTGCGCACCAACGTCGAGGGCACCTTCCGCCTGCTGGAGGCCGTCCGCAAATACGGCGTCCGCTACCACCACGTCTCCACCGACGAGGTCTACGGCGACCTGGCGCTCGACGACCCGGCCAAGTTCACCGAGGAGACGCCGTACCACCCGAGCTCGCCGTACAGCTCGACCAAGGCGTCCTCCGACATGCTCGTGCGCGCCTGGACCCGCACCTACGGGCTTCGCACCACGATCTCCAACTGCTCCAACAACTACGGCCCCTACCAGCACGTGGAGAAGTTCATCCCGCGCCAGATCACGAACATCATCGACGGCGTGCGCCCCAAGCTCTACGGCCGCGGCGAGAACGTCCGCGACTGGATCCACACCGAGGACCACTCCAGCGCCGTCTGGGACATCCTCACCAAGGGCCGCATGGGGGAGACCTACCTCATCGGCGCCAATGGGGAGAAGAACAACATCACGGTCCTGCGCATGATCCTCGAGGCCATGGGGCGCGACCCCGAGGACTTCGACTGGGTCGCCGACCGCCCCGGCCACGACCGCCGCTACGCCATCGACAGCACGAAGCTCCAGCGCGAGCTCGGCTGGAGGCCGGCCCACACCGACTTCGCCGAGGGCCTGAAGCAGACGATCGACTGGTACGTCGAGAACGAGCCCTGGTGGCGCCCGGCCAAGGAGGCCACCGAGGCGCGCTACCGCGCACAGGGGCAGTAAGGAGGGGCAGAGACATGGCTGACATCGCATTCGAGAAGGACCTCTCCGTCACCGAGACCGGCATCGAGGGCCTGAAGGTCGTCGACCTCGCCGTCCACGGCGACTCGCGCGGCTGGTTCAAGGAGAACTGGCAGCGCGCCAAGATGTGCGCCCTGGGCATCCCGGACCTAAAGGTCGTCCAGAACAACGTCTCCTACAACGAGAAGAGGGGCGTCACCCGCGGCATCCACGCCGAGCCCTGGGACAAGTTCATCTCCGTGGCCCGCGGCTCGGTCTTCGGCGCATGGGTCGACCTGCGCGAGGGCAGCGCCACCTACGGCAAGGTCTACACGACCGTGCTGGACCCCTCCAAGGCCATCTACGTCCCGCGCGGCGTGGGCAACTCCTTCCAGGCCCTGGAGGACGGCACCGCCTACACCTACCTGGTGGACGCCCACTGGTCGCTGGAGCTGAAGAGGACCTACACCTTCGTGAACCTCGCCGACCCCGAGCTCGCCATCGAGTGGCCGATCCCGCTGGAGGAGGCCACCGTCTCCGAGGCCGACCTCAACCACCCGATGCTCAGGGACGTCGTCCCCATGGCGCCGAAGCGCACCCTCGTCACCGGCTGCAACGGCCAGCTGGGGCACGCGGTGCGCGCGCTGGCCGAGGAGCGCGGCGTGGCGAAGGACTTCGACTTCTGCGACATCGACACCTTCGACATGTCCGACCCCGACGCCTACGCGCAGTACGACTGGTCGCTCTACGGCACCGTCATCAACTGCGGCGCCTACACGGCGGTCGACAGGGCGGAGACCCCCGAGGGCCGCGTGACCGCCTGGAAGGCCAACGCGACGGGCCCGGCCCTCCTCGCCCGCACCTGCGCCGGGCACGGGGTCACCCTGGTCCACGTGTCCTCCGACTACGTCTTCGACGGCACCGCCGAGGTGCACGACGAGGAGGAGCCCCTCAGCCCGCTCTCCGTCTACGGCCAGACCAAGGCCGCCGGCGACATCGCCGTGGCGGGGTGCCCGCGCCACTACATCATGCGCAGCTCCTGGGTCATCGGCGAGGGGCACAACTTCGTGAAGACCATGAAGGGCCTGTCCGACCGCGTCGCCGACCCCGACGACAAACTCACGCAGGTCACGGTCGTCGACGACCAGCTGGGCCGCCTGACCTTCACGCGCGACATGGCCGCCGCCATCTTCCACGTGCTGGGGACGCACGCCCCCTACGGCACCTATAACTGCACCGGCTCCGGTGCGGTCAAGTCCTGGGCGGACATCGCCCGCGCCGTCTTCGAGGCAGCCAACGGCAACGGGGAGAAGGTCGTGCCGGTCAGCACTGCCGACTACTACGCCGGCGCCGTCGGCCCCATCGCCCCGCGCCCGGTCCACTCCGCGCTCGACCTTTCCAGGCTCGAGTCGGTCGGCTTCCACATGCCCGACTGGGAGGAAGAGCTAAAACTTCATTTTGATTAGATGCCTTTAGTACATTGTTTGCATTCTTAAAATCAGTGAGAATGCAAACAATGCCATGGGCATTTATGCCATTTTGCCAAGTTGCACCAGGAATTTTTTGGATGGTTTTCAATGCATTTTAAACTTGCAAATTTGATTTTTAACGGATCTGATGCGATGTTGCAGTATCCATTGCTTTGCTATAGGGCAACGGAGGGTCTTGTTATTCCAACTTCGAATGGCGCTATTGAAATCATGAAATCGACCAATGTTGATTTCACAACATATTTTAATGCGCTATCCATTTATAAGTGGCGAAAATACACTACTGCAAAGGCGTTTTATCTTCATATCGAGTATTGCGGCTCCGCCTTAACGCTTCAGCAGACGTATGCAAATAATTATTCTTGGATTCCTTCTACAATTGATGGCTCTGCGGTTAGTTTGCAACGATCCGATGAATGGAGTACGGCTGAAATCGAACTCTCCCTTTGTGAGGGAGAGATTCTGCACGCTTTTAATATCAGTACTGAAGGCCCTGTTAATATTCGGAATGCGTATTATTATTGCGATTGTGAAGAACTGGATATTCATCCAGTTGAGCTAGCGCTTGCAACTACTACGTTTAAAAAAGAAGACTATATTGTCCGTAACGTATCTCTTTTACAAAAGAACATTATTGATTCTGATGAAGAGATTGCTGATCATTTCCACGTACACATTATTGATAATGGCCGTTCGCTGAATAGTGCAAACCTGGATTCATCGCGTGTTACTGTTCATCCAAATCCTAATGTCGGCGGGTCTGGTGGTTTTGCTCGGGGGATGATTGAGTCACTTGAGCAGAATCCTAAAGCGACTCATGTTCTCCTGATGGACGATGATGTCGAGGTTCTTCCCGAGAGTTTTATCCGCACTTTCAACCTGCTCTCTCTTCTCAAAGAAGAATATGCTGAGGCCTTTTTATCGGGTGCCATGATGAGCTTGGAAGAGCCCAATTTGCGTACCGAGGATTTAGGGTTCTTTACTGCTAAGGGAACTTTTTCTCCCCTTAAGCCTGCAGGCTATATGACCTCACTTCATGATGTCGTTGAAACCGAGATATATAAGGCCCCAACTGGCCTTTATGAGGACACTGCCCAACAGTATGCTGGCTGGTGGTATTGCGTTATACCTACCGCAACGATTGAACGTGAGGGGTTGCCCTTGCCCTTATTTGTTCGTTCTGATGATGCTGAGTATGCGCTTCGTTGCAAACCCAAGTTCATGTCCATGAATGGTATTTGCGTTTGGCATAATTCCTTTAAGTTTAAGTATAGTGCTGCCGTGGAGCGTTATCAGGTAAGCCGAAATACGCTAATCAGTCAGGCGACAACTGGCGCTGCGCCTCTCTCTGATTTTCTTTATGAGATTCGTCGTGAAGTTGAGCTCGACTTGAAGAAATTTAATTACGATGAAGCTGCTCTTGCCGTAAAAGGTCTTGAAGATTTTTTGAGAGGTCCGGAGTGGATTTCTCATCCTGTCGCTGAATCCCGTTTTATGGCGGCAAATCGTGAAAGGGAACAATTGATTCCCATCGAGCAGCTCATCCCTCAGGCACAAGAATTGGGTGTCGACTTGACGCAACTGACTTTTGGCAATTTGAGCCTTGGGGGCGACAGGTCTAGGCTGCAGGCATTTAAGGATTATCTGACCATTAATGGCCACCGTTTTGTTAACGACTCCGCTAAACGTAACGGTAGGGTTGCTGTTATTGATGCTGCGGGATGGGTTTATCCCGCAGGTAAAATCAGGGATGTTGACACGCTTATTGTGGTAGATATGCCTAATAAAAAGGGTGCCATTAGACATATGGATAAGAAGCGATTCAAAGAGGTTTGGAGTCGTTTTCGTAAAGCCGAGAAGGAATTCAAGCGAAACAAAGATAAGATTTATACCGAATACGCTTCGTATAGAGATGTCTTTACTTCGATCGATTTCTGGAAACAGTATTTGAAAGAGGCGTCGGAGTAGTCTTCATGTGAGTGGGTTTCAAGGTGGGACCCACTCATTCTTTTGTATCATATGAGTAATTGTGCTTCGTTCATTGTTTGTTGTTGCGAAGGTTAAGCCATGTCCTTGCTTTCTACTATTAAAAAGATCCTCCCTGGCTCATCCCGATCGTTGCATGCTATGCATGAGGATATGGACCGTCGTTTTGACGAGGTTTTCGCCCGTATTGAGCAGGCCGATAACGGTATCAATATGAATATCAATTACAAATTCGATACTCGGCTATTTCCAGAAATTGAATTGCTCAAGCAACGCCAACAAAGTCTGTCAGAACAAATGAGGCTTCGCTTTGAATTGTTAGCGCGACGTGCGTACCCCGATCTCACCCCTTTTGAGCTCCGTTGCAAAATCTTTGATGCATTGCCCGACGCCGAGGGTGATATTCGATTGATGCAGCAGGCAAACGCGGCGTTGATGAGTAAGCTAGACGCGATTTGTGCTGCCAATAATATTCAATACTGGCTTTCTTATGGTTCTCTTGTTGGCACCTTGTCTCGATCGGGTTTTATTCCTTGGGACGACGATATTGATATCTGCATGCTTAGGTCCGATGTGGATAAGCTCACTGCCGCTTTAAAAGACGACCCTGAATATCAAATCACTCTTGTATATGACTGGTTTGTAAAGTGCCGTCAAGTTCGCTTTTGTTCAACTAATTCGCTTATACCTTGTTTTGTGGACATTTCGATTTACGACCGTGCGGCCGAGAATTCCAAGCGCGCGAACGATCGACTTAGGCAACTCAGAATTGAGCTTATGGATTTCTTTGACAAAAATGAACATGAGTTTAGTTTTTGGAAAGATAATCCTTGGATGTTTCATCCCGACAGTGGTCTTAGCGTGCAGTGCGGGGATGTTGACTTGGAAGCTCAGAGAACAGTTGTTTCTTCTGCGGAGATTGATCTTGTCCAGAGCGTATTCGATTCGTTTAACGAAAAGGCTTATGCACTTGGTTTGTTGACCGATGAGCCTCATGGCGATTTTGCATACGCGATCGATAACGTTTTTGATGCCCCTAAGCGAAAAATAATTTGGGATCGCAACGATATTCTTCCCGTAAGAAAGCATCCGTTTGGCGGTTTCTCTTTTTCGGTTCCTGCGAAAGCGGAAAAGGTCGCTGACGCCTGTTATCCTGGATGGCCTTACATGCCTATGGACGTCTGCGGGCATGATCATTTTGCAAAGGATGTTTTGTCTGATCCTGATGTTCGCTCCGCGATGGCAAAGTTTGTCGTCGAATGTAATTAGTAGTTACAACGGCTTTGATTAAGGTATTTGAAATGCAGTTTAAACTTGCGAATGTTGTACTTAAAGTTGAAAAGCATGCAAAGGATTTTTTCCGAACTCTACTATCGCGTGCTCTCTGGTGATGCTTCGTATGATGACGACATTCATTCACTTCATATCAATGGAAACGTTGACTTTTTGACGTATGTGAATGGCTTATCTGCTGGCAAATGGCATCAATATGCGTCTGTTGGCGGCGTCGTCTTGCATATGGCTTTATTTGGCAGGGGCCGGGTTGTCGTTCATGGAGTGAGATCTTGCGAACTGAATCCCGTCGAGCTTAAATCTTATCCTTTTGATGGCGATAAAGTTGATCCTTGCGTTCTCGATATCGATATCGATACAACCGGCTACGACTTGATCGGTTTTAGGATTGAGAGTGATGAGAGCTATTCCGTAGACCTCTTGAACGCCTCTTATCTGACTGATGTTCCTGAGGACTCAATTAACCAGATCAATCTTGCTCTTTCTACTACTACATTTAAGAATGAGCAGTACATTCTTCCGAATATTGAACTCGTTAAAGCAGGCATCTCCAAAGAGGACGGTCCGATTCGCGACCACTTCCACATGTTTGTCGTCGACAATGGCCAGACGCTCGATTCTGCATTACTTTCCGATGAGCTAGTCACTGTTCTCCCGAATCCCAACACGGGGGGTTCGGGAGGTTTTGCGCGCGGAATGATGGCGGCCACTGAAATTCCTGATCAGTTCACCCATATCATCTTGATGGATGACGATGTCTCTATCATGCCCGAGAGTTTGATTCGTACGTACAATCTCCTCTCTCTCGCTAAGGGCAAATATAAGGATGCCTTTATTAACGGCGCCATGCTCTCAATGGAGGACCCTACTCGTCAGTTTGAGGATGTCTCGTATGTGGCGACTACCGGTGCTTATCGTCGCGTAAAAGATGATCTGAATGTCGGCAAGCTGGCTGACATCCTCGAAAATGAACGCACAAATGTTGAAGTTGATCAGGCCTATGGAGCTTGGTGGTATAGCTGTATTCCGGTGAAAGCTATCGAAAAGAACGGCCTTCCCATGCCTTTCTTTATCCGCTGCGACGACGTTGAGTTTGGCATACGCAATAAGCCTGTCTATATGACCATGAATTGTATTTGCGTGTGGCATGCAAGCTTTGAGGGCCGTTTCCGCGCTTCGGTAGATTGTTACCAGTACTTCCGGAACTTCTTTGCCATGATTGCTCTCGATGATTGTGCTGATGAGAAGATGTTTGTCCTTCGTATTCAGCGAGGGGTACGTCAGAACTTGCGCGATATGGATTATCAGGCTGCTGAGTTTATCCTTGACGGCTTTGAGGACTATCTGCGCGGCCCTGAGTATCTCCAGAAGCTTGATGGCGCCGCGACGATGATCGGCAAGGGTAAGTTAAACGAAAAGCTGATTCCTGTTTCCGAAATGGATCCAGAGCTTCTTCGCAAGGCTGGGGTTACGGAACAAGTGCTCGCTAATGTTAATCTGGAATTCCATCCTTCGAAAGTAATGAAGTACTGGAGATCTATTCCTTACGACAAGCACTATCTTCCCGATGCACTGTTGCGCGGAAAGCCCGGCTATGTGGTCAAGAACGGCAGCTGTACGCTTGAGGGCAACTCGACGCGTTGCATGACGTTGGTCTTTCTGGATCCGACTCGCGAGAAGGGGTCGGTCCGTACGATGGATCGGGCGCGGTTCAAGAGTATTCGCCGCCGAGAGCACGAACTGATGACGCGATATCGTAAAGAAGGCAAGAGCGTCAGGGGGGCGTGGAAAGATGCCATGCCGTACATGACTTCGCGAGAGTTCTGGGAACAGTATTTAGGTCTGAAATAAGAAGAGGTCCGGATTAAGTCCGGACCTCTTCTTATTTTGAATAGGTTTTATAGGCTTGTAGCTCCCATTGTTTTCTTTCGACCTTCGCAACCGAGTCGAGGATTAGTCCCGTTGCTAGGCTCAACCCACACAGGAACATGAATGAGGCCGCAAGTATGGCCGTGGGGAAGCGGGGGACTAAGCCGGTTTGGAAGTACTCCGCAACAATTGGAATTCCGAGGGCAAGGCCTATGATGGCGAAGATGAGCGCTATAAGGGTAAAGAACTTGAGCGGACGATAGTCTTTAAAGAGCGTTCCAATCATTGCGATGACCTTGATGCCGTCGCTAACGGTGTTGAGCTTGGACTCGGAGCCTGCGGGCCGATCGCGATACTCCACCGGCACGTCTTTAATTCGCCAGCGGTGATCGACAGCGTGGATGGAGAGCTCGGTCTCAATCTGGAAGCCCTCGCTCAAAACGGGGAAGGTCTTGACGAAGGGTCTGCTCATGGCTCGGTAGCCGGTCATCACGTCGTCAAAGCTGTAGCCGTAAATCCACTTGATCATGGCGCGAACAAGATTGTTGCCAAAGCCGTGGAAGGCCCTCTTGTTCTCTTCGGCATAGGTGCCGTTTGACAGGCGATCGCCAACGGTCATATCGGCTTCGCCGTTAAGGATGGGCTCGCAAAGCGCCTTTGCCGCCTCGGCGGGGTAAGTGTCGTCTCCATCAACCATTAGATAGCATTCGGCGTCGACATCACGGAACATTTGGCGGCACACGTTGCCTTTGCCCTGTCTGGGCTCGTGGCGCACCGTGGCACCGTGCTGCTTGGCGATTTGCGAAGTGCCATCAGACGAGTTGTTGTCATATACAAAGACGGTTGCACCGGGTAACTCTCGATGAAAATCGTCGACAACTTTGCCAATCGTCAGCGCTTCGTTGTAGCAGGGGATTATGACGGCGGTATTCGAATAGTCCATGTAGGACCTCCTTTAATGAATCAACGGGTCGAAAGTATACCTATCGTCTGCCCCTTTGATTAGATATGGGTTAGTTCTCCAGATTTGTTGCGGTGAGTTATCGTCAACGTGGGAGGGCTATACTTTCCACTGTTATGTTTTACGAGACAAGGAGATGGTCCGTGGCTGACAACGTAGAGAGTCAGAAAGCGGTGGCTAAACCGGCCTCTCACGCTAAAAATGATTTTGAAAAGGACAAGTTCATTCTTAAGCAGCTTGTCACCAAAGATTTTAAAATCAAATATCGTCGCAGTGTTCTGGGTGTGGCATGGTCCGTGCTTAACCCGCTGCTGATGATGGTTGTTATGTCGATTGTGTTCTCGACAATCTTCGCGCAAGGTCGCAATGGTTCTATTACGCCCGAAATGTATCCGCTTTACTTGATTGTCGGTAACGTGACTTTCTCTGTCATGTCCGAGTCGACGAACCAAGCGCTTATGTCCATCATTTGGGCTTCCTCGCTGCTTAAGAAGGTCAAGGTGCACCGTTGGGTCTTTCCGGTGCAGAAGGTGCTGTTCTCGCTCGTTAACTTCGCCTTCTCTTTGGTTGCTGTCGCCTTGGTTATGCTTTGGTTCCACGTGCTTCCCACCTGGCATTTAATTCTGCTGCCGGTTTGCTTGCTCCTGCTTATGTGTTTCTGCATGGGCTTGGGCATGATGCTGTCTGCGCTGGCGGTTTTTTTCCGCGATGTTATGCACCTGTGGACCGTTGTTATCACGGCCTGGATGTATCTGACGCCGATTTTCTGGACGACCGACTTCATTAGCCAGATGGCACATTGGATTCAGGTGCTCGTGGTTGTCAATCCCATGTACAACTACCTTCAGTTTATGCGCGATATTTTCCTGTTTAACACCATGCCCTCTGCGCTTACCTTTGGGCTGTGTGTTGTTTGGGCTGTTCTTGCTCTTGCTATTGGCTACACCGTGTTTCATAAGACCGAGCACAAGTTTATTCTCTACATCTAAGGAGTGCTGTTCATGACTGAATCTGCTATTGATTACAGCAAGCAGCCCCTTGCTGTTGAGGTCAAAGACGTCACCATGATCTTTAACATGGCGTCCGAGTCGCTTACGAACCTCAAGGAGTACTTTATTAAGCTCGCCAAGCACGAGCTGTTCTTTGAGGAGTTCCGTGCACTTAAGCACATTTCGTTTAATGTGCATCGCGGCGAGGTCGTTGGTCTTGTTGGTACTAATGGTTCCGGTAAGTCTACGATGCTCAAGATCATCGCTGGCGTTTTGGAGCCCAGCGAAGGCGAGGTTAAGGTCCACGGCAATATCGCGCCACTAATTGAGCTCGGTGCCGGCTTTGACCCGGAGCTTACCGCGCGTGAGAACATCTATCTGAACGGTGCGCTGCTTGGATATACCAAGGAGTTTATCGACGCTAGTTTTGGCGAGATTATTGAGTTCGCCGAGCTTAAAGACTTCGTTGACATGCCCTTGAAGAACTTCTCGTCGGGTATGGTCGCGCGTATCGCCTTTGCTATCGCCACGATTACCGAGCCCGATATTTTGATTGTTGATGAGACGCTTTCTGTTGGCGATGTCTTTTTCCAGCAGAAATGTGAGCGCCGTATTCAACACTTTATTGAGAGTGGCGACGTCACGGTCTTGTTCGTTTCTCACTCCATGGAGCAGGTTGAGCGTATTTGTCAGCGTGCCGTATGGATCGAGAAGGGTGACCTGCGCATGGATGGTCCCGTGGACGAGGTCTGCAAGGCGTACCACGACCAGTTCAAGTAGGTTATAATTTATTGGCCGTGTGAACTTGTGCCCGCTTGGACGCCCGGCTTTATGCTCCATTAGCTCAGTTGGATAGAGCAGGGGACTTCTAATCCCAAGGTCGACGGTTCGAATCCGCCATGGAGCACCAGAGAGTTTTTGAAGACCCGGTATAATGCCGGGTCTTTGCTTTTTGGGCATGTGGGCGTGCAGTGCTCCCTCAACAATAAGTCCGATGCAGCGATGCTGCACCGGACTTTCTACATCCCAGAATGGCTATCAGCCTTTGGCTGTTGGGCTTTTACGACTCCGTGGGCTCCACACCCAGCTCGTTGCGGACGAGCTCGAAGGCGGCGGCGATGGCCTTGTCCATGTCGTAGTACTTGTAGCCGCCCAGGCGACCGGCGAAGATCACGTCGCCCTCCTGCGCCGCCAGCTCCTCGTACTGCCTGTACAGGGCCTCGTTCTTGGCGTCGTTGATGGGGTAGTAGGGCTCGTCGCCGGGCTTCCAATCCGCCGGGTACTCGCGCGTGATGACGGTCTTCTCCTGCGTGCCGAACTCAAAGTGCTTGTGCTCGATGATGCGGGTGTAGGGGACCTCGCGCTCGGTGTAGTTGACCACGGCCACGCCCTGGTGGTCCTGCTCGTCGAGTGTCTCGGTCTCGAAGCGCAGGCTGCGGTACTCGAGTGTGCCCAGCTTAAAGTCGTAGAACGAGTCGATGGGGCCGCAGTAGATCGTCCTGGCGGCGATATCGGGCTCGGCGGCGGCCAGCTCCTTGTACTCCACGCCGCAGCGCACCTCGACGCCCTCGAGCATATTGGCGACCATCTTGGTGTAGCCGCCCATGGGGATGCCCTGGTAGCGGTCGTTGAAGTAGTTGTTATCGTAGGTGAAGCGGCAGGGGAGGCGCTTTATGATGCTCGCGGGCAGGTCCTTGCAGTCGCGGCCCCACTGCTTCTCGGTGTAGCCCTTCACGAGCGTCTCGAAGATGTCGCGGCCGACGAGCGACAGCGCCTGCTCCTCGAGGTTTGTCGGCTCTCCGATGTTCTCGGCGGCCACCTGCTCGGCAATCTTGGCCTTGGCATCTGCCGGCGTGACGACGCCCGGCCACATCTTGGCGAAGGTGTTCATGTTGAAGGGCATGTTGTACATGTTGCCGTGGAAGTTGGCTACCGGCGAGTTGACGTAGTTGTTGAACTCGGCGAAGCGGTTGACGTAGCCCCAGACGTCCTTCATGGAGGTGTGGAAGATGTGCGCGCCGTAGCGGTGGACTTGGATGCCCTCGACGTCCTCGGTGTAGACGTTGCCGGCGATGTGGTCGCGGCGGTCGATGACCAGGACCGACTTGCCGGCGCGCTTGGCGGCATTGGCGAAGACGGCGCCCGAAAGGCCGGCACCGACGACGAGGTAATCGTACTGGGACATGGATATGCTCCTTTGTATGTCGATTGGACAGTTACTTTAGTTTAGGGACAAACATATCTGATGTCTTTGTCCCAGGGATTAGTGTAGCAGATGCTCTTTCAACAGCTCTAGCGCATGTGCGTAGCCCTTCAGGCCCTCGCCGGTGATGGTGGCGAAGCAGGCTAGGCGTGCATAGCTCACCTGGCGGAAGTCCTCGCGGGTCTCGACGGCGCTGATGTGGACCTCAACGGCGGGGATGGCGACGGCTTTGAGAGCGTCCAGGATGGCCACACTGGTGTGCGTGTAGGCTGCCGGGTTGATGACGATTCCGTCGACCTTGCCGTAGGCCTCCTGGATCTTGTCGACGATGCTGCCCTCGTGGTTGGACTGGAAGACCTCGACCTCGTCAAAGCCCTGCGCGGCGCCTGCCTCCTGGCAGATCTGTACCAAGCGGTCGTAGTTGTCGCTGCCGTAGATGCCCGGCTCACGAATGCCGAGCATGTTGAGGTTGGGGCCATTGATGACGAGTGCTTTCATGGTTGCTTCCTTTGTAGTTTGGCGGGCGGTGAGGCGGGAATTGAAAAACCACCCACGAAAATGGTGGCCCTTGTACCCTTTTGTGGTGGTTTTTGTTAGAGAGCGGGTGGGAGGGTGTCGAGGAGGGCGCGGGCGGTATTGGCGGCGCAGTCGCGTGAGTCGATGATGTGGTCGGCCCAGGCGCGGTAGCGTGGCATACGTTGTTCCGCGAGCTTATCGATGCCGTCGCGTGCGGTGATGGGGCGGCCCTTGTGGGCGAGCTCTTCGAGCTTGCGGTTGAGCATCACAATTTTGCTGTTCTGGTGCAGCAGCGGATAGTTCTCGTCTCGCGTGACCACGCCACCGCCGGTGGAAAGCACCAGGCCGCTGCGCTTGGAGATGTCGGCCAGCGCCGCCGTCTCCTGTTCGCGGAACGCCGCCTCGCCGCGCTCGACGATAAAGTCGGCGCAGGGCATGCCCAGGCGCTCCTCGAGGGCGCGATCCAGATCGATGTGCTCTCGCCCCGTGAGCAGGGCAATCTGCTCGCCCACACGGGTCTTGCCCGAGCCCGGCATGCCGATCAGCGCGATGTTCTGTTCGCGGCGTGACAGGCGCTCCGTTACGTCCAGAATGCGCTCGCGCGGAGTGACCTGGCCGGTGTAGCGCTCAACGGCTTGCGCCGCCTGGGCCACGAGCATGAGCAGACCGCCGATGCAGGGGATGTCGCGGCGCTCGGCCTCGAGCATGAGTCCCGTGCGGGCGGGGTTGTAGACAATGTCGATAACGCCCTCGAGCGCATCGAGCCCTTCGAGCGTGCATGGCGCGTCGGGGCAATGGGGGAACATTCCGGCGGGTGTGCAATTGACGAGCAGGGCGGCGTCGGACTGCTGCGCGATGTTGTCGTAGCTGACTTCGCTCGTACGGCCGACCGGCACGACGATGGCGCCCAGGTCTCCCAGCACCATACTTGCCGTGGTGCCGGCGCCGCCGGTGGCTCCGAGCACGAGGACCTTCTTGCCGGCAACCTCTACGCCCAACTCCTCGACCAGACACTGAAAACCAAAGTAATCGGTGTTGTCGCCGCGCAAACAACCGTCAGGCAGGCGTGTGATGGTGTTGACGTTGCCCATTCGCTCGGCGAGCGGACTCAGCTCGTCCAGGTATTCCATGACGGCGCGCTTGTAGGGGATGGTCACGTTGGTGCCCTCCCATTCGTCACCCGTCATAAAAGCCTGGAGGTCCTCGGGCTCGCGCTCAAATCGTACGTACTCGAGCCCCGCGAGCTCCTTGTAGATGGTCGGGGTGTAGCTGTGGCCCAGCACGCGGCCCAGCACGCCGTAGGGGCGGGTTGCGGCGACATCGGTCATCTAGAGCACCTCCGTGTAACTGCCAAAGTAGGTGAAGCTCTCGCACACGTCGTCGATGGAATCGAGCAGGTCATCGAGGGCCTTGCTGCCAAAGGGGCAGTCCAGGTCAAAGTAGAACATAAACTCAAAGTCGTGCCCGGGGATGGGGCGGCTCTCGAGCTTGATGAGGTTGATATTGAGCGCGTAGAAGCGCTCGAGTACGCGATAGAGTGCGCCCGGCTCGTTGGCCGTGGTAATCATGAGCGAGGTGCGGTTGGCGCCGGGGTAGACGCGTGGCTCGCGGCTGATGACGACAAAGCGCGTGTAGTTGTTGTCCGAGTCCTGGATGTTGGGCTCCAGCACCTCCAGGCCGTAGAGTGTCGCGCAGCTGCGCGATGCGATGGCGGCAACATCGGTGCGCTCGGAGCTGGCGACCATCTCGGCCGACATGGCCGTGTTGGGGTATTTGGTGGCGTGCAGGTCGTGGGCTTCGATAAAGCCGGCGCACTGGGCGATAGCCTGGCCGTGGCTATAGACCTCGTGCACGTCGGCGAGCTTGGTGCCGGGTTTGACGAGCAGATTGTGGTCGATCTTGAGACGCAGCGAGCGCACGATATGGAAATCGAACTGGGCGAGCAGGTCGTAGACGGCGTTAACCGAGCCGGCGGTGGAGTTCTCGATGGGCAGCACGCCAAACTCGCAGAAGCCGTCGCGCACGGCGCGCATGACGCCCTCGAAGGTCTCGAAGAACGCGATGTCGGGCACGTCGAAGAGTTTGCACGCGGCGATCTGGCTATAGGCACCTTCCACGCCCTGGCAGGCAACGGTAGCCGTTTGAGGGAAGGCCGTGTCGGAGGCTGCAGCCGTGGCGTGGGCCTTTTGCGAGACGGTGATGCCCTTGAGCTCGTTGATGTAGCGCTGCTGCTCGGCCTTGCTCATGCTCATGAGGAGACGGAACAGGGTGATGGTCTGCGCCTCGTAGCGCTCGGGCGCGCGGCTGGCGAGGTTGTTGAGCTTGGAGCGCTCACGGGCGGGGTCGAAGACGGCCTTGCCCATCTCGATTTTTGACTTGGCGACCTCGGTGGCAATGTCCATGCGCTCGACAAAGCTGTTGAGGAGCGTGGTGTCGATGCCATCGATGGCCTGGCGGATGTCAGCAAGGTCCATGGAGACCCCTTTCACGTGTCGGGGGATGTTGAGGGGTGGGTAGTTAGCGCTGGGCGGCGTCTTCGAGGAGGGCGTCCCAGATGGCAAGAGCGGCGGCTGCCTCGGCTACGGGGACAGCTCGGGGGACGATGCAGGGATCGTGGCGGCCGTGGACCGAGAGCCCGGCATTTTCCATAGCGTCCATGTCCACCGTCTGCTGCTCGCGGCCAATGGAGGGCGTCGGCTTTACGGCCATGCGCCACATGACGGGCGCGCCGGTCGAAATACCGCCCAGGATGCCGCCGGCGTTGTTGGACTCGACCTTGATCTCGCCGGTCTCGGCATCGATGCGATACGGATCATTGTTCTCGCTGCCGCGCATGGCGGCCACGGCAAAGCCCATGCCAAACTCCACGCCCTTTACGGCGGGAATGCCAAACGCGATTTGCGCGATGCGGTTCTCGATGCCGTCAAACATGGGGTCGCCGATGCCCGCGGGAAGCCCATAAATGCCGCACTCCACGATGCCGCCGATGCTGTCGAGTTCGTCGCGTGCGGCTAGGATCTCCTCGCGCATGCGGCCGGCTGCGGCGGCGTCAATGCAAGGAAGATCGTTCGTAAGGATCGCCTTGCGGTCGGCCTCGCGATAGACCATGTCGTCCATCGGCAGGTCGGAGATGCCGCCGATCTGCGCGACGTGCGCCATCACGTTAATGCCGCGGGCCTCGAGTGCCTGCAGCGCAATGCCGCCGGCAATGCACAGGGGTGCCGTTAGGCGGCCAGAGAAATGCCCACCGCCGGCGACCTCGTGCATGTTGTGATACTTCACGCGCGCCGGAAAATCCGCGTGTCCGGGGCGGGGGCTTGCGGCGCAGCTCGGAATAGTCCTTTGAGCGCGTGTTGGTGTTCTCGATAATCGCGGCGATGGGTGCTCCCGTGGTATGTCCATCGACCACACCGGCGATGATGTGGGCGGCGTCGGCCTCGCGGCGTTTGGTCGCGGTCTCGTCGCGACCGGGGGCACGACGGTCAAGGAAGGCCTGCAGCCGCTCCTGGTCAACAGCGATGCCCGCCGGGATGCCATCGAGGGAGCAGCCGATGGCGGGGGAGTGCGACTGGCCGAAGATGCTTAAGTGCAAGACGTTGCCAAAGGTCGAGGACATGCTATTCCTCCTCGAGTGTGACCTTGCCGCCCAGCAGGCGGTAGTGGTCGAAGAAATCGGGATAGGACTTGTTGACGGCCTCGGCGCCGTGGATCACGACCTCGCCGGTGGCGCGGCTCGCGGCGATCGCGGCCATCATGGCGATGCGATGGTCGTTGTGCGAATCGACTTCGCCGCCGGTGAAGGCATCGACACCCTTGATGATGAGGTCATCGCTGGCAATGCGCACCTGCGCGCCCAGCGCGGTGAGCTCGCGGGTGGTCGTGACCAGGCGGTCGGATTCCTTGATGCGCAGACGGGCGCAATCGCGGATAAAGGTGCGGCCCTGCGCCAGCGAGGCTACGGCCGAGATGACGGGCACCAGGTCAGGAATGTCGTGGGCGCTCATCTCAAAGCCGGCGAGCTTGTCGGACTTCACGGTGGCGGCGTTGGTGGAGCGCACGATGCGGGCGCCAAAGCGCGAAAGCGCGGCGAGCACGTTTCGGTCGCCCTGCGCGGAGCTCAGGGATACGCCCTCCACGGTGATGGGGTCGGCGCCGATAGCGCCGGCGCACAGCCAAAAGGCGGCGTTGGACCAGTCGCCCTCGACGGCTACGCTGCCGGGCGTGCGGTACGAGCCGCTGCTCACGCGGAAGTTCGTGACTTCGGGCTGGCCGTCCTTGGCCGGAATACGCTCGACGTTGACCTCGACGCCAAAGGCCTTCATGGCCTGGATCGTCAGGTTGATGTAGGGACGGCTCTCAATGAGGCCGGTTACCTGCACGCAGGAGGGCTGGGCCAGCAGCGGGGCTGCCAGCAGCAGGCCGGAGATATACTGCGAGCTCACGTTGCCCGGAAGCACAAAGGTGCCCGGGCGCATGCGTCCGCTCGTCTTGAGCGGAAAACCGCCCAGACCCTGTAGGTCGCAGCCGGCGGCGATGATCTCGTCCGAGAGCGGGGAGAGCGGGCGGGCGCCCAGGCGGCCCTGGCCTACGAAGGTGGCATCCGCACCCAGCGCGCAGGCGACAGGCAGCATAAAGCGGAGCGTGGATCCACTTTCGCCGCAGTCAAGCGTGCCGCCGGCAAGGGCCTTGAGCAGGCCAAACTCAACACTCTTCATGGTGGGGTGGACCTGGAAGCCGTCCTCGACGGTCTCGATGCGAGCACCCAGGGCCGTAAGGCAACGCACCGTAGCCTCGATGTCGGCGCAGGTGGTATTGCAGGTGACGTGTGTCTCGCCGTTGGCAAGCGCAGCGCAGATGATGAGGCGATGCGCCATCGACTTGGACGCGATGGCGGGAACGGTGCCCTTGAGCGGGGACGGGGTGATGCGGGCTAGCATGCGGAAGCGTCTCCCTTCTGGCCGAGGCCCTCGGCAATTAAATCGTGGAAGGTGGAAAGCGGCGTGCGGTCGATGCTGCAACGGCCAATGCCGTGCGGAATTACCAGGTCAATCGTGTCACCGGCGCGCTTTTTATCGTGCAGTGCTTCGGCAAAGACGGCGTCGGCCGAAAGCTCGCAGCGGGTCTTGAGACCGTGGCGTGCGCAGAGCTCCTCGATGCGGCCCGGCAGCTCGGCGTCGCAGATGCCGTGCAGGGCCGCGGCGCGCGTGATGATGCCCATGCCGATTGAAACGCAGTTGCCGTGTCCGAGCTCAAAGTGCTCGCAGGCCTCGACGGCGTGCCCGGCGCTATGTCCAAAATTGAGGAGCTTACGCTGGTTGGTTTCGCGCTCGTCGGCGACGACCACGGCGCGCTTGATGTCGATATTGCGGGCGATGATGAGCGCTACGCGGGCCACATCGCGGTTGAGCAGCTCCAGCGTGAGCGGGGTCTTCTCCAGTTCGGCGAAAAGCTCCGGGTCGGCGATCACGGCGTGCTTGACGACCTCGCCGCAGCCATCGGCGAACTGCTCGGGCGTGAGGGTGGCCAGGCACCCCACGTCGGCGATAACCACGCTCGGCTGCCAAAAGGCGCCGGCCAGGTTCTTGCCGGCAGCCAGGTCTATGGCGGTCTTGCCGCCCACCGACGAATCCACCATGGCGAGCAGGCTCGTCGGGATCTGCACAAACTTGCAGCCGCGCATGTAGGTGGCGGCCACAAAGCCCGCCATGTCGCCCACGACACCGCCGCCGAGTGCCACGATCACGTCGGAGCGCGAAAGCTCGCGCTCGGCCACAAACTCCAAAATGGCAACGTAGGTCTCAGCGCGCTTATGGGCCTCGCCGGCCTCGAAGGTGCAGATGCTCACCTCGTAGCCTGACGCCTCCAGGCTCTGCTTAACGGGCATCTGGTAGAGCGGGCCCACGTTGGTGTCCGTCACGATGACGGCCTTGGTGCCGCCGGCGGTGGCGCGCACGAGCGGCCCCGCCTGCTCCAGCAAAAACGTGCCAACATGCACCTGGTAGGGGCGTGCAGTGTCGATATCGATGGTAATCGCCATAAGCTTCGGTCCTTTCGACCTGGCGTGATGGGTGGTCTAGTGGGAGGCCTCGTCGTCGAGTGCGCGCTTAATGCGGTCGCCCTCGGCAAGGAGATTCTCCAGATAGCGCTGGTCGCGGTCCTTGAGCGCGCGGCTGTAGGCGCCAAGCGATTCGATCAGATGGTCGATCTCGAAGGCGAGCGCGTCGGCGTCGTCGATCATGAGCTCGGACCACATTTGCGGGTTGAGGTGCGCCACGCGGGTGAGATCGCGGTAGCTACCGGCCGAAAAGCCGTGGTGGACCTGAGCGGTCGGGCTCTTAACATAGGCGTTGGAGACGACGTGCGCGAGCTGGCTCGTAAAGGCGATGACGCGGTCGTGCTCGGCGGCGCTGGTCACGCTGAACTTGCCAAAGCCCAAGGGGCGTACCATCTCGCGCACCTGGCCCAAAAGCTCCAGTTTGAGCGCATCGTCCACCGCGGGCGGTACGAGCACGAGCGGGGCGCCCTGGAACAGGTCGGCGCGGGAGTGCGCATAGCCCGAGTACTGCGTGCCCGCCATGGGGTGCGCGCCCACAAAGTAAAAGCCGTGCTCGCGGGCTAGCTCAAAGGCGCGCTCGCACACGATGCCCTTGACGCCCACCGTGTCGATCACCACGGGGCCCATGATGGCCTCGGTGTCGGTGGCGTCGGCGAGCGCCTGGGCGTGCGCCTCGAGCCACTCGATGCATGCCTCGGGATAGCAGGCAAGGACGATGATGTCGCATTCGCCGAGCGTCTTGTCGTTAAGCTCTCCGGCGACAGTGCCCATGCTGGCGGCCGTCATGACATCGTCATCGGGGTCCCAGGCCAGCACGCGGACGCCCGCCTGCGCATAGCCGCGGGCAAAGCTGCCGCCGATGAGGCCCAGGCCGACGATGCCGGCGCACTTGGGGCCGCCCTGGTTAACGCGCGCGTTTCTCACTGTACCCATGGGCTACTCCATGGTCTCATGGCAGACAACCTCGCGAATGGCTCGGATGCGGCGCATGGTGTCGTCGAACTGATCGGGGGTGAGGGCCTGAGCGCCGTCGGACCATGCGCGGCTGGGCTCGTCGTGGACCTCGATCTCTAGGCCGTTGGCACCGCAGGCGGTCGCGGCGAGCGCCATGGGCTCAACGTAGCGGGTGTAGCCGGTGGCGTGGCTGGGGTCGGCGACGACGGGCAGGTGCGACAGGTGGTGCAGCACCGGCACGGCATTGAGGTCGAAGGTGTTGCGGGTGCGGGTCTCGAAGGTGCGGATGCCGCGCTCGCACAGGATGACGTTGTCGTTGCCCTCGCTCATGATGTACTCGGCGGCCATGAGCAGCTCATCGATCGTGCCGGACATGCCGCGCTTAAGCAAGATCGGAGTCTTGGTCTTGCCGACCTCTTTGAGCAGAGGGAAGTTCTGGGCGTTGCGGGCGCCGATCTGCATGACGTCGATCTTCTTGTCCAGGAAGACCTGCACGTCGCGCGGGTCCATGATCTCGGTGACGATCGGCATGTCGAGCTCGGCAGACGCCTCGCACAGCAGGTCCAGACCGGCGGGGCCCATGCCCTGGTAGGCGTACGGGGAAGTGCGGGGCTTGTAGGCACCGCCGCGCAGCATCGTGGCACCGGCGGCCTTCACGCGGCGGGCGATGCGGATGAGGTTCTCGCCCTCGACGGAGCACGGGCCGGCGATGACCTGGAACTGATCGCCACCGATCTTGACGCCGTGGCCGCAGTCGATGACGGAGTCCTCGGGGTGGAACTTGCGGTTGGCGCGCTTGAACGGCTCGGAGACGCGCTGCACGCGCTCGACGACATCCATGGACTCGAGCAGGAATGGGTCGATCTTGGTCGTATCGCCCACCAGGCCGATGATCGTCTCATTCTCGCCGCGCGAGACATCGGTTTTCAGGCCCTTTTTCTCAATCCAGCTGACGATATGGCTGACGGCCTCGTCGCTGGCGCTCTCTTTTAAAATTGCAATCATGGTGTGCCTCTCACCTCGATGGATAACCCTTGCAAAAACGGCCCGCATCGCGAGCCGTGTACATATGGTGCATGAGAGTTTATACTATCTGACTCGCTTTTGCCTTCTAAAGTGGGCCGTTGAGCCGCGTCTTCCTCGGAATTGCAAAGCTTTTTCTTTTATTTTGATAGCCCGTGGTGTACTTGGGTATAATGCCAAACGTTGGCCCTATTAGCTCAGGGGATTAGAGCGTCTGCCTCCGGAGCAGAAGGCCGTTGGTTCGAATCCAACATGGGGCACCATCGAACGTGAGACCGTCCGAACCTCGCATGGTCCGGGCGGTTTTTCTTATACCGACGCGACGTGATGGGACGTGGTATGGCAGCAACGGATATCGAGCGCGGACTCTCGACCGCCGAGGTCGAGGAGCGCATCGCCGCCGGTAAGATCAACCGCAACATGGAGCTCAAGACCAAGTCGGTCAAAGAGCTCATCATCGAGAACCTCTGCACGCTGTTCAATTTGATCAACGTGATCTTGGCGTTCCTGGTCATTTTGACCGGTTCGTTTAAGAATTTGACGTTCCTGTTCGTGGTGTTCCTCAATACTGCTATTGGCGTCATTCAGTCCATGCGTTCCAAGAAGATGGTCGATAAGCTCACGCTGCTGACCTCCAAGAAGGCCATCGCGGTGCGTGACGGCTCCGAGGTGGAGCTCGACCTGGACCAGATCGTGCTCGACGACATCATCCGCCTGGGGCGCGGCGACCAGATTCCCGCTGACGCCGTGGTGGTTTCGGGCGAGGCGCTCGTGAACGAGAGTCTGCTGACGGGCGAGAGCGACCTTATTAAGAAACAGCCCGGTTCCGAGCTCATGAGCGGCAGCTTTATCGACTCGGGCCTGCTGCGCGCCCGCGTGATCCATGTCGGCGCCGACAACTACGTGGCCAAAATTAATAACGAGGCCAAGTACGTCAAAAAGGTCAATTCCGAGATCATGAACGCGCTTAACGCCATCGTGCGCTTTGCGAGCATCATCATGATCCCGCTCGGTTTGGCGTTGTTTGCCTCGAGTGTGAGCGAGCTGTGGGATGCCGCGGGAACCCCGGGCGATAGCGCGCTTTCGTGGTGCTTCTCCGAGCTGTTGGCTGGTCATGTGCCTTCGTCGGCGCTGCTGTCCACGGTGGGCGCCCTGCTGGGCATGATCCCGCAAGGCCTGGTGCTTCTGACCTCGTCGGTGCTCGCCATCGCCACGGTGCGCCTGGCCCGCCGCAAGGTGCTGGCGCAGCAGCTTTACTGCATCGAGACGCTCGCTCGCGTCGACGTGCTGTGCCTGGACAAGACGGGCACCATCACGTCGGGTCGCATGGAGGTCGAGGGTACGTATCCGCTGCCGGTCGAGGGTATGGGTGCGGGGGAGGGCGACGCCGCCGTTCCCGTCGATACCACGGTGCTCGATTTTGCTCTGGCTAACGTCGCACGTGCGACCTCGGCCGATGCCAACGAGACCTGTCAGGCGCTGCTCAACTATTACGCCGACCGTCCGGTCGAGGTGTCCGAGCCGCTGTCGGTCATTCCGTTCTCGTCTTCCAAAAATGTGGAGCGGCGCGTCGTTTGCACAGGGCTCCTATGTGATGGGTGCGGCGCAGTTTGTGCTCTCTGATCGTGCGTTTGCCCAGGTCGAGAACCGTGTCGCCGAGCTTGCCGATACCTGCCGCGTGCTCGTGGTGGCGCGCGTGGACGGCTTTACGCCCGATGGCGATATGGTGGGCGAGGCCGAGCCCGTGGGCTTTGTGACCATCCGCGACGAGATTCGTACCTCGGCGGCCGAGACCATCGGCTACTTTAACGAGCAGGGCGTGACGCTCAACGTGATCAGTGGCGACGACCCGCGTACGGTGTCGTCGATCGCGCGCGTGGTGGGCGTGCCGGGGGCGGACGCTTATGTGGACGCCACGACGCTCGATACGCCGGCCAAGCTCGATGCCGCAGTGGACCGCTACCATGTCTTTGGTCGTGTGACCCCGCAGCAGAAGCGCGAGCTCGTGCAGGCGCTCAAGCGCCGCGAGCACACCGTGGCCATGACAGGCGACGGCGTCAACGACGTGCTGGCGCTCAAGGAGGCCGACTGCTCCGTGGCCATGGCGGCCGGCTCCGATGCCGCGTGTAACGTGGCCGAGATCGTGCTCGTCGACAACGACTTTGCCTCGATGCCCGCCGTGGTGGCCGAGGGCCGTCGCTCCATCAACAACCTGCAGCGTTCGGCTTCGCTGTTCCTGACTAAGACGCTGTTCTCGATGGGCCTGGCGGCGCTGTGCATCGCGCTGCCGCCGTACCCTTTCGAGCCGATTCAGATGACGCTCATCAACTTCTTCTGCATCGGCGCGCCGGGCTTTGTGTTGGGCCTGGAGCCCAACAATGCTCGCGTGAAGGGGTCGTTCCTGACGAACGTGCTCAAGCGGGCACTGCCGGCGTCGATTGCGGTCATTTTGGCCGCGGCGCTCGATATCTTTGTGGCGCGCGTGTTTGGCTTTAGCCAGCTCACGCTGTCTACGATGTGCCTGCTTTCGTCGTGCGCGGTGAGCGTCAGCCTGATCTGGCGCATCTCGCAGCCTCTCACGCCCTTACGTGTGGTGCTCTTCGTGTTTGTTGTCGCCGGCATCCTGGTGGGCGTTATCGGATTCCCGGAGCTGCTGTCTATTGCCAACCTGTCGATGGGCCAGATGGTAATCTTGGCTGTCATCGTGGTCTTTACCTGCTCGGTGTTCTTTAAGCTCGCCACGATGATGGATTCGCTCAAGCCGCGTCGTCGTCATGCCGCAACTGGTTTTGGCCGCGGTGTGCGCGTCCACCTGGGTCGCGGTGGCGGCAAGGTGAGCTCGACGGGTTCGACGGCCGAGCGTTTTGCCAAGCGCGTCGCCGCCGACATGGCGCAGCGCCGCGAAGATCGCACCGCTCGCGAGGCCGAGGCCCGCGCACTCGAGGGCGTGGCCCAGGCCCAGCCCAAGAAAAAGAAGGGTAGCGGAGCCAAGCGCTCTCGCGTAACCAAGTCCGCCCAAGGCATCAAAGTCTCGATGCCGAGCAAAAAGAAGAAGTAACTACGCGCCCTGGCGATGTTGAATTGGTGCCTTGCTCCTGTAGGGCCGTGGCGATGTTATGCTCTAACCTCGATTATTTGAATTGCTTCGAAAAGAGGATGCCGTGATCTGCCCGCATTGCCTTAAGACTATCGAGGACGGCGCCTCGTTCTGCCCCTACTGCAACGCCTATGTGGGTCCGGGCGATGGTCCCGAGCACACCGAATTCGTGTTCTGTGAGGGCTGCGGTGCCCGTCTTTCTCCGCATGATCGTACGTGCCCCAAATGCGGACGCCCCGCTCCGGGTATCCTCTCCGAGGATGCGGCAGCATCCGACCTGGCAGCGGGCCGCACGGCGGGCTTTCCGCGCCTAACGCAAGAGCAGATCGATACCGAGGTGCCGCATGCGCCGGCCTCTGCCGCTGCGGTGCTTTCGGACGCCGCCGACCCCAATGAGACCTGCGTGCTGCCAGCTTTCGATAAGGATTTCGGTATCCCCAAGGTCGATATTCCCACGCCCGTTTCCCTGCATGACGATGCTCAAAAACCCAAGCGCAAGGTGCACCCCGACGAGGACGCCTATCACAAGCATAAGCGTCATATTCCCAAGCCGCTCATTATCATCGCGGTCCTTGCCGTCGTGTGCGGTGGTGCCTATTGGTTCGTGACGACCGATCCCATGGGTGTTATGCCTGGCTTCTACGACCAGTTTGGCCAAGCTGCACAAACCACCTTCCCCACGCGTCAAAAGGGCGAGGCGACTGAGGACGATACCAAGCAGGGCGATTCTGCCGAGGTGGTTCAGGAAGAAACCGTGCTCACCGATGATCAGCTCTATACCAGGCTCGATGGTCTGTATCAGACCATCGTGTCCTACGCTGACGAGGACCAGATCGGCGAGGTCATCGATTCCTTTAACAACGGTTATCTCCGAACGCCGCTGTCCACCCGTCAGGAGCTGTCGCAGAGTGCCTACGCCCTACGCGACCAGATCAAAAAGACGCAAGATGAGCTCAACAACCTGAAAGTACAGGACGATACGGTCTATGCGGATGACATCGCCCACTTAAAGCAGCTTGCCGAGTGGATGTATGAGCGCGTCGACGTGATCTGCCAGAGCTGGGATATCTCGCTGGCCATTCCCGATGGCGAGTCGATGAGTTCCCACCAAAGCGAGATCCTGGCGCCCATCGCGCAGGGCGGCAACAGCGCGCTGAACCAGTACGATGCCAATGTGGGTTCCTGGAAGCCGCAGCAGCGTTCCTAAAATTAGTTCGCCATAGTCGGCATAACCTACGTGCGCAATTGATGTAAACCCGTGCTTATTGCTACAATTCGTACAAATATGCTTTAAACGCACGAGGAAGGAACCACATGTTTGGTTTTAAGAAAGAGCTCTACACGCCCGAGTATCAGCTTGTCGGCGACGAGTGCGCCGTAATCGAGACGTCGAAGGGTACCATCAAGGTCAAGTTTGACGGCGAGGGCGCTCCCATTCATGTCGCGAACTTCTGCGAGCTTTCCACGATGGGCTTCTATGATGGCCTTAAGTTCCATCGCTATGTGCCCGGTTTTGTTATCCAGGGCGGCGACCCCAATACCCGCGACATGTCCGGCGCCGACGTCGCTGCCGGTCTTGAGGGCCCCGACGGTATGCCCGGTACCGGTGGCCCCGGCTACTGCATCAAGGGCGAGTTTGCCACCAATCCGCGCAACAGCCATGTCGATGGCGCCCTTGCCATGGCACGCTCCATGGACCCCGATTCCGCGGGTTCGCAGTTCTACTTCTGCCTGGGTGCCCAGCATAACCTCGATTCCGGTTACACCGTCTTTGGTACCACGGTCGAGGGTCTCGATGTGATTTCGCAGCTGCGTGCCGGCGACGAGATCGTCCATGTCGAGATCGTTCACGAGTAAAGGGGACTTCCTTGAATAGCCAGCTGATCCAACAGGGCCGCGCCGCTTACCGCGCGGGTGATTTTTCTGCTGCAGCCCAGATGCTTGGGGCGGCAAAGACTCCCGATGAGATTATGGGCGAGGCCGATCACCTTCGTGGCAACGCCTTGATGCACCTTGGCATGTATGCCGAGGCCGCCGAGGCCTATGCCGCCGCCCTCAACGACGGTACCTACGGCAAGCGCGGCGCGCTGCTCACCAACCGCGGCAAGGCGCTCGCCGCCGTGGGCGACTACACGACGGCCGCTCAGGCTTTCTCTGCCGCTACGCAGGATGCTTCCTATGCCACGCCGTTCAAGGCCTATCTGGGCCTGGGCAATGCGCTGTTCCAGTCGGGCGACTATGCCAACGCGGGAACCGCCTTCCGTCAGGCTGCCATCGACGGCGCCAATCCGGCTCCTGCCGCCGCACTCGGCGAGCTCGGTCGTTGCTTCATTAAGCTCGGCCGTCCGGCGGATGCCGTGGAGACCTACCGCACGGCTATCGACTTTGCCGGCCCCCGCGACGACACGCGTGCGCTCAACGCCGGCATGGGTCAGGCGCTTTCTGCCGCCGGCCGTCCCTCCGACGCACTCGACGCCTTTAACGCCGCTACTGCCGATGGCATCTACCAGCTCACCTCCGAGCAGGCCGATGAGCTTGCCCGCGTGCACGATTCGCTTGCCGCGCTGTCTGCCCAGACGGCTATGGCCACGGCTCCGGCGCCCGCGATGGACGCTCCTGCCGTCGATCCGCTCGATCCTACGGGCGCGACCGGTCAGTTTATGCCCGATCCCTCGGACACCGGCTTCTTTACGCTGTCCGAGTCCGAGATGGTCCAGCAGGACCGTCAGGATCGTAAGCAGGCCAAGGTCCGTCGTCGCCATCGCCACACGGGTCTTAAAGTCTTCATCGTGCTGCTTCTGCTCATTTTGATCGCCGCGGGCGGTCTGGGCTTTGCCTACACGCGCGGCTTTGGCTTCCCCTCGCAGGAGTCGGTTATCACCGATCTGTTCCAGGCTGCCGGCGACGGTGACACCGCAAAGGCCGAGTCTTGCCTGGCCTCGAGCCTGTCCGAGGACGCTAAGTCGATGATCATCTCCTCGATTCCGCAGGGTGCCACCGTGTCCGTCGAGGGCATGGATCAGTCCATGACCGAGACGACCGCCAAGGTGAAGGCATCGCTGTCCAAGGGCGGCGAGCAGGAGTACACCGTCAAATTCGTGCGCTCCGACAACCATATCGGCTGGGCCGTTTCTTCGCTCGATATGGATTTCTCGGCTGCTGACAACCAGTAGTGACCTTATGGGATTTAGCTTTGCCCGGCGCTTCACCGCAAGTGAGGCGCCGGGCTTGCGCTAGTATGATGAGCTAGTAGTTTTCCAGCAATCATCCAACACATCAGGAGTTGCGTTGTTTTCTTTGATGGATATGTTCTTCGGTAGCTATGCGGGCGATCTCGCCATCGACCTCGGCACCGCAAATACGCTTGTCTCCGTGCGCGGCAAGGGCATCGTCATCCGCGAGCCCTCTGTTGTCGCCATCGACAAGAACGACGAGCGCATCTTGGCGGTCGGTATCGAGGCAAAGCGCATGCTCGGCCGTACGCCCGGCAACATCGTGGCCGTTCGTCCCCTGAAGGACGGCGTCATCGCCGACTTCGATGTTACCGAGGCCATGCTTCGCTACTTTATCGACAAGGCGTCCGAGAAGCGCTATCCGTGGACTCCGCGTCCGCGTGTTGTCGTCTGCGTTCCCTCCGGTGTCACGTCGGTTGAGAAGCGCGCTGTCTTTGAGGCCACGATCCAGGCCGGTGCCCGCCAGGCCTATCTGATCGAAGAGCCCATGGCGGCTGCCATCGGCGCCGACCTGCCCGTCGAGGAACCCACCGGCTCCATGGTCATCGACATCGGTGGCGGTACCACCGAGGTTGCCGTTATCGCTATGGGCGGCATCGTCGTCTCGCAGTCTATCCGTATTGCCGGCGACGAGTTCGATCAGGCCATCCTCACGCACGTTCGCGATGCCTACAACCTGGCCATCGGCGAGCGTACGGCAGAGGACATCAAGATCAAGGTCGGCTCCGCCGTGCCGCTCAAGGATGAGCTCGACGTCGAGGTCAACGGCCGCGACGTGATCACCGGTCTGCCCAAGACCGTGCGCATCGAGAGCGAGGAGATTCGTCGCGCACTCAACAAGCCGCTCGACGAGATGGCCAAGGCCGTCAAGGACGCACTCGACGCTACGCCTCCCGATCTTGCCTCGGACCTTATGTACTATGGCATTTTGCTGACCGGTGGCGGCGCGCTGCTGCGCGGTCTCGATGTGCGCCTGCGCGATGAGACCGGCGTTTCGGTCAACGTCAGCCCCACGGCGCTCGATAACGTTGTTAACGGCTGTGCCCGCGTGCTCGAGGCCAATGCGTTTGATGGCGGCTTCGTCCAGACCAATGCTTAATTTCCAAAAGGTGGATTCCATTTGGCACGATCTTCGGGTTTCTCCACAAATCTGAATACCAAGCGACAATCAACGGGTATGCGCCCGTTGATTGTTTTCAGCCTGATTTCGGTGTTGCTGCTCACGTTTTATATTCGTGAGGGCGAGACGGGGCCGATTCATGCCGTTCGTTCGGGCGTGACGACGATTACCTCGCCGGTGCGTTTTCTGGGCTCGACTGTGGCGGCTCCCTTCAATGCGATCGGTAACGTGTTCTCTAACCTTACGGCGTCACAGGACACGCTTGACGAGCTTAAGAAGCAAAATGAGGAGCTGACCTCCAAGGTTGCCGAGCTCTCCGAGGCTCAAAAGACCGCCGAGCGACTGGAGGGTCTGGTCGGTCTGCAGTCGACCTACAACCTCAAGTCCACTGCAGCTCGTATCGTCGGCGCTTCGGGCGATGCCTGGACCTCGACCGTTACCATCGATAAAGGTTCTGCCGACGGGCTTACCATCAACATGCCTGTGACGAGTTCGGCTGGTGTTATCGGACAGATCATCGAAGTCTCGGCCAAGACGTCCACCGTGCGTCTGATCGGCGATGAGAACTCGGGCGTGTCCGCTATGGTGCAGGACACGCGCGCCCAGGGCATGCTGCAGGGTCAGGCTGACGGCACGCTGCGTCTTGAGTACGTGAGCGTCGACTCCGACGTTAAGGTTGGCGACATCATCGTGACCTCGGGCATTGGCGGTGTGTTCCCCAAGGGCCTTCCGCTCGGCACCGTCTCGTCGGTTGAGAAATCGGCAAACGACGTGTACTACACCATTGTGGTACGCGCCCAGACGACGGCCGAGAACAACGAGGAAGTGCTGGTCATCACCTCGCTGACCGACGAACAGTCGGCCTCGGATGAGGACGTGAGCACCGCTAATAGCACGCCGCAGGGAACGTCGCGCGATGCTGCGACCAAGACGAAGGACGAGAGCTCGGATGACGGTTCCGACACGTCCGAGACGACCGATTCCGGCTCGAGCGAATAGGGGGCATGTCCATGGATCTACACGAGCAGGGGATGAGCTCCCGCACGTTTGTAATCGCCGCCATCGTGTGCGTGCTGCTGCAGGCAGGCCTGGCACCGCAGATCTCCATTGCGGGCGGTCGCGTCAACTTCATGATTATCCTGGTGTGCCTAAGCGTGTTCTCGGGCGACCCGACCCGTGCCGTCGTGTGCGGTTTTTGCAGCGGCTTGTTTTATGACCTGTCCGCTGCCGTGCCGGTGGGAGTTATGTCGCTCCTGCTGACCGTGGGTTCTTTTGCCCTGGTGCACAGCGCTGCCGGTCAAACGAGCGGTACCCCGAGTGCGCGCGGCATCACTGTGGGCGCCTTTGCGCTCGTCATTAATGTGATCTACAGCATCATCTTGCTGTTTATGGGTATGGAGACGAGCTTTGTCGTGGCGATCTTCGGCCATGCGCTGCCGTCTTCGATCCTGACGGGTCTGGTTGCCATTCCGTTTTTGATGTCCGGCGTCGTGCCGCAGTCCGGTTATGGATTCTCCGCACGTGGCGGACGCCAGACGGGCATGCGCTTTAAGCCCAAGACCCGTAAGCTCAAATAGGGGAGGCCCGTAGATGTCTTCCCAGATGACGGTTATTATCGCCGGTATCGTGCTGGTTGTGGCCATCGTGGTCGCGCTGGTCATCATGCGTCGCGGCGATTCCCGTTTTACCTACGATACGCAGCATGGAACGGCCCCGCGCGCCACCGAGGGCGAGGGCAATACCGCGGCGACCGCCTTTAAGGGCCGCTTCTCCATCCTCACCACGGGTGTGGGCGCGATGTTCGCGGCGCTTGCCGTCAAGCTGTGGGGCATGCAGATGGTCTCGTCGGACTATTATGAAAAGCAGGCTAATAGTAATCAGACGCGCACCGTTACCACACCCGCTGTGCGCGGCCGCATCCTCGACCGTAATGGCGTGGCACTTGTCCAGAACCGTCCCTCACTTGCTGTCGTGGCCTACCGCGACCTTGCCGAGGATGAGGTTCTGGTTCGCCATCTTGCCAACGTGCTCGGTATGCCCTACGTGGCGGTTCTGCGCAATATTCAGGACAATTCCGAGGGCGCCCAGAGCCTGCATACCATCGCGACGGACGTCCGTCGCTCCACGGTTGCCTATATCAAGGAGCACGCCGGCGAGTTCCCGGGCGTCAAGATTGCCGAGCGTACCGAGCGCCAGTACCCGTACGGCGAGACGGCCTGTCACATTTTGGGCTATACCGGCACCATTACCTCCGAGCAGCTTGAGGCCCAGAATAAGAAAACCTCTGGCGACGATGATGCTTCTGCTGGCCGGATTACGTACCAGTCGGGCGATATCGTGGGCCAGGCGGGTGTTGAGAGCTACTACGAAAACCTGCTGCAGGGTATTCGTGGCGAGCAGACCGTCAAGGTCGATGCCTCGGGCAATGTGACCGGTCAGGCCGGCGCCGTGCCCGCCAAGGCCGGCTCCGACATTAAGCTCACGCTCGACCTCAAGATCCAACAGGCCTGTGAGACGGCGCTGGCGAGCGCCATCGAGCTTGCCAAGACCACTGGCTACAGCAATGCCGGCAACGGCGCTGTGGTGTGTCTCGATCCCAACAACGGCGAGATCCTGGGCATGGCGAGCGAGCCCAAGTTCGATCCGTCCGTCTTTATCGGCGGCGTCTCAAATGACGTGTGGACCGAGCTCAATGATGACAAGGGTTCGCACCCGCTGCTCAACCGCGCCATTAGCGGACAGTACATGTCGGCCTCGACCATCAAGCCGCTCTCGGCACTGGCCGGTCTTGAGTTTGGAACCTACACTTCAACGCAGACAACCAACTGCACGGGCTATTGGACGGGCTTGGGCAAGGCTTGGGGCAAGCGCTGCTGGCTGACGTCTGGACACGGCACCATGACGCTGCAGTCGGGTATTGCCAACTCGTGCGACCCCGTCTTCTACGATATGGGCAAGGCGTTCTTTTATGACGAGCAACATTCCGAGGGCCTGCAGGAGGTCTTTCGTCGCTGGGGCCTAGGCAAGACCTGCGGTATCGATTTGCCGAGTGAGGGCGCGGGCCGTATTCCCGATGCCGAGTGGAAAGAGTCGTACTTTACCGACGCCTCTGCCGAGGACCGCAAGTGGAATGCCGGCGATATGACCAACATTGCCATCGGCCAGGGCGACATTTTGGTGACGCCTCTGCAGATGGCATGCGCCTACATGGGCCTTGCCAACGGCGGTAAGCAGTACGTGCCTCACGTGTTTTTGTCTGCCGTGTCGCGCGATGGCGACGGCGATGCCTATAAGTACAACGGCAAAGGCAAGAAGAAGCGCTTGGAGGCCAAGATCAACAGCGATTCGGATTTGGCTCTTGTTCGCAACGGCATGCACGACGTGATTTACACGGCATCGACGTCCCTGGCGGCTCACTTTGGCACCCTGACGCCGCAGGTATACGGCAAGTCGGGCACGGGCGAGAAAAGCGGCGAGGACGAATACGCGTGGTTCTGCGCCTATGCGCCGGCCGATGATCCCAAGTATGTCATCGCTACTGTCCTGGAGCAGGGCGGCGGTGGCTCAGATACCGCGATGCATGTCGTGCGCGACGTGCTCGGCGCGATTTATGACGAGCCCGATACCTCTTCGGCCTCGGGCGATTCTTCGGTTCGATAGGAGGTTGCGATGGATTTTTCTCCGGCGGATCTGTTCCGTTCAACCAAGACCGGCTCTCGCAGCAGCCTGGACCGCGTCAACAAGCAACTTTCGGCCTCGCGCGGTACGTTTCGCCAAAAGGTGCATATCGGTGTGCTGCTGGCTACCGTCGCGCTCGTTGCCTATGGCGCCATCATTATTTGGTCGGCGTCACAGTTTAAGGCCGACGCCTCATTCTCGCGCCACCTGCTGGGCATTGGCATTGGCGCGGTGCTTGCGGTGCTCGTCTGGCGTACCGATCTGCGCGGCATCTCTAACTTCTCGACGGCGCTGCTCGTCATTGACCTTATTGTGATCTTCTCGCCCAAGATTCCGGGCCTGTCCTATACGGGCGGTCTGGGCATGACGGGCTGGATCAAGATTCCCGGTATCGGCTTGACATTCCAGCCGGTTGAGCTTGCCAAGCTCATCACCATCTTCTTTATCGCCACGCTTGGCTCGCAGTATAACGGCCGCATCGATACCGTTCGCGACTACGTCAAGCTCTGCGGCATGCTGTCCATTCCGTTTTTGGCCGTCGTCGCCATGGGCGACCTGGGCTCGGGCCTGGTCGTGCTGGTCTCGGGCGCCATCGTCATCTGCATGAGCGGTGCACGCCGCGAATGGGTGCTGTCGACCCTGGCCCTGCTCGTGGGCCTGGTGGCCCTCGTCCTGGCGCTCGATTCGGTCTTTGATTCGTTGCTCGGCCACGATGTGCTCATCAAGCAGTATCAGATGAACCGCCTGACGGTCTTTATCGACCCCGATAATGCCGATTCGGACGATGCCTACAACCTGCAGCAGTCGCTTATCGCCGTTGGCTCGGGCGGCTTCTTTGGTAAGGGTTTGGGCCATGCGACGCAGTCGGCCGGCGGCTTTCTGCCTGAGTTCCACACCGACTTCGTCTTCGCCTTCCTGTCCGAGACCTTTGGCTTTTGCGGTTCCTTTTTGCTCCTATGCCTCTACGTGCTGCTGATCTTTTCGACGATTCGCGTCGCCTTTAAGTGTGAGTCGCTGTTCTTGCGCCTATCGTGTGTGGGCATCGTTGGCATGTGGGCGTTCCAGACCTTCGAAAACATCGGCATGTGCATCGGCATGATGCCGATTACCGGTATTCCGCTACCGTTTATTAGCTTCGGTTCGTCTTCGATGATGATTCAGCTGCTGACGGTGGGTATCGTACAATCCATATGGCGGCATCGTTCGGGCGCCGCGTAACCGCTGGAGGGGTTTGCTATGAAAATTCCCGTAGATAAGCTGACCCGCGCTTTTAAGATGGGCGCGTCCGTTAAGAAGGATTCCGATACGCCGGTGCGCGTCTCGGTCTATCTGGATTCGTCCGCCTCGCGCTTTCTTGCTGAGACGGTGCGTGACGCCTTTGTGCCGCAGACGACCTCGGGCATTGTGCGCGTCGAGCGTCTGGGGGAGGAGCGAATTGCTCCAAAGACCGATACCGATGTGGTACTGGTGCTCTCGTGTGGTTCCGACCGCCTGGAGAGTGCCGTGCAGGAGCTCGTGATCGCCGGCGCGCCCGTGTGCGTGCTTGCCGAGTCTGCTGTGGAGGTGCCGTTTATCGAGGAGTCCACGCCCATGCTCGGCGTGGTGGCGGCAACCGATAAGACGTATCTGCTCGAGACGCTTGCCCGCTGGATTCTCGATCGCACCGACAAGGAAACGGCTTTTGCGGCGAACTTTGCCTTTATGCGCATCGCGGCAGCTAATCGTATCATCACCTCGTGCGCGCTCACCAATATGGCGACCGGTGCGCTGGTGTTTTTGCCGGGCGCCGATTATCCCGTTATGGCGCTGGCGCAGGTGGGCATGCTCTTTGAGCTCGCTGCCGTCTTTGGACGCGGCATTAAGCCTGAGCGCGGCTACGAGGTCGCGGGCGTGCTTGCCGGCGGTCTTGTGATCCGCGCGGTCACCCGCGCGCTCGTCAAGCAGACGCCGCATATTGGGTTTGCCGTTAAGGCGCTCACTGCTGCCGCGGGCACCTATGGCATGGGCCGTGCGCTTGTTTCGCTCTACGAGCGCGATGTCGACTACAGCCGTGCCAACGAGGTGGTCACTGCCACGTTCTCCCGCGTTCGCGATCTGGTGACCACGGTCGCGGGCGCTACCCGTCCTATGGCGTCCTACCAAGACGCATCCGATCTCGCTGCTTAGGGGTTTTCTGTTGCGCGTTCCGTATCAAGACTGCTTTCATTTAATTGAGCCGCTGCTCGCCAAGGTCGAAAAGCCGAGCCGCTATATCGATCACGAGTGGGGCACGCTTTCCAAGGCCGATGCCGACTACCGTTGCTGCCTGATCTACCCGGATGTGTACGAGGTTGGTTTGCCCAACCAGGGCATCGCCATCCTCTACAACATCCTTAACCAGGCCGAGGGCATCTCCTGCGAGCGTGGCTATGTGCCGTGGCCCGATATGGGTGACGCCATGCGCGAGGCGGGCATTCCGCTGCTGTCGCTCGAAGGTGCTGCCCCCGTTGCTTCGTTTGATATCGTCGGTCTGCATGTGCCGCACGAGATGGCGGTGACGAACTTCCTCGAGGCACTCGATCTCGCTGGCATTCCGCTGTTAGCGGCCGACCGAGGTGAAGACGACCCCATCATCATCGCCGGCGGCCCCTCGGTGTACAACCCCGAGCCGTACGCGGCCTTCTTCGATGCCATCCTCATCGGCGAGGGCGAGGAATCGCTGCTCGAGACCTGCCAGCTGCATCGGCGCCTGCGCGACGAAGGAGTCCCGCGCGCGCAGATTGTTGAGCAGCTTGCATCCATTGCCGGCAACTACGTGCCGTCGCTCTATGAGATTCGTCACGACGAGCCCTGCTCGCCGCATGGCTACACCGTGCCGCGCGAGGGCAAGGATGCTCCGGCCGTGGTCTACAAGCGCGTCGTCGAGGATTTCGGCGCCACGAATCCGCTGTCGCAGTCGTGCGTGCCCTATGCGCAGCTGGTTCACGACCGCCTGTCTATCGAGATTCTGCGCGGCTGCGCTCGCGGCTGTCGTTTTTGCCAGGCCGGCATGACGTATCGCCCGGTGCGCGAGCGTTCGGCCGACCAGATCGTCTCGTCGGTGATTCAGGGTCTGGAAAAGACCGGCTATGACGAGGTGTCGCTGACCTCGCTCTCCACGACCGACCACTCCTGCATTCGTGACGTGCTCGGCAGGCTCAACCGTCGCCTGGAGGATACGGGTATTCGCGTGTCTATTCCGTCGCAGCGCTTGGATTCGTTTGGCGTGGATATGGCCGAGTCGGTCGCCGGCGAAAAGAAGGCGGCCTGACGTTCGCGCCCGAGGCCGGCAGCCAGCGCATGCGCGACATCATTAACAAGAACGTGACCGAGGAGGACCTGGACCGTGCGGCCAAGGCGGCCTTCGAGGCCGGCTGGAACCGCATGAAGCTCTACTTTATGATGGGCCTTCCCGGCGAGCGCGACGAGGACATCGTGGCCATCGCCAATCTGGCCGATCACGTGCTGGAGCTTGGTCGTTCCGTGGTGCCCAAGGCTCGTCGCGGCTCGATCTCGGTGTCCATCTCGGTTTCGGTCTTTATCCCCAAGGCTGCCACGCCGTTCCAGTGGTGCCCGCAGCTCGACTACGACGACGTCAAGCGTCGCCAGAAGTTGCTTATCACGAGCGTTCGCAACCGTGCCGTCCGCGTGCATTACCACGATGCCGAGACTTCGCTCATCGAGGCCGCGCTGTCCCGCGCCGGTCGTGACATGACGCCCGTCATCATCGATGCTTGGCGCGCGGGCTCTCGCTTTGACGCCTGGGTAGAGCATTTCTCGCTCGATAACTGGAAGGAGGCTGCTGCCAAAAACGGCATCGACCTCAATGAGCTCGTGCACCTGCCCTACGAGTTGGACTGGCGCCTGCCGTGGGAGCATGTGAGCCCCGGCTGCACGCGCGGCTTCCTCGAGCGCGAGTACCGTCGCTCACTCGAGGGCGTCACGACTCCCGACTGCACCCGCACGTCGTGCACCGGCTGCGGAATCTGCCCCACGCTTCACGCCAAGAATGTATTGATGGGTGATCGCGCATGAGTGAGCGCCTGACCGACACCCCCACGCTCTTTAGGCTTCGTGTTCGCTATGGCAAGCGCGATCGCCTTAAGTACCTGGGCCATCTCGAAGTAATCCATACCATTGAGCGCATCGTGCGCCGCGCGGGACTTCCCTATGCCGTCACGCAGGGCTTCTCTCCGCACATGCGCGTGGGCTTCTCTTCGGCGCTACCGGTGGGTACGTCGTCGACCTGCGAGTGGTATGACCTGTTTATGACCGAGTTCGTGGCGCTCGACGAGGCGTTTGGGCGCCTGGCTGCGGCGTCTCCGGCCGATCTGGCGCCCATCGAGGCGGCGTACATCGACGTGCGCACGCCGGCGTTGACGGCGCAGCTCACGCGTCTGTCGTATCGCATCGACCTGCACTTGGATCCCGAGGCGCCCGTAAGCGCCGACGAGGTGCGCGCTGCGATTGACATGCTGCGCGCGGACCATGGCATCGACTACGCGCGCGGCAAAAAGAGCAAGCGCTTGGATTTGGATCACACGCTCGTGGGCTATGAGCTCACGGCAGGGGAGCGCCCGGACCATTTGGTGCTCATGCTCGACACCCATGCCGACAACGAGGGCTCCATGCGTCCGGAAATTTTGCTTTCCGCTGCTGATGTTTTGTTGCAGGGCTTGACCCCGGGCGTGGATGCACCTATTGTTTCCACCGGTATGCAAGACCTCGTGACCATCTGCTCCTACGATGTCGAGCGTCAGAATCAAGCATGCGAGGACGACGAGGGCCGACTCGTCAGCCCCATACCTGTGCGAACTTGTGGATTTGCTCCACATACTCGTTGACGGGGGTATTTTCGCCTGCTACTATATTCGGCTGTTGCACTAACTGATGCATGAAGGGCAAGTAAACATGTACGCAATCGTTAACACGGGCGGCAAGCAGTACAAGGTCGCCACCGACGATGTCATCACCGTCGAGAAGATCGAGGGCAATGAGGGCGACAAGGTCACCCTGCCGGTCATCTTCCTCAACGATGGTAAGAAGATCGTCACCGATCCCGACAAGCTGGCCAAGGCCAAGGTTACCGCTCAGATCGTTGAGCAGTTCAAGGGCGAGAAGCAGCTGGTCTTCAAGTTCCACAAGCGTAAGCGCTATCGTCGTCTGAAGGGTCACCGTCAGCAGCTCACCAAGCTGAAGATCGTGAAGGTCCAGGCTACGTCCCGCGCCAAGAAGGCTGTCAAGGCAGAGGCCGAGGCTGTTGCCGAGGCTCCCGTCGCCGAGTAGATTACACTCGTAACGAAAGAGTAGGTATACACAATGGCACACAAAAAAGGGACTCGGTTCCTCCCGTAATGGCCGTGACTCCCGCGGTCAGCGCCTTGGCACGAAGCGCTATGCCGGCCAGACGGTAACCACGGGCACGATTCTCGTCCGTCAGCATGGCACTCACATCCACCCGGGTGAGAACGTTGGCCGTGGCAAGGACGACACGCTGTTCGCGCTGGTCGACGGTACCGTTGAGTTCCACAAGGGTATCAAGCACAGGGTCAGCGTACGCCCGCTCGCGAACGCGTAATTCACCCTTCATAGAGCACATATGTGGGAGGCACTTGAGTTTTAGGATTCAAGGGTCTCCCTCTTTTTGTAGGAGGCGATTCTGTTGTCACAGTTCACCGATATCAGCCGCATTAACGTGTGCGGCGGCGACGGCGGAGCCGGATGCATGTCGTTTAGGCGCGAGGCATTTGTCCCCAAGGGCGGCCCCGATGGCGGCGACGGCGGTCGTGGCGGCAATGTCGTCATCCAGGCCGATGCTCAGCTGTCTTCGTTGATCGATTACCGCTTTAAGCATCACTTTCGTGCCGAGCGCGGAACGCACGGTCAGGGCGCCCGCCGCAACGGCAAGAGCGGCGAGGACCTCATTTTGAAGGTCCCCATGGGCACCGTGGTCCGCGAGCTCGATCCCGAGACGCAGACCCCGATGTTCGAGATTGCCGACCTGGTGCACGACGGCGAGCGCGTTGTCGTGGCGCCCGGCGGTGCCGGTGGCCTGGGCAATACGCACTTTGTGACGTCGGTGCGCCGCGCGCCCGCGTTCGCTCAGCTGGGCGAACCGGCCGAGGAGCACTGGATTGAGCTTGAGATGAAGCTTATGGCCGATGCCGCACTCGTGGGCTTCCCCTCGGTGGGCAAGTCCTCGCTTATCGCGCGCATGAGTGCCGCCCGTCCCAAGATCGCCGACTATCCGTTTACCACACTCGTGCCGAACCTCGGCATGGTGCGTGCCGGTGAGTATTCTTACGTCGTTGCCGACGTTCCTGGTTTGATCGAGGGTGCGAGCGAGGGCAAGGGTCTGGGCCATCAGTTCCTGCGCCACATCGAGCGCACGGCCCTGATCATGCATGTCGTTGACATGACGGGTGGTTTTGAGGATCGCGACCCGGTTGAGGATTACCGCATCATCAACCGTGAGCTCGAGCAGTATGGCGCCGAGCTTTCGGAGCGTCCGCAGATCGTCGTCGCCAACAAGTGCGATGCGCCGGGCACGGCCGACAAGATTGCCGACCTCAAGCGTGCGGCGCTCGACGACGGGCATATGTTCTTTGCCGTGTCCGCCGTTACGGGTGCCGGCCTCAATACGCTGATGCTTGCCGTGGGCGAGCAGGTGGCTAAGCTGCGAGCCGAGCTGGCGGTCTCTGATGAGCCGGTCGATCTGCGCGACGAGGAGTGGGAGCGTCGCCGTCTGCAGCGCGAGAAGCGTTTCCGCATTGTCCAGGAGGAGCCCGGTGCCTTCCGCGTGGTCGGTCGTGCCATCGAGCGCATGGTCATCCAGACCGACTGGGAAAACGAGGAAGCCGTCATTTACCTGCAGCACAAGTTTGCGCGTATGGGTGTTGACGACGCGCTCGAGAAGGCCGGTTGCCGTGCGGGCGACGAGGTCCGCATTTGCCAGCGTGCCTTTGACTTTGAGGGCGCTGAGGACTTCTCGGAGTACGAGGAGCTCGAGGACGCTGGCGAGGACGTTGCCGTTGAGGCCATTGACGTGGCCGATGCTGCGGATGAGGGCGTCGAGGCTATCGATGCGGCTGATGCCGCGGACGATGCCGAGACCTCGGAGGGCGAGTAAGCCATGTCGCTGCGCGGTGGAATCGGTTTGCCCGAGCTACCCATAAAAGAGGGCAAGGAGTTTCGGCTTGGCATTATGGGCGGCACCTTTGACCCGATTCATTACGGGCACCTGGTGACTGCCGAGCAGGCGCGCGAGTCGCTCGACTTGGACGCTGTGCTCTTTATGCCGGCGGGCTCTCCCGCCTTTAAGCTTGACAAGCCGGTGACGCCTGCCGAGGACCGTTATGCCATGACGGTCCTCGCCACCGCCGCGAACCCGGCCTTTTTGGCGAGCCGGTTCGAGATTGACCGTCCGGGCGTAACCTATACGGCCGATACGCTTCATGCCCTTCGCGACTTTTACCCGCCGCAGGTAAAGCTCTACTTTATTACGGGCGCCGACGCGATTATTGATATTGTGACCTGGCATGATGCCGAGCGAATTGCTGAGCTTGCTACCTTTATTGCGGCGACGCGACCGGGTTTTGATATCGATACGGCGCGTGCCCGAATCAAAGAGTCGGGGCTGCCGTTCGATGTGCGCTATATTCAGATTCCGGCGCTGGCGATCAGCTCGACGAACATTCGTAAGCGAGTTGCCCGCGGCATGAGCGTGCGCTATCTTACGAGCGAGTCTGTGCTCGGCTACATTCGCAAGCGCAGGCTATATGCCGATCTGGGTCAAGAAGATTTTGAGTGATGGGGGGCTACGTTGTCGGTAGAGGATCAGTTTGAGGGCGATGAGCGCGCGCTGCTCAAGCGCATTCAAGAGCTGCTCGATGTTCGCATGAAAGATAAGCGCAAGCGCTATGTGCATTCGTTGGGTGTTGCCGAGACCGCACTTCATCTGGCCGAGGTCTACGGCGTTGACCGCTTTGATGCCGCTGCCGCCGGTCTGATCCACGACTGGGACAAAGTGCTCTCCGACGACGAGCTGGTTACGCGCGCTCTGCATTACGGCATTAAGATTGCCGGCTCTCCTTCCGCCGCGACGCCGCTTTTGCATGGCCCTGTTGCCGCCTATGAACTTCCGCAGCTTTTTCCCGAACTGTCGCCGGCCGTTTTCCAGGCTGTCGACCGTCATACCGTGGGTGCCTGTGACATGACGCCGCTCGATATGGTGGTCTTTGTGGCCGATGCCATCGAGCCCAACCGCCACGGCGACTATGCGCATGCCCTGCGCGAGATGGTGGGGGAGTCGACGCTCGATGAGTTGTTCTTCTCCTGTTTTGCGCAGGGTCTGGTCTATGTGATCCAGTCCGGGCGCTATCTTTATCCCACGGCTATTACGATTTACAACCATTACGCCCAGCTGCGCTAGCTCGGGCTGTCTAGAAAGAGGTATTCCATGGCCGACGAGACCATGACCGGCGAGCAGATTCTTGAAGGTGTGGAGCACAAGAGTTTCGTTGCCACGTCCGACCGCACTGCCGCCTCGCTGTCCGCGAGCGGTGTCGCTGCCGAGGATGTCGCCCGCGCCGCCGCGCAGGCCGCCTACGACAAGAAGGGCGAGGACGTTCAGGTGCTCGACCTGACCGAGCTTTCCGACGTATGCGACTACTTTGTGCTTGCCACCGGTACCAACAACCGCCAGGTCGATTCTATCGTCGACGAGATCGAGGAGAAGGTCGCCGAGGCTTGCGGCGAGCACCCGTTCTCCATCGAGGGTCGCGAGCAGAAGACTTGGATGCTCATGGACTACGGTTCGGTTGTCGTCCACGTCTTCACTCCCGAAGCCCGCGACTTCTACTGCCTCGAGAAACTCTGGGGCGACGCCCCCCAGCTCCCCCTTAATCTCCTCTAGTAGCTCATTTTGAGACGGGGTTTAGCTACCCTCACGCATATCGCCGGGCAGTTGCGGTTTTCCGCACCTGCCCGGCTTCTTTTTGCCCAAAGGCTGTTAATCGTTGAAGCGGGATTGGCGGCCGAAGGAAAGGGCGGTGTCGCCGAATTTGTCTCGGACGGCGTCGATGGCGACGGAGAGGTCGCGGCGGTCGCTGGATTGGGCTCCGCGGTCATCGATCTCGCAGAACAGGTCGGTCTGGATGCCGCCCCGATGGTCAAAGTCGCTCATGCCGATGCCTGCTAAGCGAACGTGCATTCCTTCCTGCCAGATGTTGTCGAGCAGATCGAGTGCAACCGCCACGAAGATGTTCTCATCGTCGGTCGGATGAGGCAGCCGGCGCTGTGCCGTACGCCCGCTGCCATACGAATACTTAAGCTTGAGCGTTACCGTGGCACCCGTCAGCCCCTGACGGCGCAGACGGCGTCCCACTGACTCTCCCAACAGCGCAATCGCCGCCTCAATATCCCCACGCTCAGTCAAATCTTTAGCAAAGGTGCGTTCATTGCTGACCGACTTGACCTCGCGCTCTTCATCGAGGCTCGTGACTTCGGAGATTTCGAGTCCCAGCGCACGCTGGCGCATGTGCTCGCCGTTGACGCCAAAAATAGAGGCCAAGGTGGATTCCGGTGCACGTGATAGCTCGCCGAGGGTGTAGATGCGCATGCGGCGCAGTCGCTCCTCGGCCGAGCGCCCGATGCCACTCATGGCAGATACCGGCAGCGCGGCCAAAAAGCGCTGCTCGGTTCCGGGGCGCACGATGGTCAGCCCAAACGGCTTATCCCGCTCGCTTGCGATTTTTGCGACCGTCTTGTTGCAGCCCACGCCAATGGAGCAGGTCACTCCCAGCCCTGCCACGCGGTCGCTTATACGCCGCGCAACCAGCGGCGGGTCTTCGGGCGCAAAGCGACCCGGTGTGATATCGATAAAGGCTTCGTCGATGGATACGCGCTCGACGCGCGGGGTCTCGTCGGCGAGAATCGCCATGACCTGCGCGCTGACCTCGCGATAGCGATCAAAATGCCCGTGTGTCCAAATGGCTTGTGGGCACAAGCGCCGCGCCTCGGCCGAGGCCATGGCAGAGTGCACGCCAAAACGACGCGCCTCATACGAACACGTGGACACGACGCCACGCGAATCGGCGTCTCCGCCCACGATGAGCGGCTTTCCGCGCCATTCGGGATGATCGAGCATCTCCACGCTCGCAAAAAACGCATCGAGGTCCATGAGGCCCACCGCCGGACCCGTCCAGGGAGGCGGCGTGACGCCCGCAGCATCCTCATAACCGTATGTATGTTCGCGTCTTTCCATGTCATGAGTATACCGCGCAGCTCATGTGGGGTGCGTGTATGTGCTTGCAAATCCCGAATTCTTGTCTAAGATATGGATTTGCCCTCGACTACACCGAAGAAGTTGGTCTCACGGACTTCACCTGCCCGCGTCGATGGCGTATTATGTTCAACTGTTTGTTTGTAGTTGCAGCCTAAAGCTGCTTGGTTGGAGGAGTTTCCTTTGGCAGTCAAGATTCGCCTTGCTCGTCACGGCGCTAAGAAGCGTCCGTACTACCGTGTCGTCGTCGCCGATTCCCGCGCCCCGCGTGACGGTCGTATCATCGAGGAGGTTGGCCGCTACAACCCGATGACCGCCCCCAAGACCATCAACCTCGACCTCGAGAAGATCGCCGACTGGCAGTCCAAGGGCGCTCAGCTCACCGACGCCGTCGCCGCTCTGGTCAAGGCCGCCAACGAGGGCGAGAAGACCGAGACCGTCGTCAAGAAGTCCAAGAAGCAGCTCGCCAAAGAGGCCGAGGCCGCTAAGGCTGCCGCTGAGGCCGCTGAGGGCGCCGAGGAGTAAATCGTGCCTGAGGTTGACGCTGCACAGCTCGAGGGTGAGGCAATGCTCTCAGATCGCATCGCCGATCTCGTCGAATATCTCGTTGTTCAGATCGTCGACGACCCGGATTCCGTGAGCCTTGAGGTCATCGATGGCGACGACGCCTCTACGATTGAGGTTTCGGTCGCCGAGGGTGACGTCGCTAAGGTCATCGGCCGTCGTGGCCGTACCATCAAGGCCATTCGCACGCTCGCCCGTGCGCTGGCCGCTCGCCTCGACACTGCTGTCGAGGTAGAGGTTCTGGGCTAGGACCTTGAGGTCCCAGTACAAAAACATCGCCCGTGTGGTCAAGCCGCACGGAAGGAAGGGGGAGGTCCTCGCGCAGCCGCTGCGGGGGCTTCCTTCTGTATTAGAGCCGGGTATGCGCGTCGCCCTGACGCCGCCGGCGCTCAAGCGCGACCGCTTTTGCACGGTCGTGTCCGTCACCGATACGGGCGATGGCGATCTGGTCTCGTTTGAGGGCATTGACGACTTGACGGCCGCCGAGGGCATCACGGGATGCTACGTGCTGGCAAATCGTGACGACTTTGAGCTCGATTCGCTCGACGCTGCCTATACCGACCTGATGGGTCGCGAGGTGGTCGACGAGCGCTTTGGCTCGCTTGGCGCGATTGTCGAGATTATGTCGACGCCCGCTAACGATGTTTGGGTTGTCGAGGGCGATCGGTACGGCGAGGTACTGATTCCCGTGATCGAGCAGGTTGTGCTCGGTCTTCCCGACACAGGAACAATTTCCGTCCATGTTATGGACGGCCTGATCGATATGGACAAGTAGGGAGGACAACATGCTGATCGAGACCCTTTCGGTCTTTCCCGAGATGTTTGAGCCCGTCATGTCCACGTCGATTTTGGGCCGCGCCCGCAAGGCCGGCCATTTTTGATTTTTAAGGCGTATAACCTGCGCGACTGGACGCACGACCGCCATCGTACCGTCGATGACGAGCCGTACGGCGGCGGGCAGGGCATGCTCATGAAGGTCGAGCCTATCGCAGAGGCCATCGAGGCCATTAGCGCAGAGGGTCCCAAGCCCACGGTTGTGTTCTTCACCCCCTGTGGCGAGCCCCTTTACGCAGCATGTGGCCGAGCGCCTGCTCAAAAGCGAGCGCCTGCTGTTTGTGTGCAGCCGCTACGAGGGCGTCGACGAGCGCGCGTATGCGTATGCCGACGAGCGTCTGTCGATTGGCGACTACGTGCTTACGGGCGGAGAGCTTCCCGCTATGGTCGTTGCCGATGCCGTCGTGCGTCTGATTCCCGGCGCCCTTGGTGACGAGATGAGCAACGTCGACGAGTCGTTCTCGACCGCCGAGGACGGAGGCCTGCTCGAGTACGCGCAGTACACCCGTCCTGCCGAGTTCAACGGCGAGGGCGTGCCTCCGGTGCTTGTGAGCGGCGATCACGCCAAGGTCGATGCCTGGCGTCGCAAGAACGCCATCGAGCGCACCTGCCGCTGGCGTCCCGATCTGATCGAGACGGCGCGGCTCACGCCCGAGGAGCGCGCTTACGCGCAGGAGATTTTGGACGCTTCGTATTCGCAGAGCGAGGAGTGAGAATGGTTCCATCGCAGCATTCCGCGTTGAGGGGCGCTTTTGAGTGGATCGTGGTCATCGCGCTCGCGCTCGTGGCCACCTTCTTGATTCGCTCGTTTGTGGTCGAGCCCTTTGTGGTGCCCACCGGCTCCATGGAGTCCACGATCGAGATTGGCGACCAGATCCTGGCACAAAAGGTGAGCCTCGAGCTCGGTCAGTCCGTCAAGCAGGGCGATATCGTGGTGTTTCACAACCCTGATGGCACCTCCGAGCATGATGTTCTTGTCAAGCGTGTTATTGCCACGGCCGGCCAGACGGTCGACCTGCAGGATGGCAAGGTGGTCGTTGACGGCCAAGCGCTCGACGAGGGCTATACGACGGGCATGAGCTGGCCGCTTTCGGTCCAAGCGCCCGGTGCTCAGGTGAGCTATCCCTACACCGTTCCCGACGGGTGCGTGTGGGTGATGGGCGACAACCGCGAAAACTCTGCCGACTCACGCTACTTTGGTCCCGTCGATCGCTCTGATTTGATCGCTGTGGCGCTTGTGCGCTACTGGCCGCTCAACCGCATCGGCGCTATCGACTAAAAACCGCTATAGTACAGTACCTAACCGTGTAATCGTTTCGACGAGGGGATATTAGAGGCATGAACGCTTCATCGCTTTCCTTCCAAGACATCATCCTGCGCCTCCAGCAGTACTGGGGCGAGCAGGGCTGCGTCATTATGCAGCCCTATGACTCCGAGGTCGGTGCCGGTACCTTCCATACCGCGACCACGCTGCGCTCGCTCGGTCCCGCCGAGTGGCGCACCTGCTATGCGCAGCCCTGCCGCCGTCCCGCCGACGGCCGCTACGGCGAGAATCCGAACCGCATGCAGCACTACTATCAGTTCCAGGTGCTCATCAAGCCGTCGCCGGTCAACGCGCAGGAGCTTTACCTGGGGTCTCTTGCCGCTATCGGTCTGGACCCCAACGACCATGACGTCCGCTTTGTCGAGGACGACTGGGAGAGCCCGACCCTTGGCGCCTGGGGCCTTGGCTGGGAGGTTTGGCTCAACGGCATGGAGGTCACGCAGTTTACGTACTTCCAGCAGGTGGGCGGCATCGAGGTCGACCCCGTGCCCGTCGAGATCACCTATGGCCTGGAGCGTATCGCCATGTACGCCCAGGGCGTCAACTCGGTCTACGACCTGGTGTGGAGCTACCTGCCCGACGGCACGCCCATGACCTATGGCGACGTGTTCCTTGAGAACGAGCGCGAGTTCAGTGCTTATAACTTTGAGGTCGCAAACGTCGAGATGATGCGTCAGAAGTTTGATGACTACGAGGCCGAGTGCCACTCCTGCCTGGAGCGTAAGCTTCCGCTGCCGGCGTACGACTGCGTCATGAAGTGCAGCCACGCTTTCAACCTGCTCGATGCCCGCGGTGCGCTGTCCGCGGTCGAGCGTGCCAACTACATCCTGCGCGTCCGCGCCGTCGCCAAGGCGTGCTGCGAGGCCTATATGGCCGAGGTCGCCGGAGTCAACGAGAATGCCGACCAGGAAGGCGAGGTGGCGTAAGCCATGGCAGACGCTAAGGATTTCCTGTTTGAGATCGGTACGGAGGAAATGCCCTCTGCACCGCTGAACAATGCCGTCAAGCAGCTTGGCACTATGATCGCCAAGGGTCTCGACGAGGCCGGTCTGGCCCACGGCGAGGTCCGCGTGATCTCGAGTCCGCGTCGCCTGGCTGCACTCGTTGCCGACGTCGCCACCGCGACCGATGAGGTTCACGAGGTCAAGCGCGGCCCCGCGGCCAACATTGCCTTCGATGCTGACGGTAACGCCACCAAGGCCGCCCAGGGCTTTGCCCGCAAGCGCGGTGTGGCTGCCGAGGACCTGGTTCGTCGCGAGGACACTGACGGTCGCGAGTATGTGTTCGCCGAGAAGAACATTCCCTCCGCACCGGCTACGCCGATTCTAACCGCTCTGTGCGAGAAGACCATTGCCGGCCTGCAGTGGCCCAACTATCGCTCCCAGCGCTGGGGCCACGAGCACGCGACGTTCGTGCGTCCGGTCCGCTGGATTTGCTGCCTTCTGGGCGAGGACGTTGTGCCCGTGTCGTTTGCCGACGTGACGAGCGGCAACACCACGCGCGGTCATCGCGTGCTTGGCCCCGGTGACCATGTGGTCGCCAGCCCCGCTGTTTACGAGCAGGTGCTCGAGGACGCCGGTGTGCTTTCTGCCGAGCGCCGTCGCGAGGCCATCCTTGCCGGTATCGCCGAGGTCGAGGCCGCTCGCCCCGGTTGCCATGTCGATACGCCCAAGAAGGTCTTTGAGGAGGTCATTAACCTCTGCGAGTGGCCGACGGTGCTCGTCGGTACCTTCGATGAGGAGTTCCTCAAGGTCCCGCACGAGATTATCTGCGAGTCCATGCTCACCAACCAGCGCTACTTCCCGATCTATGACGGCGAGGGCAAGCTCACGCGTGAGTTCGTGGTCGTTTCCAACAGCAAGCCCGAGAACGCCGAGCGCGTGATCGACGGCAACGAGCGCGTCGTGCGCGCCCGTCTGGACGATGCTAAGTTCTTCTATGAGGAGGACTTGAAGATCTCCCTCGACGAGTTCCGCGAGCGTCTGGCCAAGGTCGCCTTCCAGGAGAAGCTCGGTAGCGTGCTCGCCAAGTCCGAGCGCATTGAGCAACTCGCGCTTGCCATCGCCCGCGAGGCCCATCTGGGCGCCCACCTGGCCGCCGATGCCGCTCGCGCCGCGCACCTGTGCAAGGCCGACTTGGTGTCTAACGCCGTCGTCGAGTTCACGAGCCAGCAGGGCGTGATGGGCGGTTACTACGCCATCGCGATGGGGGAGAACGACGAGGTCGCTCATGCTATTCGCGATCACTATCGTCCTCGCTTTGCCGGTGACGAGCTGCCCGAGGGCACCGCTGGCTGCATCGTGGCCTGTGCCGACAAGCTCGATACCATCGCCGGTATCTTTGCCATCGGCGAGACCCCCGACCGGCTCTTCGGACCCCTACGCGCTGCGTCGTGCCGCTATCGGCATCATCAACATCCTGCGCGACCGCCCGCCGATCGACCCCACGTCGCTCATCGACTTTGCCCTCGAGCTCTACAGTGAGCAGGGCATTGAGTTCGACGCCGCCGAGGTCGCCCAGCAGGTTCGTGACTTCTTCCATGGCCGCCTGGTGAGCATGGCCCGCGACGAAAAGATCCCGGCCGATACCGTTGCCGCCGTCTCCGCGGTGCACATCATCGCTCCGTCCGTCTTCTTCGCCCGCTGCGCCGCCCTCGACGAGGCCCGCAAGAACGACGCCGAGACCTTTGACAACCTGGCGACGGCCTATGCCCGTGCCGCGCATATCTCCAAGCCCGAGCTGGGCGCGGAGTACGACCGCGCCCTGATGGGCGAGGTCGAGCTCGCGCTTGCCGATGCCTCCGAGGCTGCTCAGACCGCTGTCGACGCCGCCCTTGCTGCCGAGGATTACCCGGCCGCATTTGCGGCCCTTGCCGCCCTGCGCGCCCCCATCGACCGCTTCTTCGATGAGGTTATGGTCATGGACAAGGACGAGCAGCTCCGCGATAATCGCCTTAAGCTGCTCAACCGCTTCGAGGCCGTTTTCTCCGGCATTGCCAACATCGGTGAGCTTGCCCGCAAAAAGTAAGCCAGCTTGCGCGTAAGCGCAAAAGGAGCCCCGCATGGATTGCCCGGTCACCGCTCGTCCCACCGTTATCGTTATCTCCGACTCGCTCGGTGATACCGCTTGTGAGGTGGTGCTTGCGGCGTCCGGGCAATTTGATGAAGGGGCTTTTTGTGTTTTGCGCCTGCCTAAGGTGACTTCTGTGGAGCAGGTCAAGTCATTTGTGGGGCCGCGCGTCGATGCCGACCATCGCGATATCGCCGTGTTCCATACCATCGTCGACCCGGCGCTACGTGCTCGTGTGCTCGATTACCTGGGCATGCTGCATATTCGCTCGGTCGACCTGATCGGCCCGACGCTCGCCGTGCTGTCGTCGCTCATCGGTGTGCCGCCCAAAGGCGTTGCGGGCGTGATTCACAGGACCGATGACCGCTATTTCCATCGTATCGAGGCCATGGAATATTTCGTTGAGCACGATGATGGACGCGGCTGCGACGACCTTTCGGGAGCCGATATCGTGCTGCTGGGCGTATCGCGCACGTCCAAGACGCCGCTGTCGATGTTTTTGGCCTTTCAAGGTTACAAGGTTGCCAATGTTCCGTTGGCCCATGGCATGGAGCCGCCCAAGTCAATTTACGAGGTCGACCCGATGCGCCTGTTTGGCCTGATTTCGACCGTCGACGTTATTTCCGAGATTCGCGATAGCCGCTTGGGCGATGACTACGCCCGTGCCGTTGCCGGCTCCTATGCCGAGCCCGAGAGCGTGCGCAGCGAGCTCGAGGAAGCTCGTGCCCTCATGAAGCGCCTAGGCTGCTTTGTGGTGCGTACCGACGGCAAGGCCATCGAGGAAAGCGCTGCCGAGATCATTAGCCACTTGGAGGAAATCCAAGAAGCCCGCGCCCGCCGCGCCGCCAGTCGAGTGCAGCAAAGTTAGCTCATTGGAGTAGTTAAAAAGCCCCGTCCTAAATAGACTACCTCAAAATAATGCACGATAATGATAAAGCGATTTAGCAAGAAACTTGCATCTGACCTGCATTTCTCTTGCAGTGGTATCTTCATAAGGTAACCACCTTTATCTACCGTTTACCGCCAGTTTTAGCACGTTTACCAAACCGCGCACCCTCTGCTCAAGCCTGCCCAAAACGCGCCGTATAGTTCCCTCACGGCCCGCATCCGGTGGGTCGATTCGTTACCACGGTCGTGCGCGTAAGTGCATGGAAGGGGAAGTATCGTGAGCGATTGCAAGAGGGTTTACCGTTTTGGAACCGACGCCCAGGGCACCTGTGTCACTGAGGGCGACAAGTCCATGAACTTCGTGCTTGGCGGCAAGGGCGCAAACCTTGCCGAGATGAGCCGCATCGGCCTGCCGGTTCCCGGTGGCTTTACCATTACCTGCCAGACTTGCGTCGAGTACTCCGGTGCCGGCAACGTGTGGCCCGGGGGCGCACTCGATGAGATCGTTGCTGCCGAGGCGGACCTCGAGGCCCGCTGCGGCAAGAAGCTCGGCGACGCCTCCGATCCGCTGCTCGTGTCGGTTCGCTCGGGCGCTCCGTTCTCCATGCCCGGTATGATGGACACGGTCCTCAACTTGGGCCTCAATGACGATTCCGTCCAGGGCCTCATCGCGCAGACGCAGAACCCGCGTTTTGCCTGGGATAGCTACCGCCGCTTTATCCAGATGTTTTCCAATGTCGTCATGGGCGTTGACGCCGATCTGTTCGAGAACGCCCTGACCCAGGCCCGTCTGGTCGCCGGCGTTCGCGTCGATTCCGAGCTTTCGGCCGAGGACCTGCAGGAACTCGTCGAGACCTTTAAGGGCATCTTCTCCGAGAACGTCGATGCCTCCCTGTATCCCGAGCTCGAGGTCGCTGACGGCAAGCCCGTTTTCCCGCACGACCCGGAGCTTCAGCTACGCCTTGCAATCCAGGCCGTCTTTGGCAGCTGGATGAACGAGCGTGCCTGCATCTACCGCAAGCAGCATGGCATTTCCGACGACCTCGGCACCGCCGTCAACGTACAGGCCATGGCCTTTGGCAACAAGGGCGAGACCTCTGCGACGGGCGTCGCCTTTACGCGTAATCCGGCCGACGGCACCAAGGAGTTCTACGGTGACTTTTTGGTCAACGCCCAGGGCGAGGACGTCGTCGCCGGTATCCGCAACACCGAGCCCATCGCCGACCTCAAGGCCACCCCGGGCCTCGAGTCTGCAGGTGAGGAGCTCGAGCGCGTGTTCCTGACGCTCGAGGACCATTACCGCGATATGTGCGATATCGAGTTCACCATCGAGCAGGGCAAGCTCTGGATGCTCCAGACACGCGTGGGTAAACGCACTGCCACCGCCGCCCTGCGCATCGCCATCGAAATGGTCGAGGAAGGCCTGATCACCCGCGAAGAGGCCGTGAGCCGTATCGATCCCGCGCAACTCGACCAGCTCCTGCACCCGCAGTTTGACGCTTCCAAGAGGTACGAGGCGCTGGCCAGCGGTCTGAACGCCAGCCCCGGCGCCGCCGTGGGCGAGGTCGTGTTCTCGAGCGATGACGCCGTCGCGCGCGCAAACGAGGGTCATAAGGTTATCTTGGTCCGTTGGGAGACCAACCCCGACGACTTGAAGGGCATGGTCGCCGCCGAGGGCATCCTGACCAGCCACGGTGGCAAGACGAGCCATGCCGCTGTTATCGCCCGCGGTATGGGTACGCCCTGCGTCTGCGGCGTTGAGCGCTTCCACATCGATGCCGCCGAGAAGGTCGTGCGCATCGAGGGCAGCGACCGCGTGCTGCACGAGGGCGACATCATCTCCGTCGACGGCACCCAGGGCATCGTCGTCGACGGTCCCGTCGACCTGGTCTCCGCCGAGCTCACTGGCGATCTGGACACCATCCTGTCCTGGGCCGACGAGATTCGCCTGGACGAGACCTGTGGCCACGCCAACCATGTGCGCGTCAACGCCGACAACCCTGAGGATGCCGAGCTCGCACTCGAGTTTGGCGCCGAGGCTATTGGCCTGTGCCGCACCGAGCACATGTTCCTGGGCGACCGTAAGAACATCATCCAGAGCTTTATACTGTCCGACGATGAGGCCGTGAAGCAGCGGGCCCTCGCCGATCTGCTCAAGGTTCAGACCGAGGACTTCCTGGCGATGTTCAAGACCATGTCCGGTCGCGATGTGGTCGTCCGCCTGCTCGATCCGCCGCTTCATGAGTTCCTGGATAATCCTCGCGAGCTCGAGGTCGCCATCACCAAGAAGGAAGCCGCTGGCGCCAGCGAGGAAGAGCTTGCCGTCCTGCGCGCCCGCCTGCGCCGTATCGACGGCATGGTCGAGTCGAACCCCATGCTCGGGCTGCGCGGCGTGCGCCTGTCCGTCGTCTTTGGCGATCTGCCGCTCATGCAGGTCCGCGCTGTGGCCACGGCTGCTGCCCGCCTTATCAAGGAAGGCGTCGACCCGCGCCCCGAAATCATGGTTCCGCTCGTTTCCATCACGGCCGAGCATGTCCAGACCCGCGAGGTTATCGAGCGCGTAATCGCCGAGGTTTCCAACGAAGAGGGCGTCGAGCTCAATATTCCCGTGGGCACGATGCTCGAGCTGCCGCGCGCCTGCATGGTCGCTGACGAGATCGCCCATCACGCAGACTTCTTCTGCTTTGGCACCAACGACCTCACGCAGACGACCTTCGGTTTCTCGCGTGACGACGCCGAGGCCAAGTTCATCCCGCTGTACATGCACAAGAAGATCTTGAAGGACAACCCCTTCGAGACCATCGACTCGGCGGTGCTGGAGCTCGTGCGCATGGCCGTCGAGAAAGGTCGTGCCGCCAACCCCGACATGCACTTTGGCGTGTGCGGCGAGCACGGCGGCGACCCCAAATCCATTAAGGGCCTGTTCAACGTGGCCGACGTGGACTACGTGTCCTGCTCGCCCTACCGCGTGCCCCTCGCACGCCTGGCTGCCGCTCAGGCCAAGCTCGAGGCCAAGCGTTCCGCCTAACGTTTTGGGTTTAGACGCCTAACGTAGCCCCCTTCATGCCGCCCGTCTCATTCGTGAGACGGGCGGTTATTCATGTGCTGGTTTTGTCTTTTTGTCTGCGTAAAAAATTGTTCTTGCAGCAGAAACCCGCGCGTGTATACTCGAATACGTTTGTTCAACTACGTGCCGGCCATGGTGGTACGGCACCTCTAGAAGAGTAAGGAATTGCACATGGATTACATCCGCGCAATCGAGCGTCAGCAGATCCGCGAGGACATTCCTCAGGTTCGCGTCGCCGACAACGTCAAGGTTCACTACCGCATTAAGGAAGGCGACCGCGAGCGCATCCAGGTCTTCCAGGGCGACGTCATCCGCATGGCCGGCGCCGGTGCCCGCGAGACCTTCACCGTCCGCAAGATGTCCTTCGGTGTTGGTGTTGAGCGTACCTTCCCGCTTCACAGCCCCAAGATCGCCAAGCTCGAGGTCGTTCGTCATGGTCGCGTCCGTCGCGCCAAGCTGTACTACCTCCGCGACAAGGTGGGCAAGGCTGCTCGCATCCCCGAGAAGCGCTAAGAAGATCGCAGCGTCTGTCCACTCGTTTGGACACAAGGGTCACCTTCGGGTGGCCCTTCTTTTTATCTGATTTGCATGCAAGGAGGGCCTGGTATGGCCAATATGACGAGCTCGGTTTCGGCATCGCAGGTTGCCGGAGAGCTGGCGAGCGCAACGTTTGAGGAGATCCCCGCCCTCGTGGAGCATTATCGCGAGGACCCGCGCCAGCAGGTGATCAAGGCTTGCGAGCGTGCCCTCAAACGCCATTCCAAAGAGCTTGCCGAGCGCGAGCGCGTCAATGGCATGTATGAGTTGATGCATGAGCTTGGCGGCGATGGGGTGGTCGTTGGTGTCGACGAGGTGGGTCGCGGATCGGTGGCCGGTCCTTTGACGGTGTGCGCCGTCTGTCTTCCTATGGAGCCGCGCGTCTGGGGTATCAACGATTCCAAAAAGCTCACGCCGGCGCGCCGCGAGCTGCTCTCGGTGAAGATTGCCGAGGTCGCGACTGCTATCGGCTTTTGCCATATCGCGCCTGCGGATATCGATGATATGGGTATGGCCCGGGCCATCCGCGCTGCCGTCGCGGGCGCCGTGGCCGATACGGGGCTCGAGCCCGATTGCGTGCTTATGGATGGCAACCCCTTGGGCGCCGTTCCTAACGAGCGCGATGTGGTGAAGGGCGATGCCAAGATCGCCTGCATCGCCGCGGCGTCCATCATGGCCAAGGTCACGCGTGACGAGATGATGGTCGAGTACGACGCCGAGTACCCCGAGTACCATCTGGCCGAGTCGAAGGGCTATGCGAGCCCCGAGCACATCGAGGCCATTCGCAAACATGGACTTTGTCCGCTGCACCGCGTGAGCTTTTGCGGAAACTTTCTGCAGACTGAGCGCCTTTTCTAGGCCAATTGTGGAGACAGGGACCTCTGTGGTTTTATAAACCTGCTGGTAGCGGGCCGTATGCAGCAGCATTGCTGCGTACGGCCCGTTTTTTGTCGGCATTTGGTCAGCTTTTGGTTTGCTTCCGGTACTTACCCGCATGAAAGGTGCCCTCATCATCGGGGCAATGCAGTGTGCGGGAAAGGAGACCCCATGAGTGCCGCAAGCAAAAAGAGCAAGACGCAGCAGCTCAAGGAGCGTTGGGAAAACGGCGAGCTCGACTGTGGAGCGATGACGCCCGAGTTTATCAAGGGACTCAGTCCCCGCGAGCTGGGCATGCTAGGCGAGCTGATCACCATCGACTACTTTAACGAGCGCGGCTACACCTTGCTGGAGCAGGGTTATCGTTGCACCGAGGGCGAGGCCGATCTGGTGCTGCTCGATGAGCTCGACGATGTCGTGGTGATGGCCGAGGTCAAGACCAGACGCGTTGCGCTGGATTGCAACACGCGGGTCTTTCCCGAGGAGGCCGTGGACGCCCAAAAGCAACGCCGCTACCGCCGCATCGCAAGTTGCTATCTCATGGAGCATTATCCGCTCAAGGCGATTCGCTTCGATGCCGTGGGCGTCACCATCCGCGACGGGCATATCGCCGAGATCGAGCACCAGTACAACGCGTTCGATTGGCAGGTGTCGTGATGGCGTTCGAGACGTTTGCCGTTCACGCGGCCTGCATCCGCGGCGTCGAGGCGATTCACGTCACGGTCGAGGTCTCGCTTGCCGGCGGCGTTCCGGGCATTCAGATGCTCGGCATCCCGAGTATGGAGGTGATGGAGTCACGTGGTCGTATTCGCTGTGCGATGCGCTCGGCCGGCTTTGAGATCCCGCGCTCGGGCATTACGGTCAATCTGGCGCCCGGCGATATTCGCAAGACCGGTAGCGGCTTTGATCTGCCCATCGCCATCGCGGTTCTAGCGGCCGATGGTCAGATTCCCCGCGACAACCTCGATCGTTGTCTTATCGCCGGCGAGCTCGGCTTGGACGGCACGGTGCTTCCTGTCAAAGGCGAGGTGGCGTTTCAGCTATTGGCTCGCGACATGGGGCCTGTATTTTATCGCCGGCAGGTCCGACCAGCATGTGCCACTCGCGGGCGTGGATTGCGGCTTTATCGACCATCTGTCTCAGCTTGCTCACGGCATGGGCGATGCCGCACGGCACTACTTGGATTCCGAGGGTGTCGAGGCGACCTTTGAGCCCGAGCTCGACTATGCCGACGTACTGGGACAGGAGGTCGCCAAGCGCGGCATGGCGCTTGCGGCCGCCGGCGAGCTCGGACTGCTCATGATCGGCTCGCCTGGTTCGGGCAAGACCATGCTTGCGCGGCGCATGACAGGCATTTTGCCCGAGCTTTCTCTCGAGGATCAGCAAGAGGCGCTGTGCATCCATTCGGTCTTGGGCGAGAACATCGATGGACTGCTTGCGGGGCATCGCCCCTTCCGCAGCCCGCATCACAGCATTTCGACCGCGGGCCTCATCGGCGGCGGACGTCCAGTGCATCCGGGCGAAATTAGCCTAGCTCATGGCGGCGTGCTCTTTTTGGACGAGCTAGCCGAGTTTCCCACTGGCGTGCTGCAGACGCTGCGTCAGCCCATCGAGCGCGGCTATGTGAGGATCGTACGCGTCGACGGGGCTTTTACCTTCCCGTCGCGCTTTCAGCTGCTGGCTGCGAGCAATCCCTGCCCCTGCGGCTTTTTTGGGCGATCGCGAGGTACCGTGTCGCTGCTCGGCGGCGATGGTCGAGCGCTATCGGTCTAAACTGCGCGGTCCCTTGGCCGACCGTATCGACATGATGATCGATGTGACCCGTCCCGACCCTCAAGTGATTATCGAGGGTGCGGAGGGTATGTCGTCGGCCGAGTTACGTGACTACGTTGTGCGCGGTCGTGCCTTTCGCGCCTGGCGCGAGTCCCGTATGGACGATGCGGATGCCGAGGCCGAGGATGACGAGACGCGGTCCATTGACGGTGTCGTTTCGACCTTTGAGCTCGATGATGCTGCCGAGAAATGCGTACTCGGTCTGTCCAAACGCACACATCTCACAGGGCGTGGCATCGTGCGCCTGGTTCGCATTGCGCGCACGATCGCAGATGTCGCCGAGAGCGAGCAAGTGACGCAGGACCACGTGCTCGAGGCGGCGATGTACCAGGGAAGGAGGGACCAATGATGGCCGAGGGGACCTTCGAGCTGCATCCAGGCGACGCGTTGTATCCTGAGACCGTTTTGGAGCTTTCTGATGTACCCCAGACGCTCTATGTGCGCGGCAACCCCGAGGTGCTTTCGACGCCCGCGCTCTCCATCATCGGCGCGCGCAAGGCCTCGCCGTATGGTCTTGCCGTGGCAGAGCTTGCGGCAAAGGTGGCGGTCGAGGCGGGAGTGACGGTAGTTTCGGGCGGCGCGGTCGGTTGTGACCAGGCCTCGGGTTGGGCTGCGGTCAACGCCGGCGGCAAACATGTCGTGGTGCTGGGGACGGGCGCTGACGTGGTCTACCCGCGTTCGAGTGCGGGGCTTATTACACGCACGCTCGATACGGGTGGCGCGGTCGTGTCGATCTCTCCGTGGGGCATAGGTCCGCGCAAGTTTGCCTTTCCGCGCCGCAATCGCGTGATCGCGGCCCTGTCGCAAGCCCTCTTTGTATCCGAAGCGGGTATGCCTTCCGGGACGTTTTCTACAGCCGAGGCTGCTATGGATTTGGGGCGCGGACTTCTTGCCGTGCCGGGGTCGATCCTATCGCCCGAGTCGCGTGGCACGAATTACCTCATTGCAAACGGTGCCTGCTGCATCATCGACGAGGAATCTATCGAGATGGCAATCTCACGCATCTACGGCACCCTGCGCTACTCGCGCCCCGATGCTCCCGGCATTGCCGACCTGAATCCAACAAAGCAGACCGTGATGCATGCGCTCATCGCCTCTCCGCTCAAGGTCGACGACATCGCGGCGCTCGTCTCACTCGATGCTGTCGGCGTACTCAAACTCTTGGGTTCGCTTGAACTCGAGGGCCTTATCGAGCGCATGATGGATGGAAGGTATGCGCCCTCCAAGTTTGCCCTTCACGCCCAGACGCCCTTCGGTCACAATGGAAAACGTGTCAATTAGAAAGGTGTTTGCAGATGCAGTTCGATCAGGTGACGGTTATCGGTGGCGGTCTGGCGGGTTCGGAATGCGCGATCCAGCTGGCAGACCGCGGGTTTGCCGTAAAGCTGTGCGAGATGCGCCCCCAGGTGAGCTCCCCGGCCCACCATACCGATCACCTGGCAGAGCTCGTCTGCTCCAATTCGTTTAAGTCGACCCGTCCAGATTCCGCTGCTGGCCTACTAAAAGCCGAGCTCGAGCGTATGGGTTCGGTGCTGCTCGATTGCGCCCATCGCGCGGCTGTTCCCGCCGGTGGCGCCCTGGCGGTCGACCGCGTCAAGTTTTCCGAGCTTGTCGAGGCCGAGGTTGCCGCCCGTCCCAATATCGAGATCATTCACGGCGAGGTCACGCAGATTCCCGAGGGTCACGTGGTCATTGCCGCGGGCCCCTTGTGCTCGCCGGCGCTGAGCGAAGAGGTCATGAAGCTCGTCGGTGGCGATGCCCTGGCATTCTTTGATGCGGCGGCTCCGATCGTCGATGCCTCCACGCTCGATATGGACGTGCTGTTCTCGCAGTCGCGCTACGAGGAGCAGGGGAGCGGCGACTATCTCAACGCCCCGCTCAACAAAGAGGAGTACGAGGCCTATATCGAGGCGCTCACCACGGCCGACCGCGTGGTGCTCAAGGACTTTGAGGGCGGCGATCTGTTCCAGGCCTGCCAGCCTGCCGAGGAGGTTGCGCGCACCGGCAAGGACGCTATTCGCTTTGGCGCCATGAAGCCCGTCGGCCTCACCGACCCGCGTACCGGACGTCGCCCTTGGGCGGCGATTCAGCTGCGTGCCGAGAACAAGGAGAAGACCGCCTATAACCTGGTTGGCTTCCAGACCAATCTGACCTTTGGCGAGCAGAAGCGCGTCTTCCATATGGTGCCGGGCCTGGAGAACGCTGAGTTCTTCCGCTACGGTGTCATGCACCGCAATACCTTTGTCGACGCCCCGCACGTGCTCGATGGCACCTTTGCCGTGCCCGGTACCGGTGTGCGCCTGGCCGGTCAGATCACCGGCACCGAGGGGTACATGGAGGCCGTGGCGACGGGCCTGCTCGCCGCGCTCAACACCTATGCCGAGGCTATCGGTGCCGCGGGCGTCGAGTTGCCGCGCGTGGGCGCCCTGGGTGCGCTCGTGGGCTATGCGACCGATCCTGCCACCGTGGGCTATCAGCCTATGCATGTCAACTTTGGCCTGGTGCCGCCACTCGAGGATGGTAAGCGCCGCAGCAAACGCGACCGCTACCAGGCTTATGCGGATCGCGCCCTCGAGGCCCTTGATGCCTATCTGGCCACTCGCCCCGATCTGTTTGGAGGCGACCGGTCATAGCTTTTGACCTGTACGACACCGTCGACTCGTTTATCGCCTATATCGCACGTGTTGAGGGACTTTCTCCCAACACGGTGACAGCCTATGGCTCGAGGCTGGAGCGCTTTGCTGCTTGGTGCGAGCGCGAGGATATCGATGCTTTCGCTGCCGACGTGCGCACCATTCGTCGCTATCTTGCCGAGCTTTCGCGTGAGCAGGTGGCTCCCCGAACGCTTGCGGCGCACCTGTCGGCTATCCGATCTCTCTATCGCTGGATGGCTGCCGAGGGGATTGTCGAGGGCGATGCGGTCTCGGCGATCGCATCGCCCAAGCTGCCGCGTGACCTGCCGGGCGTCCTTACGACTCAGCAGGTCGAGGCGCTCCTCAAAGCCCCCGATACCTCAGCACCAGCGGGACTGCGCGATGCGGCTATGCTCGAGCTGCTTTATGCATCCGGCGCCCGTATCTCTGAGCTCGCAGCACTCAATGTGAAGTCTATCGCTTGGTCCGAGCGCACGCTGCGGCTATGGGGCAAGGGGAGCAAAGAACGTATCGTCCCTCTGTATCGTCGTGCGCTCGAGGCGACGCGCCTCTATATTGAGGAGGGGAGGCCGGAGTTGCTCGCTCAGGCAAAGCGCCGTGACCCCGCTACCGGGCCGCATCCGCTGCTTATATCGGCGCGCGGCAATCGCATGAGCGCCGCCATGCTCAGGCGGCGGTTCCATACGCTGGCGACGCTCGCCGGCATTCCGGCCGACATCGCGCCGCATGCGATGCGCCATACCTTTGCGACCGACTTGCTTGAGGGCGGTGCGGACCTGCGCTCGGTTCAAGAGCTGCTGGGTCATGCGAGTCTGTCCACGACGCAGATCTACACGCATCTCACGCCCGATCGGCTTAAGCGGGCCGTGGCTCAAGCCCATCCCCGAGGCGAATAGTGGCTGGGACGTCCCGCGCTGCACTCAGGTGTGTGGTTTTGATTGCGGGTTGGCAGGAAGATGCATTCCTGCTATCATTCATCGGGTTGCTTAACGGCAACATGTTTTTATCACGCACGCGCGGCTACTTCATACCGTGGTGCCCGGGCTTTGGTAGCACATGTCCGGGTTGGTTTTGGAGGATGACCCCGCGCGGAGGCAAACCACAGGAGGTTTAACATGGCTACCAAGATTAATATCCGCACCCTGCTCGAGGCCGGCTGCCACTTCGGTCACCAGACCCGTCGCTGGAACCCCAAGATGAAGCCGTTCATCTTCGGTGAGCGCAACGGCATCTACATCCTCGACCTCAAGCAGACCATCCTCGACGCTGACCAGGCCTACACCTTTGTCAAGAACGTCGCCAAGGGTGGCAACGTGCTGTTCGTCGGCACCAAGAAGCAGGCTCAGGAGGCCGTCAAGAACGCTGCTGAGCGCGCCAACATGCCTTACATCAACCAGCGTTGGCTCGGCGGTATGCTGACCAACTTCGTCACCATCCGCTCCCGCATCAACCGCATGGAGGAGCTTGAGGCCATGGTCGAGGACGGCCGCATGGCAGTGCTCCCCAAGAAGGAGCAGGCTGTTCTCGGCAAGGAGCTCACCAAGCTCCAGACCAACCTCGGTGGCGCCCGCGACATGAAGGGTCTGCCCCAGGCTCTCTTCGTCATCGACACCAAGCGCGAGGAGAACGCCATCAAGGAGGCTCAGCGCCTGAACATCCCCGTCGTCGCTCTGATCGACACCAACTCCGATCCCGACGAGGTCGAGTACGGCATCCCCTGCAACGATGACGCTATCTCCGCTGTCACTCTTATGTGCGAGCTCATGGCTGACGCCTGCCTCGCTGGCTCCGGTAAGGAGCAGGTCTCCGAGGCCGAGATGGCCGCTGAGCCCAAGGCCGAGTAAATCAGTCTTAGTTAATTCTTTTTCATCTCTTTGAAAGGAACCACAATGGCCCAGATTACCGCCGCTATGGTCAAGCAGCTCCGCGAGATGACCGACTCCCCGATGATGGAGTGCAAGAAGGCTCTCGTCGAGGCTGACGGCGACATGGACGCCGCTGTCGACGTTCTGCGTAAGAACGGCCTTGCCAAGGCTGCCAAGAAGGCTGGCCGTGAGACCAACGAGGGCGCTGTCGCCGCGTTCGTCTCCGAGGATGGCAAGACCGGCGCTCTGCTCGAGCTCTCCTGCGAGACCGACTTCGTTGGCTCCAACGCCAAGTTCACTGGCTTTGCTTCCAAGGTCGCTGAGGTTGTCGCTACCACCGAGCCTGCTGACGTCGACGCTCTGCTCGAGAAGCCGATGGGCGAGGAGACCGTTTCCTCCGAGCTCACCGAGATGATTCACATCATGGGCGAGAACATGAAGATCTCCCGCTTCGCTGCCCGCAAGGCCGAGAACGGCGCGCTCGCTTCTTACATCCACATGGGTGGTAAGATCGGCGTTCTCGTCGAGTTCGCCTTCGAGAAGGCCGAGACCGCTCAGGCTGAGTCCTTCAAGACCTTCGCTCACGACGTTGCCCTTCAGGTTGCTGCCGTCGCCCCGATCTGCGCTACCCGCGATCAGGTTCCTGCCGAGACCGTCGAGCACGAGAAGCAGATCTACATGGCCCAGGCTGCCGAGTCCGGCAAGCCCGAGGCTATCCAGGAGAAGATGGCTGTCGGCCGTCTGGAGAAGTTCTACAAGCAGTCCGTGCTCACCGAGCAGGAGTTCATCAAGGACAGCTCCCTCACTATCAAGAAGTACGCTGAGCAGGTCTCCAAGGAGCTCGGCGACACCATTACCGTCGTTGCCTTTGACCGTCTGGTCCGTGGCGAGTAAATAAGCTCTTGTAGCTGGTAATGAGCAGGCTGTGGGTTTTACTCACAGCCTGCTTTTTCATGGCTCTTATCAGAGCCTTTGATATCATATTGAAAGTCTAATTAAAGGAGGATCGCTTTGTCCGACATCCGATATAAACGCGTGCTTCTTAAGCTTTCCGGCGAAGCACTGATGGGCGACGGCCAATATGGCATCGACCCCAAGGTTACCGACCATCTTGCCAAGCAGGTCAAGGAGCTGCTCGCCGTTGGCCATGAGGTCGGCGTCGTTGTCGGCGGCGGCAATATTTTCCGCGGCATGGCCGGCGCTGCCGGTGGCATGGAGCGTGCTCAGGCCGACTACATGGGCATGCTGGCAACCGTTATGAACGCGCTCGCCCTGCAGGATGCCTTCGAGCATAACGATGTTCCCTGCCGCGTGATGAGCGCTATCCAGATGAACGAGATCTGCGAGCCCTATATTCGCCGTCGCGCCATCAACCACCTTTCCAAGGGCAACGTCGTTATTTTTGCCGCCGGTTCGGGCAATCCGTACTTTACGACCGACACCGCCGCGGCTCTTCGTGCGTGCGAGATCGGCGCCGAGATTCTGATTAAAGCCACCAAGGTTGACGGCATCTACGACAAGGATCCCGTCAAGTGCGCCGATGCCGTCCGTTTTGACAAGATTACCTATCACGAGGTGCTCGTCCGCGGTCTGCAGGTTATGGATTCCACGGCTACGGCACTGTGCCAGGATAACCGTATGCCGATTTTGGTCCTCAACATCGATGGCGAGGACACCGTCAAGCGCGCGCTTTCGGGTGAGCCCGTCGGCACGCTCGTCTATCAGGAGGATTAAGCATGGCAGAGAACATCACCGCCCATATGGACAAGTCGCTCGAGTCCCTCAAGCATAACTTCTCCAAGGTCCGTACCGGCCGCGCCAATGCCAACATTCTGTCCGACATCACCGTCGATTATTACGGTGTTCCCACGCCGGTCACGCAGGTTGCCGCCGTCAAGACCCCCGAGGCCCACATGCTGCTCATCGAGCCGTGGGACAAGGCACTCATCAATGCTATCGTCAAGGCCATCGGCGCTTCCGATCTGGGTATTACCCCCAACTCCGATGGCACCGTCGTTCGTCTTCCGTTCCCGGCTCCCACTGAGGAGCGCCGTCGCGAGCTCGTCAAGGAGTGCCGCGAGTACGCCGAGCAGGCCAAGGTGTCTATCCGTAACATCCGTCGCGACTTCAACAACAAGCTCGAGCGCGATGAGGAGCTCACCGAGGACGATGTCCGTCGCGAGCAGGCCAAGGTCCAGAAGCACACTGATGAGTATGTCGCCAAGGTCGAGGAGCTTCTGAAGGAAAAAGAAGCCGAGGTCATGGAGATCTAAGGTGCAATACGACGAGCATAAACTGGTCGAGTACTTTGCCGACGCCCCTGCGGGCGTCGGTTTTTCCGACCTTGACCTCAATAACATTCCGCACCATATCTCGTGCATCATGGACGGCAACGGTCGTTGGGCCACGTCGCGCGGTCTTGCGCGCACCGAGGGCCACAAGGCGGGTATCGTCTCCCTTCGCGAGATTATTACCGCCTGCGTGCGTCTGGGCGTCGACGTGCTTTCGGCCTATGCGTTTTCTACCGAAAACTGGAACCGTCCGCAGCATGAGGTCAACGTCTTGATGCATCTGTTTGCCAAGACGTTCATCGACGAGCTGCCGCTTCTGAAGCGCGAAAACGTGCGCGTTGTCTTTTTGGGTGACATTTCCGCGCTGCCCAAGAAGACCCGCGACGTTTTTGAACGCGGTCTTGCCGAGTGCGCCAATCACACCGGCATGACGCTGGCGCTTGCCGTCAACTACGGCGCGCGTGCCGAGATTACCCGCGCTGTCCGTCAGATCGCACTCGACGCTGCCGCCGGTAAGATCGATCCTGGCGCAATTGATGACGACATGGTGGCTTCCCACCTCTATACCGCCGGCCTTCCCGATCCTGAGCTTGTGATTCGCACTTCTGGTGAGCTGCGCCTTTCGAACTATCTGCTGTGGCAGGTGGCTTATTCCGAATTCTACGTCACCGATACCTATTGGCCCGACTTTGATCGTTGGGGCCTTGTCGACGCCATTTTGGCCTATCAGGGCCGTGACCGTAGGTTTGGTGGACTGAGCAAGACCGAGGAGGCTTAATCGTGTCCGATCGTCCCAAGGCATCTGCTCCCAAGACGCCTGCGCGCAAAGCTGCCACTGCGGGAACGCCTGCAGTGAAGAGCGGCACCGGTTCTTGGCTGGCGGGCTTTATTACCCGTGCCGCCGCCGGTATCGTCTACGCCGTTGTCTTTATCCTGTGCCTGGTTTTGGGTATCGTGCCCACGGCCATCTTTGTTTCCGTCATGAGCGGTCTGTGCTGCTATGAGTTTTTCCGTATGACGAGGCTCGATGGCAAGATGGCTAACGAGCGCATGGGTATCGCTGCCGCCGTACTCTTTCCGCTGTCGGCGTTGGGCGATTCGATGTTGCTGAATGCCCTGCTTTTTTGCCCTGATGCTCGCTGTGGGCATTTGGTATGTCTGGTCGCCGCGTACCCGCATCTCTGATGTGGCCGTGACGCTCATGGGTCCCATCTACACTGGCTTTATGCTGTCGGCTATCGTGCTGCTGCGCGATGCCGTGCCCGGTTTTGCCGGCGCCCTGCTTTCGGTGGGCGTTTGTGCGTCCCTTTGGGTCTCCGATTCGTTTGCCTACATCGTGGGCAGCCGTATCGGTAAACACAAGATGGTCCCCAAGATCTCTCCCAAAAAGAGCTGGGAGGGGTTTGTTGGCGGCATTCTTGGCTCGGTTTTGATTTGGCTCATCCTGTGGGCGACGCACTTCTACAAGCTCAGCCTGCCCTATGCGCTGCTGTGCGGCGTGGTCGTGTCCGTCCTGGGCGTTATCGGCGACCTCATCGAGTCGCGCATCAAGCGCGGTGTGGGCGTCAAGGATTCCGGCAACCTTATCCCGGGCCATGGCGGCATGCTCGATCGTAGCGATTCGCTTATCTTTGGCTGCATTACCGCGCAGCTGCTTTTGATGATCGGAGGCGTGCTGTAATGTCCTTCCAGACGACGTATGGCCCCGATGGACGTCTCCGTGTTGCCATCCTGGGTTGTACGGGCTCTATCGGCACCCAGGCGCTCGATGTGTGCCGCCAGCATGCCGATCGCCTGCAGGTGACGGCGCTGTCCGTTAACTCCAGTACCTCCGAGCTCGTTGCCGCTGCCCGCGAGTTCTCGGTTCCGGCGGTTGCCGTGGCCGATGTCGCTCATGGCGATGAAGCCGTGCTGCAGGAGTTGCCTGAGGGAACGAAGCTCGGCGTTGGCGCGCAGGCGGTTTGCGAGCTCGCGTGTCGCGACGATGTCGACTGCGTGCTCGTCGCTATTGTGGGCGCCGCCGGTCTCGAGGCGAGCCATGCGGCCTTGACCTCGAATAAGCGTCTTGCCCTTGCCAACAAGGAGTCCCTCGTCGTCGGCGGCGACTTGCTTATGCCGTTGGCGCAACCGGGCCAGCTTATTCCAGTCGACTCTGAGCACTCCGCCATCTACCAGTGCTATCTGGGGGAGAACCCACGCGAGGCTCATTGTATTTGGCTCACCTGCTCGGGCGGTCCGTTCTTTGGCCGCACCCGCGACGAGCTCAATCGCGTGACGCGTGCCGATGCCCTCGCACATCCCACGTGGGCCATGGGCGCCAAGATCACCATCGACTCCGCCACCCTCATGAACAAGGGCCTGGAGCGCATTGAGGCCATGCATCTGTTTAACTGCGACCTCGATTTCATTAACGTGGTCGTGCAGCGTCAGTCCAAGATTCACTCTATGGTCGAGTTTGCCGACGGCTCCGTGATGGCGCATCTCGGTGCTTCCGACATGCGTATTCCCATCCAGTTCGCGTTCTCGTATCCCGAGCGTTGGGATACCCCGGCGCCTCGTATCGATTTCCGCGAGCTGGGGCAGCTCACGTTTGATGCTGCCGACATGGATACCTTCCGCTGTCTGGCACTGGCCGAGCGTGCCGGCAAGACGGGTGGCACCATGCCGTGCGTGCTCAATGCCGCCAACGAGGTCGCCGTCGATGCCTTCCTGCACGATGGCTGCAGCTTTACCGATATCGATCGCATTGTGGAATCCTGCATGGATGCCCACGATATGCAGGCGGTCGATTCGTTTGAGCAGCTTCGCGACATCGATGCGTGGGCGCGTGAAAAGGCTGCGCAGGTACTCGCCGCAACCCGTTCCTAACCCATAAGGATTGCTTTTTCGTTTTATGGATACTGTTCTGAGCGTTCTCTCATCGGTCTTTTGGGGCCTGCTGATGCTTTCCGTCCTCGTGTTTTTGCACGAGGGCGGCCACTTTTTGGCGGCGCGTGCCTGCGGCGTCCGTGTGACCGAGTTCTTTTTGGGCCTGCCGTGCCGCTTTGACATCCATTACACGTCGCGTCGCATTGGAACCAAGTTTGGCGTGACCCCGCTGCTGCTGGGTGGCTACGCTGCCATCTGCGGTATGGATCCGACCGATGTCTCCTGCGCCGATCGCGTGCTCGCGGCTATCTACCGTCATGGTCGCGTGACCGTGGCCGACCTTGCTGTCGAGCTCGAGCTTTCCGAGGAGGATGTGCTCGAGGCTTGTGCTCTGTTGCTGGGCTGGGGCTCCATCGCTCCCTGGTATGAGGAAGGGGAGAAACCCTCGCCGAGCTACTATCCCACCAAGTATCAGACGCTGCCGCGAGACGCGGCGGGTTACACCACCTTTGACGGCCGCCGGTTCGATCGAGAGCATGCGACTGCCGAGGGCGATGTGTGGGAGCTGCCGTGCGGCGAGGCTGATTTCTTGGCGCAAGAGCGCTCGCACACTTATCTTGGCCAGGGCTTTCTCAAGCGCGCCTTTATGCTGCTCGCGGGCATTCTCGTCAATATCCTGACGGGTTTTTTGCTGCTTATGAGCATCTATTCCATTGCGGGCGTCACCGTGCCGATCGATACCAACGTGATCGGTCAGGTTGACGAGGGGTCTATTGCCGCCAAGGCGGGTATCGAGGCTGGTGATGCGATCCTTTCGGTTGACGGTGTATCGTGCTCCACATGGATGAACGTTTACGATGCCATCGGCAAGGCCGCCGGTAAGGACGATATCGCCATCGAGTACGAGCGTGACGGCAAGCAGCATTCGACCACGGTTGCGCTCAAAGAGGACGAGCGCCTAGGTGTGTATGCCTCTACGCAGGTAGTCCGTTTGGACCCCATCACCTCGGCGCGTCTGTCATTCTCCTATGTTGTGCAGACCGCGGAGGGCGTGATGCGCCTGCTCCAGCCGCAGCATACGATGGAGATTCTCGATCAGTCTTCTTCGATCGTGGGTATTAGCGTTATGTCCTCACAGGCTGCTGCTGCCGGTCCTGCCACATTCCTTTCGTTTGCCGCCCTCATTTCGTTCTCGCTTGGCTTTATGAACCTGCTGCCCATCCCACCACTCGATGGCGGCAAGCTGGTCATCGAGATCATTCAAAAGATTGCGGGCCGCGAGCTACCTCTCAAGGTCCAGACGATTGTGAGCTATGTGGGCATCGCGCTCTTTGCGCTGCTGTTTGTCTATATGCTTCGTTCCGACATCCTTCGATTTATTCTGTAGGGGAGTGTTTGGATTGTCTTTATCCCATCCTTTGCCTCGCGAGTTGACGCGCCCCGTGCATGTGGGCGGTGTGCAGATCGGTGGCGGCGCGCCGGTGGTGGTCCAATCCATGACCTGCACCGATACCGCTGATGCCCAGGCAACGCTTGCGCAAGTGTGCGCGTTGGCGCAGGCTGGCTGCGATATCGTGCGTGTGAGCGTGCCCACCGAGGCCGCGCTTGAGGGTTTCCGCACCATCTGTGCCGAGTCTCCGGTGCCAATCGTTGCCGATATCCACTTTAACCACAAGCTGGCCATTGGCGCTGTGGAGGCCGGTGCCGCCAAGCTCCGCATCAATCCCGGTAATATCGGCGATTGGGCCAAGGTCGATGCTGTCATCGATGCCGCGGGTGCTGCGGGCTGCGCAATTCGCATCGGTGTCAACGCTGGTTCGCTTGAGCAGGATATCGCCGAGCGCGACGACCTCACGCAGCCCGAAAAGCTCGTGATGTCGAGCGAGCGCTTCGTCAAGCACTTTGAGGACCGCGGCTTTACGAACATTGTGCTTTCGGCCAAGGCCCATAGCGTGCAAACGACGCTCGATACCTATCGAGCCCTGTCGCGTGAGATTCCCCACGTTCCGCTTCACCTGGGCGTGACGGAGGCGGGGACCAAGCTCCAGGGCACCATCAAGAGCTCTGTAGGCTTGGGTATCTTGCTTTCCGAAGGCATTGGCGACACCATGCGTGTGTCGCTCACAGCCGATCCGGTTGAGGAGCCGCCGGTTGCCTGGGGTATTCTGCAGTCGTTGGGCCTGCGTCGCCGTGGCCCCGAGATTGTCTCGTGCCCCACGTGCGCCCGCTGCCAGGTTAACCTTATTCCCATTGCCGAGGAAGTAACCGAGCGGCTTAAGAACTATACCGCGCCGCTTTCGATTGCCGTTATGGGATGTGCCGTTAATGGCCCCGGCGAGGCTTCTGATGCCGACCTGGGCGTTGCTTGCGGACGTGGTCAGGCCTTGCTCTTTTCGCATGGCCAGATCATTGGTAAAGTAGCTGAGGACCAAATTGTCGACGCGCTTATGGCAGAGGTCGACAAGCTTATTGAGGAGAAATAAATGACCCGAGCAATGTATATGTCTAAGCTCTATGCGCCGACGCTTAAAGAGGATCCGGCGGACGCTGAGCTCGCCAGTCACCGCCTGCTGCTCCGTGCCGGCATGATCCGCAAGGAGGCCGCCGGCCTGTATTCCTACCTGCCGCTTGCCTGGCGCTCGATCCGTAAGATCGAGAACATCGTGCGCGACGAGATGGACGCTGCCGGCGCCCAGGAGCTTATGATGCCTATCATGGTCGACGCCGAGTTGTGGCGCGAGTCCGGCCGCATCGACGCCTATGGCAAGGAGCTTGTGCGCTTTGACGACCGTCATGGTCGCGAGTTCGTCCTGGGCCCCACGCACGAGGAGACCGTCACGGCCCTGGTGCGCAACGAGCTACGCTCCTATAAGCAGCTGCCCGTCAACCTGTATCACATTCAGGACAAGTTCCGCGACGAGTTCCGTCCCCGCTTTGGCCTGATGCGCGGCCGCGAGTTCATCATGAAGGACGCCTACAGCTTCTCCGCCACGCAGGAGAGCCTGCAGGAGGAGTACGACAAGATGAAGCAGGCGTACGCCAATATCTGCGAGCGCTGCTACATCAAGGCTCTGCCCGTCGTCGCCGATTCTGGCGAGATCGGTGGCGATACCTCCGTCGAGTACATGGCTTTGGCTGACGCCGGCGAGGCTTCGCTCGTCTACTGCGACGATTGCGGCTTCGCTGCCGATGACGAGGCTGCAAGCACCAAGGTCGTCGTGACCGAGGGTCCTGGTGACGGTACGCTCACCAAGGTTGAGACTCCGGGCATGGGCACCATTGAGGCTGTTGCTAAGTTCTTTGGGTTCCCCGAGAACGGCACGCGCAAGTCGCTGGCACTCATCGACGCCGAGGGCAAGCCGGTCGTGGCCATTGTTCCGGGCGATCACGAGCTCAACGATTGCAAGGCCGAGCACGTCTTTGGCAAGGGCTATCGCATGATGACCGACGAGGAGCTTCAGGCGAACGGTCTGCACAAGGGCTTTATCGGACCGGTTAACCTGCCCGATGGCATTCGTCTGGTCTGCGACGAGAGCCTGCGCGAGTCCAAACAGTGGGCCTGCGGTGCCAACGAGGTCGATTATCACTTTACCGGTGCCTGCCCCGAGCGCGACTTTACCGTCGATGAGTGGGCCGATCTGGTCACCGTTGTCGCCGGCGACCCCTGCCCGCACTGCGGCAAGCCGCTCTCCGCTGCCCGCGGCATCGAGGTCTCTCAGGTCTTCCAGCTGGGCACCAAGTACTCCGAGGCCATGGGTGCCACCTTTATGGATGAGGACGGCAAGGAGAAGCCGCTCATCATGGGTTGCTACGGCGTGGGCGTGTCCCGCTCGCTTGCTGCCGTCGTGGAGCAGCACAACGACGAGCACGGTATCGTCTGGCCGGTCTCCGTTGCCCCGTACGAGGTCGCGGTGATTCCGCTTGACCCCAAGAAGGAAGAGTGCGCTACCGTCTGCGAGCAGATTGTTGATGGCCTGTGTGCCGAGGGTATCGAGGTCGTCGTCGACGATCGCGATGAGCGTCCGGGCTTTAAGTTTGCCGATAACGACCTCATGGGCTTCCCGTATCAGGTGGTTCTGGGCAAGCGCGGCCTTAAGAATGGCACCGTTGAGCTCAAGGACCGTGCTACGGGCGAGCGCGAGGACGTGGCGATCGACGAGGTCGTTGCCAAGGTTGCCGAGCTTGTTAAGGCAGCCCGCCGTTAATCGACGATGTCGCTTGTAGTTCGATATGTGGGACGGCCCCGCATTTCTCCAATCGGGGAGATGCGGGGCCGTCCTATTATCTTGTAGCATCCTCGATATCTAAAAGGAAAGCCCCACAGCCCATGCGAGCTGCGGGGTTTTCCATTATGCCTCCGATGCGAAATAAATCGCTCAGATATTACTGATAATCGACGACGTCGATCCAGTTCTTCAGGAACTCATCGTTCACGTTGCGCTTACGAGCGAGCTCGGAAGCGGCGACGATGCTCGTCCACTGACGCACGACCTGCATGGGCATGTCGGCACGGTCGCAGTAGAGCTCCAGGTAGGCCTCGGCCTGGTCCTTGCTGTTGAGGGCAAAGAGCAGGTAGGTGGTGGCAACGTCGGCAGCAGGGGAGCCCTGGGTGGCGTGTGCCCAGTCGCACACATAGAGCTGGCCGTCGTCGCCGACGATGACGTTGGAGGGGTTGAAGTCGCCGTGGCAGACCTTGAACTCCTTGGTCATGCCGTCCAGACGCTCCTGAAGGTTGTAGCGCGTGGTGGCATTGAGCTGATCAAGGCTGTCGATCATGCGGGCGAACTTGTCGCGCTGACGGTTGAGCAGCGGGGAGGTGTAGCCGTGGATCTCGATCTGGAGGTCGACGAACATCTCGAGGTACTCACCAAAGCGCTGGGGCTCGGCAGTCATCTTCTCGGCAAGGGTGGTGCCCGGAACCTTCTCGGTCACGAGCGCCCAGCCGTTGGCGTTCTCGAGCTGGGAAACCTCGAGAGCCTTGGGGCTGCGGATGCCGCACTCATTGATGCGGGCAAGATTCAAAGCCTCGTTGAACACGTCGGAGACAGGCTTGGTCTCGTTAAAGACCTTGACGATCTTGTCGCCCAGGTCGTAAACGACCTTGTTGCCACGGCGGACGAGCTCGGTCTTGGAATCGGGTAGCAGCATGGTTGCATCCTTTCAACGATGCGATAGAAGCGACGGCGGGGGTGTGTGAAACACCCGTGCACCCCCGCCGCAAAAAACCGTGCTAAAAACTAGCAGACGGCGTAGTCCTGGGGCTCGCGGCCGTAGTAGGCGTCCAGGTAGAGCTCCTTGATCTCGCTCATGAGCGGGTAGCGCGGGTTAGCGCCGGTGCACTGGTCGTTGAATGCCTGCTCGGTCATCTCGTCGAGGGTGTCGAGGAAGTACTGCTCGTCAACACCGTAGTCGGCGATGGTCTTCTTGACACCGATGAAGTCCTTGAGCTCCTCGAGCTTCGTGATGAAGTTCTCGAAGACCTCCTTGTCGTCCTTGCCCTCGATGCCGCAGTACTTGGCCATCTCGGCGTAGTTGTGCAGCGCGTTGGGGTAAGGATACTGGGAGAAGGTACCCATCTTGACGGGAGCCTCGGCGGCGTTGTAGCGCATGACGCGGGTCAGGATGACGGCGTTAGCGATGCCGTGGGGCAGGTGATGGAAAGCGCCGAGCTTGTGAGCCATGGAGTGGTTGAGGCCCAGGAAGGCGTTGGCGAAGGCCATACCGGCCATGCAGGAGGCGTTGTGCATCTCCTCGCGGGCGTGCGGGTCCTTGGCGCCGTTCGTGAAGCTGGAGGGCAGGTTCTCAAAGACGAGCTTGGCAGCGCGCTCGGAGAGGCCCTTGGTGTAGTCGGAAGCCATGATGGAGACGTAGGACTCGATGGCGTGGGTCATGACGTCGATGCCGGAGGCAGCGGTCAGGCCGCGCGGGGCGGTCATGCAGTTGTCGGCGTCGACGATAGCCATGTTGGGGAGCAGCGCGTAGTCGGCGAGCGGCCACTTGATGCCGGTCTCCTTGTCGGTGATGATGGCGAACGGCGTGCACTCGGAGCCGGTACCCGAAGAGGTCGGGACGGCGACGAAGTAGGCCTTCTTGCCCATCTCGGGGAAGGTGAAGATACGCTTGCGGATGTCCATGAAGTCCATGGCCATGTCCTCAAACTTGCACTCGGGGTGCTCGTACATCATCCACATGATCTTGCCGGCGTCCATAGCGGAGCCACCGCCGACGGCGATGATGACGTCCGGCTCAAAGAGAGCCATCTGCTTGGCGCCGCGACGTGCACACTGCAGCGACGGATCGGGCTCGACGTCGTAGAAGCAGTCGTGGGCGATGCCCATCTCGTCGAGCTTGGCCTCGATGGCGCGGGTGTTGCCATTCTTGAAGAGGAACTGGTCGGTGACGATGAAGGCGCGCTTCTTGCCCATGACGTTGCCCAGCTCGTCGAGGGCGACGGGCGTGGAACCCTTCTTGAAGTAGACCTTCTCGGGAGCGCGGAACCACAGCATGTTCTCACGGCGCTCGGCCACAGTCTTAACGTTGATCAAGTGCTTCACCCCAACGTTCTCGGAGACGGAGTTGCCGCCCCAGGAGCCGCAGCCCAGGGTCAGAGACGGCTTCATGCCAAAGTTGTACAGGTCACCGATGCCGCCGTGCGAGGACGGGGTGTTGATGACGATACGGCAGGCCTTCATGACGTGCTCGAACAGGCTGATCTTCTCGGCCTGGGCGGGGTGCACGTACAGAGAGGCGGTGTGGCCCGGGCCACCGGCGAGCACCAGGTGCTCGGCCTTGTCGACGGCCTCCTGGAAGTCCTTGGCGTGGTACATGGCCAGGACCGGGGAGAGCTTCTCGTGGGAGAACTCCTCCTTGGCGGGGTCGGTGGAGGTGACCTCGGCGATCAGGATCTTGGTCTTGGCGGGAACCTCGATGCCGGCGAGCTCGGCGATCTTGGCGGCAGCCATGCCGGGGATGCGGTGATCGAGGGCGCCGTTCTTGAACATGGCGGCACGCAGGGCCTCCATCTCGGCACCCTGCTTGACGAAGTAGCAGCCGCGCTTCTGGAACTCGGCCTTGACCTGGTCATAGATGGTGTCGATGACGGTCACGGACTGCTCGGAAGCGCAGATCATGCCGTTGTCGAAGGTCTTGGAGTGGATGATGGAGTTGACGGCGAGCAGTACGTCGGCGGTGTCGTCGATGACGACCGGGGTGTTACCGGCGCCAACGCCCAGGGCGGGCTTGCCCGAGGAGTAAGCGGCCTTGACCATGCCCGGGCCACCGGTGGCGAGGATGATGTCGACGTCGCGCATGACCATGTTGGTCAGCTCGATGGAGGGGACATCGACCCAGCCGATGATGCCCTCGGGGGCGCCGGCCTTGACGGCGGCGTCAAGCACGAGCTTGGCGGCGGCGATGGTGCACTTGGCGGCAGCCGGGTGCGGGGAGATGATGATGGCATTGCGGGTCTTCAGGCTGATCAGCGTCTTGAAGATCGCGGTGGAGGTGGGGTTGGTCGTCGGGATGACGGCGCCCACGATGCCGATGGGCTCGGCGATCTTGGTGATGCCGTAAGCCTCGTCGCGCTCCAGAACGCCACAGGTCTTGGTGTTCTTGTAAGCGTTGTAGATGTACTCTGCGGCGTAGTGGTTCTTGATGACCTTGTCCTCAAGAACGCCGCGGCCGGTCTCCTCGATGGCCATCTTCGCCAACGGGATACGAGCCTTGTTGGCGGCCATGGCGGCCTCATAGAAGATCTTGTCGACCTGCTCCTGCGTGTACGTAGCAAAAAGCGCCTGGGCCTCTCGCATCTGAGCGAGCTTAGCCTCAAGCGCCTCTACGTTGTCCACAATTGCGGGAGTAGTGTTTTCCGGTGACTTTTTCACCATTTGTGTCTCCTTGCGATCGGAGATTTACCCTACGCCTTGCATGATAGCAAGAAATAATTCGGTGAACGGTCAGATTCCTCTAAAAGGCACACTAAAACGCTTCAATAAAATGAAGCGTTTTAACTAGAACTATCTGCCTGCTGCATCTCCCCGCTTATCCCCGCTTACCGCTTATTGGGGACAGACTTACATGAGTGCTTTCACTCATTTGGGACAGACATCGTTTTGCCATTTTGCCGTTCTGGGCCTGTTATTGCCGCTTATTGGATATAAATAGGTTGCAGGCTCAGCATTTCGCGTTGCTTCTCTCCTTTTAGGTGTTGCCTGAACAGTTTTGAAAGGAGAGATTATGCCCCGATGCGCCCGCCCCGTTTCGATCACCGGCTATTACCACGTCTTTGACCGCGGCAACTCCAAACAGATTATTTTTGAAGATGACTCCGACCGTTATCGTTTCTTATCGGATATCTCGGACAGGTTTGCGCGCCATGAAGTGGCGGTGTTGGCTTGGTGCCTTATGGACAATCACTTCCATTTGATGGTTGATGACCCATTTGACAACCTTTCAAAGGCAATGCAGTGCGCGCTGACGGCATATGCTAAGTATTTCAATGGAAAAACGGGGAGAACGGGACATCTGTTTGACAATCGCTATTCGCGGGTCGCGGTTGAGTCGGACACGCAGGCGGTGCAGCTGCTCGACTATATTCATCTCAATCCCGTGAAGGGTGCGCTTGACTCGCTCGATGCGTACCGCTGGTCAAGCTATAAGGCGTATCAGCTGGGCTATGATCCCTTTGACATCTGTGATGCGGCCCCTATGCTCGATATTGTCGGTGGCTCCCGTTGCTATTGCGAGCATCTCGAGGAAGTTGCCGGGCGCATCTGGTCAATGGAGGTTCTTCCACGCCGGCGGATCCCCGATGAGGAGGCCCTTTCCGTTGCGCGCGAAGTTCTGCCGAGCATAGATCCTGCACTGCTCAAAGCCCTGCCACGCCCCGAACGCGATGCGTGTCTGCTGAGGCTTAGGCGGGCGCATCTCACGGTTAAGCAAATTGCCCGTATCACCGGCATCGGCGCTACAAGCGTGACCAAGGCAACTGCAGGCTGGAAGGATGCTGCGTGAGGCAGGGGCCGGAGCCAGTCAGTGCGTCGCATGCGTGCTTCATGTCTGTCCCCAATGCGTGAAAGCACTCATGTAAGTCTGTCCCCAATGAGTGCAAAAAGGAACCCTCCGTAGGGGAGGGCTCCTTTGGTAAGTTCTATGTGAACGCGAGGTCTTTGACCCGGAGAGTCCGAGGTACTTGTTGGTAAGACCTTATTTACGAGCGCGCAACCTTGCCGGACTTGAGGCAGGTGGAGCAAACGTTCATCTTGCGACGGTGACCATCGACGACGACGTAGACGCGCTGGATGTTGGGGCGGAACTTACGGTTGGTGACGCGGTGAGAGTGGCTGATGGAGCGACCGGCAACGGGGTGCTTACCGCAAACTTCGCAAACTTTGGACATAACTGACCCTCCTTGGGCGACAAACGAACATGTCGCGTTAACAAACAAGCCTGAACTATAGCACAGAAGCAGCTCCCTGTGCGTAATCTACACAGAGATATTCCTCTTTTGGCGATAGTGCTCACGCCACGGCCCTGGACGTAGATCCGATTTGCGCGCAGCAGAGGGGATTATGCCAGCTCGTGCGTGCGTTTTCAAGCTCGTCCCACAAATATATATAGGTTTATGGAGCATTGGGCTCCGTTTACGGATTGCTCTGTATTTATGCTCGCAATTAAGCTCGAGGTTGGCTACACTATCCCTTGACCATTAAAGGGGTACGAGATACCCACATGGAATTACATTGCTGCCAAAGAGCAGCCCTTCCTGTGGGTGTCTGGTCCGCTTTAAGCGGTCGGGCATCTATTTTTTTCGACTGTGTCAGCAGTCAAGACATGTGAGGAAGGAGATCGATGGGCACGACTTCCCCCAAAGGCGGTCATCATGGACGAGACCGCCGTCAATCGAGCGATGACCCGCATCGCGCACGAGATTCTCGAGCGCAACGAGGGCTGTGAAGACCTCGCTCTGGTCGGCATCGTCACGCGCGGCGACCTTCTGGCAAAGAAGCTCGCCGAGGAGATCAAGGAGATCGAGGGCGTCGACGTTCCGCTCGGCAGCCTCGACATCAGCTTCTACCGCGATGACTACGCGACCAATTTCGCTCCCGCGATCCACGCTACCAACATTCCCTTCAGCGTCGACGGCAAGCGCGTCGTGCTGGTGGACGACATCCTGTATACGGGCCGTACCATCCGCGCCGCTCTCGACGCCGTCATGGACCTGGGCCGTCCGAGCCGCATTGAGCTGGCAGTCCTCGTTGACCGCGGCCACCGCGAGCTCCCCATCTCGCCGGACTTTGTCGGCAAGAACGTTCCCTCGTCGCATGAGGAGAACGTGCACCTATATATGAAGGAAGTCGACGGCCACACCGCTGTCGAGATTAATGACGTCGCGCCGGGTTCCCACGTGGGCTCCGCGCCGCTGGGAGGTGAGTAGTACCGTGGCGTTCAACCATAAGCACCTGATCGACATTACCGAGTACTCCGAAGAGGATATCAAGCTCATCCTCGAGACCGCCAAGGCGTTCTCCGAGGTCAACGAGCGTGCCATCAAGAAGGTCCCCACGCTCAAGGGCAAGACCATCGTCAACATGTTCAACGAGCCCTCGACGCGCACCCGCAGCTCTTTCGAGCTCGCCGAGAAGCGTCTTTCGGCCGACAGTCTTAACTTTGGCGGCTCCTCGACCTCCACGGTCAAGGGCGAGAGCCTCGTCGACACCGTTGAGACCCTCAACGCTTATAAGATCGACTGCATTGTCGTGCGCGACAAGCACGCCGGCGCTCCCTACATCGTCACGCAGAACTCGCCCGCAAGCGTCATCTGCGCCGGTGACGGCAAGCACAACCATCCTACGCAGGCCCTGCTCGACCTGTACACCATCTGGGAGCACAAGGGTGACTTCCACGGTCTGAAGGTCGCCGTCGTCGGCGATATCGCCCACTCCCGCGTTTGCGGCTCGCTGATCCCCGCCCTTAAGATCATGGGCTGTGAGACCTACGCCGTCGCCCCCGGCACGCTGCTGCCGCCGTCGCCCGAGGTCCTGGGCTGCGACCACGTGACGAGCGACCTCGATTCCGTCCTGCCCGAGCTGGACGTCGTCTACATGCTGCGCGTGCAACAGGAGCGCCTCGAGGGTGCCCCGTTCCCGACCATTCGCGAGTACCACAAGCTCTTCGGCCTGACCAAGGACCGCGAGAAGCTCATGAAGCCCGACGCGATCATCTGCCACCCGGGCCCCATCAACCGCGGCGTCGAGTTCGACTCCTATATGGCCGACCACCCGCAACGCTCCGTCATCCTGGAGCAGGTCTACGCCGGTATCTGCGTGCGTATGGCTATCCTGTATCTGCTGCTTGGAGGTGCCGATAATGGCCTTGCTTCTTAAGAATGCCCACGTCGTCGACCCGTCCGTCGAGCTTGACGGTGTCGTTGACGTCCTGATTGACGGCGACAAGATCGCCGAGGTCGGCGAGAATCTCGCCGTCGAGGGGGCCGAGGTCCGCGACCTTTCCGGCAAGTACCTCGTCCCCGGCCTGGTGGACATGCACGTTCACCTTCGCGAGCCCGGCTACGAGGTCAAAGAGGACATCGAGAGCGGCACCCGCGCAGCTGCCAAGGGCGGCTTTACCGGCGTGTGCGCCATGCCCAACACCGATCCCGTCACCGATAACGGCACTGTCGTTGAGTTCGTCAAGTCCCGCGCTGCCGAGGTCGGCCACTGCCGCGTCTATCCGTCGGGCGCCATGACCCGCGGTCTTAAGGGCGAGGCCATGTCCGAGATGGGCGATATGGTCGCCCACGGCGCCGTCGCCTTCACCGATGACGGTCGCGGCGTGCAGGGCGCGGGCATGCTCCGTCGCTGCATGGACTACGGCAAGATGTTCGGCAAGGTCTTCATGAGCCACTGCCAGGACGAGGACCTGGTCGGCCATGGCCAGATCAACGAGGGCAAGGTCTCGACCCGTCTGGCCCTCGAGGGTTGGCCGGCTGCCGGCGAGGAGCTCCAGATCGCCCGCGACATCGAGATCGCCAAGCTGACCGGCGCCAAGCTGCACATCCAGCACATCTCCACCGCCCATGGTCTGGAGATCGTGCGTGCCGGTAAGGCCGCTGGCGTTCAGGTTACCTGCGAGGCCACCCCGCACCACATGTTCCTGACCGAGAACGACCTGGACGAGACCTACAACACCTCGCTCAAGGTCAATCCACCGCTGCGCACCGACGAGGACGCCGAAGCCATTCGTCAGGGCGTCATCGACGGTACCGTCGACGTGATCGTTACCGATCACGCTCCGCACACCCCGTGGGAGAAGGCCCGCGAGTTCGAGCTCGCACCCTTTGGCATGATCGGCCTCGAGACCTCGCTGTCGCTCGTGCTCACCGAGCTGGTCAACACGGGCAAGATGAGCATGGGCCGCATGGTCGAGCTCATGGCCATCAAACCGCGTGAGATCCTGGGTCTCGACCAGGTTCAGGTCAAGGCGGGATCCGTTGCCGACCTGACCGTGTTCGACCCCTCCGCAACCTGGACGGTTGGCGAGGACGGTTACGAGTCGCGCGCCGAGAACTCCGGTTTTGCCGGCCGCACGCTCACCGGTCGTGCCACCGATGTATTTGTCGGCGGTAAACAGACGCTTGCCGACGGCTGCATCTGCTAGCATAGCCTTATCGCTTTTGTGCGCGGCGCCCTTGCGGTGCCGCGCTTTCTATTCGTTTGGACCATGCAACCGCATGGGGGATTGGAGCGTTTATGCCCACACCTTCCACTGCACGCATGCACGACTTCGAGGTCGTCTCGAACCGGGAGATTGCCGACGGCGTCTTCTCGCTCGTCATCTCGGCCCCCAAGCTTGCAAGTGCGCTCAAGCCCGGTCAGTTTGTGAACATCGCCGTACCCGGTGATGCGTCCTCGCTGCTTCGCGTGCCCCTGAGCTACTACCGCGCCGACGCCGAGGCCGGCACCGTCGAGCTGTGGTACGCCGTCGTGGGCGACGATACCCGTCGTTTGTCCCAGATGGGCCCCGGCTCCACCTCTAACCTGTTGGGCCCTGGCGGCCGCGGCTGGCTTGTTCCCGAGGGCACCAGGAAGGCGCTGCTCGTGGCGGGCGGCATCGGTGTTCCGCCCGTGCTGTGCCTTGCCGGCAAGCTTGCCGAGCAGGGTGTGGCCGTCGACGTGTGCCTGGGTTTTGGCACCGCTTCCAAGGCCGTGGGCATCGATGAGTTCCGCGCGCTGGGCGCCACGGTCAACGTTTGCACCGACGACGGCTCGCTCGGCACGCACGGTTTTTGCACCGATCCTGCCGCCGAGCTGCTCGGCGAGGGCGGCTACGACTACGTCGCCAGCTGCGGTCCCGCCGTCATGATGAAGAAGGTCGCCGCTGCTGCCGCCGAGGCCGGTGCGTACTGCGAGGTGTCCCTCGAGCGCATGATGAGCTGTGGCTTTGGCGCCTGCAACACCTGCAATGTCGAGACGGTCGACGGTATGAAGGGTGCTTGCATGTGCGGCCCCGTGTTCGATGCTTCCAAGGTGGTGGTCTTCTAGTGGGTACCGTGAACATGGCCGTCGATTTCGGCGGCGTCAAGATGCAGAACCCCATCAACACCGCAGCCGGTACTTTTGGTTACGGTTGGCAGTTCCAGAACTTCTTTGATGTTTCCCAGCTGGGCGCCATCACCACCAAGGGTTGCGCAGCCGAGCCCTGGCCCGGCAACCCCGCGCCCCGCATGGCCGAGATCCCGGGCGGCATGATCAACTCCGTGGGCCTTCAGAACCCCGGCGTGGCCGCCTTTGCCCGTGAGTCAGGCCCGTGGCTCGAACAGCTGTCCAAGGACGGTTGCCAGGTCATCTGTCAGGTTGCCGGCCACTCCGTTGACGAGTTTGTGCGCGCGCTCGAGATGTATGTCGAGCTATGCCCCTGGGCTGCCGGCTACGAGATCAACGTGAGCTGCCCCAACATCGCCGCCGGCGGTGCCGCCATGGGCTCTACGCCCGAGGGCGCCTCTTCCGTTATGGCTGCCTGCCGCAAGGTGACCGATAAGCCGCTGTTCGTGAAGATGGCGCCGGTCAACGTCGCCGAGATCGCCAAGGCCCTCGAAGCCGCCGGCGCCGACGGCCTTTCGGTCATTAACTCCATCCAGGGCATGGCCATCGACGTCCATACCCGCAAGTCCCGCGTGGCAAAGCCCAAGGGCGGCCTTTCGGGCCCGCTGTGCCACCACATCGCCGTGCGCATGGTCTGGGAGGTCGCCCAGGCCGTCGATATCCCCATCAACGGTGTCGGCGGTGTCATGACCGGCGAGGATGCGGCCGAGTTTATCCTGGCCGGTGCCACCTGCGTGTCGGTTGGCATGGCCAACTTCGTCGATCCGTGCGCTTCGCTCAAGATCGCGCACGAGCTCGAGGCCTGGGCCGAGTCCCAGGGCGTAAAGGACATCAACGAACTGGTAGGTGCGTTCGAATGCTAGAGACCGATGCCCGCGACCGCGTAATCGTCGCCCTCGACTGCGATCGTGAGCGTGCGCTCGAGCTCGCCCACGAGCTTTCGGGCCATGCCGCTTGGCTCAAGGTTGGTATGACGCTCTATTACGCCGAGGGTCCCCAGATCGTCAAGACCTTTAAGGACCTAGGCTTTAAGGTCTTTCTTGACCTTAAGTTCCATGATATTCCGCATCAGGTTCGCGGTGCCGCCCGCTCGGCCTCGCTTGCCGGTGCCGACCTGCTCTCGGTTCACGGCTTGGGTTCGGGCGCAATGCTTGCTGCCTGCCGCGAGGGTGCCGAGGAGGCGCGCGACGACCGCGCCAAGCTCGTCGCCATCACCGTGCTCACGAGCATGAATCAGGATGCCTTGAGCGAGATCGGCGTCGAGTCGCCCGTGGCCGAGGAGGCCGCCCGCCTGGCAAAGCTCGCTCAGGCCAACGGCATCGACGGCATCGTGTGCTCGCCGATGGAGGCTCACGACATGCGTGAGCTGTTGGGTCCCGATGCCCTGATCGTGACTCCGGGTGTGCGTCCGGTTGGTGCCGCCCTTGGTGACCAGTCCCGCGTGGCGACGCCTTCCCAGGCTATCGAGCGTGGCGCAAGCCACATTGTGGTGGGCCGTCCCATCACCGGTGCCGACGATCCGGTTGCCGCCTTTGACGCCATCGTCGCCGAGCTGGTCGAAAACGTCGCGTAAAAGATTCCCCTAAGTCACCACTTTTGGGTCTCATTAGCACAAAATAGCCCCTGTGCCTGCGTAAACTTTCCCATCCTTTGTGTGGAATCGCAGGTCAGGGGCTTAACTTTGGGCGCAGTATATTGCACTTTTTGCGGGTATCGTCTAACCTATGGAGCCGCGATTGGGCATTTTGTACGTTCTACGTGCTAAAATGCCAATTATTGAATCAGATATAACCCAACTATTTGGAGGTACGAATGGCACTCCCTCAGCTTACCGATGAGCAGCGTAAGCAGGCTCTTGAGAAGGCTGCTGCCGCACGTCACGCCCGCGCTGAGCTTCGCGAGCAGATCAAGAAGGGCGAGAAGTCCCTCGAGTCCGTGCTCAACTCCGATGACCCCATCGCTTCCCGCATGAAGGTTTCCACCCTCATCGAGTCTCTCCCTGGTTATGGTAAGGCCAAGGCCGCCAAGATCATGGAGGAGCTCGGCATCTCCGCTACCCGTCGCGTTCAGGGCCTTGGCGTCCGTCAGCGCGAGCAGCTCCTCGAGCAGCTGACCAAATAAGTGAGCGCTCAGGATTCCAAGCTCTTTGTGATTTCTGGACCGTCAGGCGCGGGCAAGGGCACGCTCGTCACTCGTGTGCGCGAGCGTCGCTCTAACCTGGGCCTGACGGTTTCGGCTACCACGCGAGCCCCACGCAAAGGCGAGGTCGATGGCGTCAATTACTTTTTCCTGACGCGTGAGGAGTTCGACCGCCGCGTGGCAAACGGTGAGTTTGTTGAGTGGGCCGAGGTCCACGGTAACTGCTACGGCACGTTGGTGAGCGAGGTTCAGTCCAAGCTCGCCTCTGGTTCGTCTCTCATCTTGGAGATCGATGTCCAGGGTGCCCTGCAGGTGAAGGAGCGTTTCCCCGAGGCCGTGCTGATCTTTATCAAGCCGCCTTCGCTTGAGGTACTCCGCGAGCGTCTAGTCGGTCGCGGTACCGAGACGCCCGAGACGATTGAGCTGCGTATGGCAAACGCCGCCGATGAGCTTGCCCTTGCCGACCGCTACGACGACGTCGTGGTAAATGACGATCTCGACCGCGCGACCGATGAGCTCGTTCGCGTTCTCGATATGCATGAAAGGATCTGAGGTCCGTGTCCGTTGTAAAGCCTTGCATTGACGATCTTCTGGAGAAGACCGATCACAACCGCTTCCTGCTCGCTTCGCTTGCCTCCAAGCGCGCCTGCGACATCAATAGCATGCTGCGTGGCCAGCACAACCGCGTGCTTGCCGTCCAGGATGTCGATGACATCACCATCGGGCTTTCCGGTGCCGATACCATTTCGATGGCTATGGATGAGATTATCGACGGCGACATCTCTTACGACGAGGCCCGTTATGAGAAGGCGCTCGGCCACAAGGTTGCTGAAGCCTAAATGGCGGCTCGCGTCTGCCTGGTCCACTATCACGAGGTTGGACTTAAGGGTAAGAACCGCGCACATTTTGAGCATATCCTCATGGATAACATCAAGGCGGCCTTGGCCGCCTTTTCCGTGAATGCCGTGTCTCGAATTTCCGGTTATATCCTCGTGACCTTTAACGAGCATCAGGCCGACGAGGCGGCTCGTGTCATTCGCACCGTTCCCGGCGTTGCTCGCGTGTCTTTGGCGTATCACACCAATCGCGACCCTCAGGAGTACTGTGCCGCCGCCGTGAAGGCGCTGCGTGAGTTTGGCCCCTTCGATTCGTTTAAGGTGCACGCCAAGCGCTCCAATACCGACTATGAGCTCACCTCGATTGATATCAATCGACAGGTTGGCGAGGTGCTGTGCGAGGCGTTCCCCGATAAAAAGGTTCAAATGCACGATCCCGACGCGATGGTTCACGTGCTGGTTGTTCAGGGTAGCGTTTATGTGTACGCGCGCTCCGAGCGCGGTGTGGGCGGTCTGCCGGTGGGCTCTGCCGGTAAGGTCGTGACCCTGCTGTCATCGGGTATCGACTCGCCGGTGGCGACCTGGATGCTCGCGCGACGCGGAGCCGTGTGCGTGCCGGTGCATTTTTCCGGTCGTCCGCAGACGCCAGATACCAGCGAGTATCTAGTGCAGGACATCATTCGCGCCCTTGAGCCGGGTGTCCAGATCGGCCGTCTGTATGTTGTGCCGTTTGGCGACTGCCAGCGCGAGATTTCGGTGACCTGTCCCAGCAACCTGCGCGTGATCATGTATCGCCGCATTATGTATTCGGTTGCCGAGCGCATTGCACACATCGAGGGCGCCAAGGCTATCGTGACGGGCGAATCGCTTGGGCAGGTTGCCTCCCAAACGCTTGAGAACATCATGGCCGTCAACGAGGCCGTGAAGATCCCCGTGTTCCGCCCTCTCATCGGTTCGGACAAGCAGGAGATCATCGCGCGCGCCGAGGAGATTGGTACGTTCGATATCTCGACTGAGGCCGCTCCCGACTGCTGCACGCTGTTTATGCCGCGCCGTCCCGAGACGCACGCTAAACTCGATGCCGTGCATGAGGCCTGGGAGTTGTTCGATCACGAGGAGATGATCGAGCGCCTGCTCAAGCAGACCGAGTACATCGACTTTGAGAGCAACACGTATAAGGCCCCTAAGACCTTAAAACGCAAACATTCGGAGCTTGCTCCGCGTGAGATTTACCAAGATCACGAGTAAATTTGTGCATAGACCGACGATGCGTCTGCATCGTCGGTCTTTTGCTATCTGGGCATTTTGCGACTAAGTGTTCATTTGCTGACGTGTGCCTGAATAAATGGACAGATTTGTGCAAGATTTTGGTCGGCTTTTGGTTTGACCGCGAAAACCGGTTTTGGAGCGTGGCTGTTGCAGGGCTCTTTTCCTGACACGATGTTGTTGGGAGGTTTTGCTATGGCGCAGCGCGAACAACACGAACGGGTCAAAAAGATGGACCGCTGGGCGGGCAAGCTGCTCGGTCATAAGGCAGTGGTGGTGGCGATGCTGGGCGTCATTGCGATGGCGAGCGGTTTGGCGATGGCGAACCTTGGCGGCGGTGCCGGCGGCGTGTCGTTTGAGCGCACTGATGGTTCGGGCTCGTTAGTGGAGCCGGGATCCGGCGATGCCTCGAGCGGAAAGACATCCGAAGGCTCTTCGCCTAAGGCGTCTGCCGCGGCAGAGGTCTATGTCGATGTTGATGGCGCCGTTGTGTCGCCCGGTGTATATCGCCTCAAGGATGGCGCGCGGGTGGCTCAGGCGATTGATGCCGCCGGCGGGCTGGCGCCCGAGGCAGACGTTACGGGGCTCAATCGGGCATCTAAAGTCGTCGATGGACAGAAGATTCACGTTCCAACGGTAGGGGAGCAGCAGGCGTCCATTGCGGAAGCCGATGTTGATGGTGGGGCTTCCGCATCGTCGGGCGTGAGTGGCGCTACAGGCCTAGTAAACATCAATACGGCAAGTGCGGCGGAGCTGCAGACGCTCTCGGGCATCGGGCCTTCTATGGCCCAGTCGATTATCGATGAGCGGACAAAGAACGGTGCTTTTGCCTCGGTTGACGATCTGATGCGTGTGTCGGGAATCGGCGAGAAGAAGCTTGCCAAAATCAAAGATTGCATCTGCGTATGAGTGCGACAGAGCGCGAGCATGTGATGCCTCCGCGGCCCTTGATGCCGTGGACGATGGCCCTGTGTGCCGGCATGTGCGTGAGCTGCGCTTTGGTGCTTAACGTGGCCGCTGATGCGCTGCTGAGGGAGCGGGTGCCGGCGGTCGGGCCGCTATGGGCCATTCCCATTGCGGCGGCGGTCTTCGTTGTGCTGGCTCAATCTTGTGCGCGGCTTGCCCCTTTGAAGCGGTGGCTGTATGCCGCGTCCGTCGGTCTCGTGGCGGGAGCGGTCGTCTCGGCGTGGTGGGCTGTGGGCACGCTAGGCGCCTCGAAGGCGCTCGACGGTCGAGCGGCAAGCAGCCTCGAGTTTGTCGTGCAGGGTGATCCATCCATAAACGACGACGTGTATTCCTATACCTGCGAGGCACGCGCGGACGGTAAGAACTTGGCAGCGGTTCGCCTATCGTGTGACCGCGAGCTCAAGGTCGGGGCGCACGTGCGTGTTATCGGTCGCGTTTCACGTTTTGAGAACGATGCGTTTGGACGATCGCGCGCGCTCCGAGGCGAGGTACGCAAGATAAAAGCCGTTCGGATTGTGTCGATCGATGAGGGTTCTCCGGGGCCGCTGCTTCGGCTGCGAAATGGGCTGCTTGCGTCCATCGCGCCTGCGACCGACCCGGCGCGTGCGCTCATAGCCGGTGTCGTCTGCGGTCGTTCGGCCGAGCTACGCGCCCAGCCGGCGGGCGACTGGTTTTCGGTAACGGGAACGGCGCATCTTATCGCCGTCTCGGGCAGCCATTTGGCTATCGTGGGGTTTGTAATCGAGGGTGTATTGCAAAAGACTCGGTGCTCACGTGGTCTTCAGCGGGCGATATTGGCGATAACGCTTGTGGGCTACGCTGCCTTTACGGGCGCGTCTCCCTCGGCCGTGCGCGCGTGCTGCATGGTGTTCGCGACGCTTGTCGTAAACGGCGTGGGGCGTCGCCGGCACGGCGCATCGGCACTCTTCGTAACCATGTCCATCTTTGTGCTACTGCGACCGACGGTGCTGTTCGAGATGGGCTTTCAGCTTTCATGTGTCAGCGTCTTTGCCATTCTGTGCTTTTGCCCCTATGCGACCTACGCTTTTGGGGTGAGCTGGGTGTGCCATCGGGCGTTGCCAGCATGCTTTCCGTCACGCTGTGCTCGCAACTGGCGACTCTTCCCATTACCATTCCCGCCTTCGGTACGTTCTCGCTCATTGCTCCGTTGGCAAATGCGGTCATCGGCCCGGTGGTGAGCGTACTGCTTGCTGTGTCCATCGTGCTGGTTCCCTTTTCGCTCGTGGGACCGTTGCGGACTTGGGCGCTCGTGGTGCCCATGATTGTCGCTCGCTGCGCCCTGTTCTTTGAGCAGCTCTTTGCTGCCGTTCCGGGCGCATCCGTGAGTGTGTCGCCCGATAGCGTGTGGATTTACCTGGTGCCGTGTTTGCTGGCGGTTCTGCTGGTCTGGTGGCCGCGTCCCCGTGCACGTCCTATGGCGGTGGGGCTTGCATGCCTGGTGCTCTTGGCTGCTATTCCGTACGTCTACTGGGATCGATTCGCTCCGCCTTCGGTGACGGTGCTCGATGTGGGCCAAGCCGATGCGATTCTTATCCGCCAGGGCGGCGTAGTAGCGCTCGTCGACTGCGGGCTCGACGAGCGCGTGGTAGCGGCGTTGGTTCGCAATAACGTGCACCATATCGATGCCGTCTTTGTGACGCATTGGGATGAGGACCACTGGGGTGGTCTGCCTGCCGTGCTCGAACAGTTTTCGGTCGGAACGATTGCCGTGGCGGCGGATGCGCTGGAGGATGCTCCTGCCGAGGTATTGAACCGACCTGGCGTGGAGTATCGGCAGGTGCGCCGTGGGGATACGGTCGACATCGGTTCATTTTGCGGCCGCGTGATGTGGCCATTCAAGTCCGTGGATGGCGAGGGAAATGAGGACTCGCTTGTCCTGCTGCTCTCTTATGTTCAGGAAGGCAAGGGCCTGCGTATGCTCCTCACCGGTGATGCCGAGCTCGATCAAGAACGGGAATTCGTGCAGGAGGTGGGGGATATCGATGTACTTAAACTTGGGCATCACGGCTCTAAGGTTTCAGTCGATGGTGAGTTGCTGGACGTCCTGAAGCCCGAGCTTTCCCTTGCGAGTGCGGGTGAGGGGAATCGATACGGCCATCCGTCCGTTGCCTGCATCGATGCCGTTAAGGAAGCGGGTGGTGTGTTCGCGTGCACTATCGAACACGGCGACATTACCGTCACGCCGTCTGCGAATGGCTTTGCGATGCGATGCCAGCGACCGTGATGACATCGTTGGCGCGCGGCTGGCCCCTGGGCTAAAATGGCACGGTACGAATTCGAGAGCCTGCGGGAGGGGAGCGCAATGTCCGAAACCGGTCTGCTGCCGGCATATCTGATCGTCGGTACCGACGGCGTCAAGCGCGATCACGCCGTCTCGCGTATGAAGGCGCGTCTGGAAAAGTCGGGTATGGTCGAGTTCAACCTCGACGAGCGCGATATGACCAAAGACCCCGATATCGAGTCGATTATCGGATCGCTCAACACCTTTCCCATGGGCAGCGAGTTTCGCCTGGTAATCCTTGACGGCTGCTCAAAACTCGCCAAAGCGATCTCCGAGCCGCTTGTCGACTATCTGGCGAGTCCCAGCCCCACGACGGTTTGTCTCATCATCGCCGACTCGCTTGCCAAGAACACGCGCCTGTATAAGGCGATCGCCAAGATCGACAAGAAGGCGGTGATCGATTGCTCCGGTACCAAGCGCTGGGAGCTACCGCGCCGCGTGCAGCAGATGGCGACGCGGCACGGCAAGTCGATCTCGACGGCGGCCGCCGAGGAGCTCGTCTCGCGTTCGGGTGAGAACACCCGCATGCTCGATAACGACTTGGCTAAGCTTGCCCAGATGGTCGAGGCGCCCCAGATTGAGCTTGCCGACGTTGAGCGCTGGATTGTACGTACGGCCGAGGTTCAGCCCTGGGACTTTCTCAATGCGGTCTCGGCCCGTGACATGCGCCGCTCGCTCGAACTCTTCAATCTACTGCCCGCCAAGAGCTACGTGTGGACCTACACGCTGTTGTGCGGGCGCATCCGTGAGCTGATCGTTGCCAAGGCGCTCGATGCGCGCGGACAGGGTCGTGAGCTGGCCGCAACGCTCAGGCTCCAGTCTTGGCAGGTCAAGAATCACCTGACCTGGGCGCGCCGCTTTTCGATGGCAGAGCTCGTCGCAGCGCTCGAGGGCGCGGTCGATGTGGAGCTCGCGCTCAAGGGTTCGGCCGATTCTCAGACCGCGCTTTTGCTCTGGATTACGAACATCTTGAGAAAATCGTGATGATACCTGCCTATTTGACAAATTCGTTCTATCCCTTTGAGGGGGAGCGTGCTATAGTAGGCGCTTGCATGACCTCACCGTGTCTCAGAGGTGTCATACATTTTTTGCAAGGAACTCGAAAGGAACTCCAGAAGTGGCAAACATCAAGTCTCAGAAGAAGCGTATCCGCACCAATGAGGCAGCTCGCATGCGTAACAAGGCTGTCAAGTCCGAGCTCAAGACGCTGACCAAGCACGTCCAGTCCGCCGTTGCCGAGGGCGACGCCGAGAAGGCCCAGGCTGCCCTCAAGACCGTCACCAAGCGTCTCGACATGGCTGCCGCCAAGCATGTTATCCACAAGAACCAGGCTTCCAACCGCAAGTCCGGTCTTGCCAAGCTCGTGAACAGCATCAACGCCTAAGTTGTAAATTTCACACCACACAGATTACGCGCATAAATGGAGCCTGTTTTATGGAACAGGCTCCAATTTTTTGTACCGCTCGGGTAAGATAGTCCGCATGAATACTTCAATTGACATTTCCCACATCCGCAACTTCTCAATCGTTGCGCACATCGACCATGGCAAGTCCACGATCAGCGATCGCATCCTCGAGCTCACCCATACCGTCGACGAACGCGACATGGAGTCGCAGCTGCTCGACACCATGGATATCGAGCGCGAGCGCGGCATCACGATCAAGTCCAATGCCGTTCGCGTGTCCTATGACGCCGACGATGGCGAGACGTATCAGTTCAATCTGATCGATACGCCGGGCCACGTGGACTTTACCTATGAGGTTTCGCGCTCGCTGGCAGCCTGTGAGGGCGCGGTGCTCGTTGTCGACGCCACGCAGGGCGTTGAGGCGCAGACCGTCTCTAACGCGACGCTCGCCATGAACGCCAATCTGGACATTGTGCCGGCCATCAACAAGATCGACCTGCCCTCGGCTCATCCCGACGAGGTTAAGACCGAGATCGAGGATGACCTGGCGATCCCTGCCGATGATGCCGTGTGTGTCTCGGGCAAGACCGGCGAGGGCATCCACGATCTGCTGGAGTCCATTGTCTTTTTGATCTCTCCGCCCAAGGGCGATGCGAACGCGCCGCTCAAGGCACTCATTCTGGATTCATACTTCGACGAGTATCGTGGCGTCGTCGCCACGGTCCGCATCTTTGACGGCTCCATCAAAAAGGGCGATACCTTGCGCATGATGCAGGCAAAGGGCGACTTTTTGGTCGATGGCGTGGGCGTCAAGCGTCCCGCCGAGACCCCGGTCGACGCGCTCACGGTCGGCGAGGTCGGATACGTGGTCACGGGCCTGAAGGACCCCGAGGCCGTTCGCGTGGGCGATACCCTCACGTGGGCGTCGAATCCCTGCCCCGAGCCGCTTCCCGGCTACCGCGAGGCCAAGCCCATGGTTTATACGGGCCTGTTCCCGATCGATAACAAGGACTACGAGAACCTGCGTGACGCGCTCGATAAGCTACACGTCAACGACCCGTCGTTGGTGTGGGAGCCCGAGACCTCGGTGGCGCTCGGCTTTGGCTTCCGCGTGGGCTTCCTGGGCCTGCTGCATATGGAGGTCGTTAAGGAACGCCTGGAGCGCGAGTTCAATCTGGACCTCATTGCCACGAGTCCTTCGGTCGACTATCACGTGTACAAGACCGATGGCGAGATGATCGATGTCCGCAGCCCGCAGGACCTGCCCGAGGCCACACGTATCGAGCGTATCGAGGAACCCTACCTCAAGGCCAAGATCATCTGTCCGCCCGAGTATACGGGTGCCGTCATGCAGCTCGCCATCGAGCACCGCGGCGTGACGACCGACATGATCCATCTCACGAGCAAATCGGTCGAGATGCGCTTCGATATGCCGCTTGCCGAGCTCATTTTGGACTTCTTTGACCAGCTCAAGAGCCGTACCAAGGGCTATGCCTCGCTCGACTACGAGTTCAACGAGTACCGTCCCTCCGAGCTTGTGAAGCTCGATATCTTGCTTTCGGGTGATGAGGTGGACGCGCTGTCGTTTATCGTCCATAAGGACAAGGCCTATGGCCTGGCCCGTGGTCTGTGCGACAAACTTAAGGAGATCATCCCGCGTCAGCTGTTCGAGGTGCCCATCCAGGGTGCTATCGGTAACAAGATCATCGCCCGTTCCACTGTCAAAGCGCGTCGCAAGGACGTTCTTGCCAAGTGCTACGGCGGCGATATCTCGCGTAAGCGCAAGCTGCTCGAGAAGCAGAAAGAGGGCAAGAAGCGCATGAAGGCCATCGGATCGGTCGAGGTCCCGCAGGAGGCCTTTATGGCGATCCTCAAGGTGGACGAGTAGGTCTATGGCGCTTTCCGAATACAGCAAGCGGCTGCTGGGCGCCTATGCCGAGCAGCCGTTCCTTATGGCTCCCATGGCGGGCGTGACTGACCCCGCCTACCGCATCATGTGTCGCCGCCGCGGTGCCAACCTTGCCTACAGCGAGATGGTGAGCGTGGCGGGCCTTGCCTATGCCAGCAACAAAACGTGGCGCCTGGTGCTGCCGGCCGACGAGGAGCAGCAGATTTGCGTGCAGCTCTTTGGCTCCAAGCCCGATCAGTTTGCGAGTGCCGTCGCCGCCGTCGAGGAGCGTGTGGGCGATCGCCTGTCGCTCATCGATATCAACATGGCCTGTCCTGCCCGAAAGGTTGTCACCAAGGGCGAGGGCTCTGCCCTTATGCGCACGCCCGATTTGGCCGAGAAGATCGTCGAGGCGGCGGTGGGCGCGGCGCATGTGCCCGTGACCGTAAAGATCCGCAAGGGCTTTTATGCCGAGGACCGTAATGCCGCGACGTTTGCCCAGATGCTCGAAGGCGCCGGTGCCGCCGCGGTGGCGGTGCATGGCCGCTGCGCCACGCAGCTCTATACGGGCCAGGCCGATTGGTCGGTCGTCGATGAGGTTGCCGACGCCGTTGAGATTCCCGTGATCGGTTCGGGCGACGTGTTTACCGCCGAGGATGCCGCGGAGCATCTGCGCAACTCGGGCGCCAGCGCGGTGTTTATCGCGCGCGGTATCTACGGGAACCCGTGGGTGTTTGGCGATGCTCGCGCCCTTGCGCTCGATGGCACGCCGGTTCCTTCTCGCTCCTCGGTCGAGCGCCTGGAGGCTCTGCGTGAGCACCTGACGTTGACGCACGAGCTTCTGCCGCTTATGTCGCGCGCCCGTACGTACGCGAGCTGGTATCTAAAGGGCATGCCCCATGCCGCCGCCTGGCGCGCTCAGGTGGTGCGCTGCTCCACGTACGAGGAGTTTATGGCACTGGTCGATGATATCGAGCGCGATGTGGTGGCCTGCGAGGCTGCCCTTGCCGCCGGCGAATCGGTGCCCCCTCATCCGCTGGAGGCTTAAGGGTGGCCGTTACCGCGCTGTACGTGCACGTGCCGTTTGCGCCCAAAGTGCCGGTACTGCGACTTTGACTCGCGCAGTTTTTCTCCGTGCGACCTGAGTGCTGCGCTCGATGTCTATTTTGAGCAGTTGTTCGCGCGCCTCGATGCTTTTGGCAAGGCTGGGGCCCTTGACCATATCCGCACCGTCTATGTTGGCGGCGGTACGCCGTCGCTGGCGGGGGAGCGCCTGGTGGAGCTGGCGCGGCGTATTCGTGCGTGGTGCGCCCCCGTTGAGTTTACCTGCGAGGCCAATCCCGAGTCGCTGACCGCCGAGCTTGCCACTGCGCTTGCCAAGGTTGGTGTCACACGCGTCTCTCTGGGCGTGCAAACGCTCGATAACACCGAACTTACCGCCATCGGCCGTATTCACGATGCCGATCGGGCGTTTGCCGCCATCGCGACGGTCAAGAACTCTGGGCTTGACGTGTCGTGCGACCTTATGTGCGGACTTCCCGGGCAGACCGCAGCGAGTTGGAAGCGCACGCTCGATGGCGTGCTGGCGGCGGCTCCGCATCATGTGTCGGTCTACCCGCTCACGCTTGAGGAGGGGACTCCCCTTTATCGCATGGCGTGCCGCGACGAGTCGGTCGAGCCCGACGAGGATTTTCAAGCTTCGTGCATGGATGTGGCGCGTGAGCGTCTGGGTGCGGCCGGCTATCACCCGTATGAGGTGGCAAGCTATGCGCTCGACGGACATGAGTGCGCCCATAACATTGCCTACTGGACCGGCCAGGGCTATTTGGGCCTGGGTCGTTCCGCCGCGGGCATGCTCGACGCCGAGGATTTCGACCGTCTTGCAGGTTTGTTCCCCGGCGTGTCTTCTCGAGGCGATTCGTACCGCGTGCGTCTGGTGCAACGTGACGATGACGCGACGGCGTTTGAGGCCGAATATCTGTCGCAGCGTGAGGCTGCGGCTGAAGACCTGATGCTGTCTTGTCGCATGACGGGCGGTGTTGCGTCCGACCTGTTGGTTCGTGCAGCTTGCGTCATCCCGGCCGATGAGCTGGCAGCTGCCTGCGATCGCGCGCTCGAATTGGGTCTTGCCACTTGGGTGCCCGAGACGCTCGGGGTCCATGAGGGACCTTTCACTTCGGCAGATGTCGTCGCGGGCTATGTTCGAGCTCGTCTGGCGCCGACGCACTTGGGCTGGCTCGATGGAAATGTTCTGTTCGAGCTGTTTTGGGATCTAGCTTAGGCCGCTCGTGTAGAATTACCGGAATATATACGCTGCTGTGAGCAGGAGGTTGCCGCGCATGGCGACGATGAACGAAAAAGGATTACTACGAGATTCTGGGTGTCTCCAAGGACGCCACCTCGCGTGATATTCAAAAGGCCTTTCAGCAAAAGGCCCGCAAGCTCCATCCGGACGTCAACAAAGAGCCGGATGCCGAGGAAAAGTTTAAAGAGGTTTCCGAGGCCTACGCCGTGCTTTCGGATGAGCAAAAACGTGCGCGCTACGACGCCATGCGCTCGGGCAATCCCTTTGCCGGTGCTCCTACGGCTTCGCCCTATGGTGGCGGCTACGCCGGCAACACAGGCTATGGCAATCCCTTTGAGGGCGGTTTTCCCTTTGGCGGCGCTTGGGGCCAGCAGCGTCGTGGGCAGGCTGCTTACAATCCCGAGAACGGCGCCAATGTGGTCGTCGATATCAAACTCGACGCCAAGGAGGCCAAGGGCGGTGCCCGCAAGACCGTCCGCTATACGCGCTTCGATACCTGTGGTCACTGCGGTGGTTCGGGCTCTGTTTCGTCCGAGCATGCACATACCTGTCCGAGCTGCGGCGGTCGCGGTCACATCGATGTCGACCTGTCCTTTCTGTTTGGTGCCGGCACGTTCCAGTCGGTCTGCCCTGAGTGCGGTGGCTCCGGTAAGGTCGTCGCCGACCCCTGTCCCGATTGCGGCGGCAGCGGGCGGACCCGTGTGACCTCCGAGCAGACGATTGAGTTTCCCGCCGGCACGCACGATGGCGACGAGGTCCGTATTGGCGGCATGGGTCACGCCGGCACCAACGGCGCCTCTGGCGGTGATCTGGTCGGTCGCGCCCATGTTGAGGCCGAGCGCCTGGAAGGCAAGGCCCGTACCGGTTTTTACCTGATGGGCATCGTGGCGCCGTTTTTGGTGCTCTCGGCCATCTCGGGCGTGTTCTCGGCCTTTGCCGTGATGTGCTTTATTCCGTTTGCCATGGGCCTGTTCATGGTGCTCTCGGACGGCGTGCTGCACCGCAGCCTGCTGTGGTGGAAGCGCGGCGCGATGCAGTTTGCCAACGGTTTTGCCAACGGATTTATGTTTGCGCTCGTGTCGGTTTGGTTTGCGAGCTGCTCGCAACGTGCCATGCTTTCACCCTACGCAATGCAATAACATCAAACCCTCTGTTTGCGGCCGGCCCAGCTTGGGTATAGGACGCACTGTGACAATAATGAAAGTCGGAAGGATTCGGTCGTGTCGGAAAATAGGGATTACTACGAGGTGCTTGGCGTCGACAAGGATGCCGACGCGCGGACGATTAAGCGCGCGTTTCTAAAGAAGGCCCGTACCGTACACCCGGACGTTTCGGACGACCCCGAGGCCGAGGCCAAGTTCAAAGAGCTCAACGAGGCATATTCCGTTCTTTCCGATGAGCAGAAGCGTGCTAACTACGACCGTTACGGCATTGCCGACGGCCCTGGTGGTTCGGGCTACGTCGACATTAACGATATCTTTGGCGGCATGGGCATGGACGACCTCTTCTCGTCGTTCTTTGGCGGCGGTGCCGGCGGTGGCGCCCGAAATCGCCGTGAGCGTCGTCGCGGCCGCGACATGGCCATCTCCCTTTCGGTGACGCTCGAGGAGGCGGCACTCGGGTGCAAAAAGACGATCAGCTATGACCGCCTTGCTCCCTGTGAGGATTGCAATGGCACCGGTAGGGCCGAGGGCGCGCAGGAAAAGCAGTGCAGCCGCTGCCACGGCACGGGCTATGTCACGACGGTCCAGCGTTCGTTCCTGGGCCAGGTTCAGTCCTCTTCGCCTTGTCCCGACTGCCACGGCGAGGGCACGGTCATCGATCATCCCTGCGAGACCTGCGACGGTCAGGGCCGCACGCCTTCGCATGAAAAGATCGACATCGATATCCCCGCCGGCGTTTCGACCGGTCGCCAGCTGCGCGTGAGCGGCTTTGGCGAGGCTGGCCTTCGCGGCGAGCCCTCGGGCGACCTGATCGTCAACGTGCGCGTCGCCGACCACGAGCGTTTTAAGCGCAACGGTGACGACCTGTACCTCGTGAGCGATATTTCGATTGCGCAGGCAGCGCTCGGCTGCGAGATCGAGGTCGAGGGCATTATGCCCGATGAGGTCGTCAAGGTGACGGTCCCTGCTGGTACACAGTACGGCGACACCGTGAGCGTCAATAATTACGGCATGCCGCGCATTGGCGGTGGCGGTTCGCGTGGTCGCCTGATCGTGCAACTGCGCGTGGTCGTTCCCACCAATCTTTCCAATAAGCAACACGAGCTGCTCCGTGCTTTTGCCGATGAGATGGGCGATGACGTCGCTTCCGGTAAGAAGTCGGTGACCGACCGTATCAAGAGTGCCCTCGACGATATCCTCGATTAAGGAGCCCGCGTGCTCGCACCCCATATTTCCGTCGTCAACCTCGGCTGCCGCGTCAACCGGGTTGAGTCTGACCGTATCACTGCCGATCTTATGCGCCTGGGCTTTGCTATTGTGGATCCCCAGGATGCCGATCTGATCGTCATTAACACCTGTGCCGTTACGGGCGAGGCCGAGGCCAAGACCCGTAAGGCCGTCCGTCATGCGCTGGCCCATCCTAACGACCCTTACGTGGTCGTAACCGGCTGCGTCGTCAACCTGCATCCCGAGGAGTTGCTGGAGCTCTCCGATCGCGTGATCGCCGAGCCGTCCAAGATTGACGTCGCCGAGCGCGTCTGCGAGGTACTGGGTGTCGAATCCGATAGCGTTCCCGCCTGCAGCGATGGCGAGGTGGTCGATGCGCTCGGTCGCTCTCGCCTGGGCGTGAAGATTCAGGACGGCTGCAACCATCGCTGCACCTATTGCATTGTGTGGAAGGCGCGCGGCCCCGAGCGCTCCGTGCCCGTCGAGTCCGTGCTCGAGCAAGTTCGCGTGGCCCAGGAGGCCGGCGTGCCCGAGGTGGTGCTGACCGGTGTGAACCTGGGTGCCTACGATGGCAAGAGCGCGACCGACGAGCACGTCGAAATCGATGAGCTGCTCGAGGCCATCATGGAGCGCACGTCTATTCCGCATGTGCGCATTTCCTCGGTCGAGCCCATGGATATCTCTGAGCGCCTGCTTAAGGTTATGGCGCGCTATCCGCAGCGTATCGCCCCGTTTTTGCACCTGCCCGTGCAGTCCGGCTGCACGGCGACCCTGCATCGCATGGGCCGTCCCTATAGCGCCGAGGCCTTTGAGGACACGGTGCGTATGATTCGCGCCAACTTGCCCCAGGCGTCCCTTTCTTGCGACGTTATTGTCGGCTTCCCTGGTGAGACGGACGAGGAGTTCGAGGAGTCGCTGGCGCTGTGCCGCCGTGTGGGTTTCTCGCGTATGCACGTGTTCCGCTACAGCAAGCGTCCCGGTACCCTTGCTGCCGACATGCTCGACCAGGTTCCGCCCGAGGTTATGGCCGAGCGCAGCCGCCGTATGCGGGCCGCTGCACAGGAGCTCGCTATTGCCGACGCTCGCCGTCGCGTGGGCACGGTCGAGCGTGCCGTGCTCGAGTATGGCGACAACCTGACGCTCGGCTCGTTCCATCATGCCCGTCTTGACGATACCTGTGGACTTACAGCCCCGTGCCTGCTCGATGTTGCTATCATCGGAGTCGATGATTCCGGCTTGGTCCATGCACGCAGGGAGGTTCATGGAAGCCTCGAAGATTAGACTTACCGTTCCCGAGGGGATTGATCCCTCGCGCGTTTTGGGCGCTGGCGACGGCGTCCTTCGTGCGCTCGAGAACTTGGTTCGCGCCCATGTGGTTGCCCGTGGCGATAGCATCTCCGTGAGCGGCGACCCGGACGAGGTCGAACTCGTGGCGCGCTTTTTCGAGCACGCTTTTCGCGAGGCGGCCGCCGGGCGCACGCTGTCTGCCGACGATGTCTCTCGCTGCCTGGCCGTCTTGCGCGACGGTGAGCACGAGGCTACGTCGCTTCGCGATGACGTGCTGCTTTCGTATCGCGGCCGCGTCATTCGCCCCAAGACGCTCGGGCAAAAGCGCTATGTGGATGCCATCCGCTCGCATACCATCACGTTTGGCTTGGGTCCTGCCGGTACCGGTAAGACCTATCTGGCCATGGCGCTCGCCGTTGCCGCGCTCAAGCGTCACGAGGTGGGCCGTCTGATCTTGACGCGTCCGGTTGTCGAGGCGGGGGAGAATCTGGGCTTTTTGCCTGGCACCCTCGAGGAAAAGATCGATCCCTACATGCGTCCGCTTTACGACGCCCTTTTTGACATGATGGATCGCGAGCGCACCGATGAGCTTATGGAGCGCGGCGTGATCGAGATCGCCCCGCTTGCCTACATGCGCGGCCGCACGCTGAGTGATGCCTTCGTGGTGCTCGACGAGGCGCAAAATACCACGCCCGAGCAGATGAAGATGTTCCTGACGCGCCTGGGCTTCAACTCCAAGTTCGTGATTACCGGCGACCTGAGCCAGCGTGACCTGGTGGGTCGTCGTGGTGGCTTGGCGGATGTCGAGAAGATTTTGGGCCGTGTCGATGATGTCGCATTTTCGCACCTCGAGCGTGCCGACGTGGTGCGCCATGCCTTGGTGGGACGTATCGTCGAGGCATACGATACTTATGATGATGTGCGCGAGAAGCGCGTACGTGACCGAAAGGAGTCCCGTTGAGTGTATTGATCAGCAACGATGCCGAGCTCGATACGCTGCTCGACGCGCAGGAGGTGGAGCACATCTGCGAGGTTGTGCTTGCCGCCGAGGGCGTTGAGCGTGAAGTCGAGATTTCCCTTTCGTATGTCGACGAGGACGAGATGCACGAGCTCAACCACGAGTGGCGCGGTATCGACCGCACCACCGATGTGCTCTCGTTTGAGTGCGACTCGGCCTTTGACGATGACATTCCCGCCGATGAGACGCTCGAGCTCGGCGATATTATCTTGGCCCCGCAGGTTATTGCCCGTCAGGCCCCCGGTTTTGGCAATAGCCCCGCTGACGAGTGCCGTCTGATGCTCGTACACGGAATGCTGCACCTGCTGGGCTATGACCACATCGAGGACGACGAGGCCGAGGTCATGGAGGCCCGCGAGGACGCCATCCTGCGCGATCTGTCGCTCGAGCGCGGCGAGGACCCTAAGCTAGTCCACGTCGGCCCCATCACCAACCACGCCCACGACTAGGAGCCGTCTATGATTCCCGGATCGAACAAGGACCATCCGTCCTTCTTTAAGTCGTTTTCCTACGCCATGGAGGGCTTCGTCACCGCCGTCAAGACCGAGCGCAACATCAAGGTCATGTTCGTTGCGGGCGTGTGCACCGTCATTGCCGGCTGTATCGTGGGCCTCGACATTGCCGAGTGGGCCACGATTATCATCTGTTGTGGCTTGGTGATTCACGGCGAGCTGTGCAACACCGCTATGGAGGCCATCGTCGACCTGGCGACCCAGGAGCTCCATCCGCTGGCCAAGCGTGCGAAGGACATCGCCGCCGCCTCTGTATACATTCTTTCCATCACCGCCGCGATTGTGGGCGTGCTGGTATTTGCCCGCGCGCTCGGCTTTATTTAGAAAGGGATTCCCATGTCCGACAATATGCAGCCTACCGATGAAGTTTTGGATGACGAGGTCCTGGATGCGGTGGATACCGAGGAGCTCGAGGATGTCGAGGAGTTCGACCCGTTTGAGGGCATGAGCGACGAGGAGCTCGACGCCCTGTGCGACGAGGATGAGAACCTCGCGGGCTTTGGTGACGTGGAACCCGGTTTCCGCAGCGGCTTTGTGGCCCTGGTCGGACGCCCCAACGCCGGCAAGTCCACGCTGCTTAATGCCTGCTATGGCAAAAAGGTCGCCATCACCTCGCCGGTGGCTCAGACGACCCGTCGCCGCATGCGCGCCGTCGTCAACCGTCCCGGCTACCAGCTGGTCTTTGTCGATACCCCGGGTATTCATAAGCCCAAGGACGGTCTGGGATCCGAGCTCAACAAGAGCGCGTTGTTCGAGCTGAACGATGTCGATGTCGTCGCGCTTTTTGATTGATGCCACCAAGCCGATCGGCAGGGGAGACGCTTGGGTTGCCGAGCGCGTAAGATGCGCCCGTTGCAAGAAGGTCCTGGTGCTCACCAAGGCCGATGAGGCCGATCCCGCCCAGGTTATGGAACAGCTCAAGGCCGCCCACGAGCTCATGGAGTATGACGACGAGATCGTGACGTCGTCGGTCAAGAACTTCAACGTCGACGCCTTTATAGAGACCGTTGCGCACTTTTTGCCCGAGGGTCCGCGTTGGTTCCCCGAGGACATGGGTACCGACGCTTCCGATGAGACGCTCGTTGCCGAGTTTGTGCGCGAGAAGGTCTTGCGCCGCACCCGTGATGAGATTCCGCACTCCGTTGGCGTGATCTGCGATGCGCTCGAGCAGACCAAGAAGGTGCTGCGCGTGCATGCCACCATTTACGTCGAGCGCGAGGGCCAAAAGGGCATCATCATCGGTAAGGGCGGCGAGATGATCAAGCATATCGGTATCGACGCCCGTCGCGATCTTGAGCGCATCTTTGGCACGCAGGTCTTTTTGGAGCTGGACGTGAAGGTCAAGGCCGGCTGGCGTGATGACGAGGCCCAGATTCGCCGCTTTGGCTACAACGCCGAGGACTAAGGACGCGCGGTGCGTATGGCAGGCTCCCGGACATATCGCACGAAAGTGCTCGTGCTCGATAAGACTAAGCTCAAAGAGACCGACCTGATCTTGACGATGCTTGACGAGCGGGGGCGGCAGGTTCGTGCCGTGGCAAAGGGCGCCCGCAAACCCGGCGGACGCCTGGCTGCGCGCTGCGAGCTGTTCTGTACGGTCGATATGCTGCTTGCACATGGACGGTCACTCGACGTGGTTTCCCAGGCCGAGCTTATGGAGGCGCCGCTCGGCGCTGCGCCCGATTACGAGACGACTTGCGCCGCAAGCGCGATCGCCGAGGTCGCACGCGTGTGCTCGTTCGAGGACGCCGAGGACCCGTTTACCTTTGCCATTACGCAACGGGCGCTTACCCTGGTCGGCAGCGGGCTCGACGCTGCGTATATGGATTTACTTGTGGCGGCATATGTCTTTAAGCTGCTGTCGCACGTTGGCTATCGACCAGATTTTTTCGGCCTGCGTGCTGTGCGGAGACCCCATGCTGTCGTATTTTTCACCACAGGCGGGCGGGCTCATGTGCGGATCGTGCGCGTCGAGCGTTCCGGGTGCCGAGCTGGTATCGACTGGTGAGGTCGCATGGCTTCGCGCCCTCATGTCCATGACCTTCGATGCGCTCATGGCCGAGCGAATCGACCCGCATACGGCGGCATTCTTGCTCGGGCTTTCGCATGTTTGGGCTGCGACGCACACCGATCAGCGCCTCCGTGCGATGGAATTCATGTTGGGTCGGTGATGATGCGCAGGGGCGGGCTGCTTGTGGTAACATATCGGCCTGTTGGTACCTCGACCTTGGTTGCTCGCTCCACCGGCGGCTTCCCAGTCCGAGGCGAATCGAGTCGCCCGATAGCGACGCAAAACGAAAGGTGAAACAATGACTGTTTCCAAAGAGCGCAAGGCTGAGCTGACTGCCCAGTTCGGTAACACTCCGGTCGACACCGGCAACCCCAAGGTTCAGGTCGCCATCCTGTCCGAGCGCATCAAGGAGCTGACCGAGCACATGAAGTCCCACCAGAAGGACTTCCACACCCGTCGTGGCCTGCTCATGCTCGTCGGCCGTCGTCGTCGTCTTCTCTCCTACATCAAGAAGAACGACATCGTCGAGTACCGTGAGCTCATCAAGGCTCTGGGCATCCGCGACAACATCCAGTAGGATTTGTACATGCTAAGAGCGTCCTGCGCAGCGGGGCGCTCTTTTTGTGTAAGGGCGCGAACAATCACGCTCTGAAGCGTGGCGGGGGCAGGGGGCCCGCGTCACATGAGAAGCCCGCAGGCAAGGGGTCTGCGGGGTAAAGGAGAACAATGACACTCGTATCCAAGACCTTTGAGCTGTACGGCAAGACCTACACCTTTGAGTCGGGCGAGCTTGCCAAGCAGGCCACCGGCGCCTGCCTGGTCAAGCAGGGTGACACCACGATGCTCGACACCGTGGTCGTCTCCAAGGAGCGTAAGAACTACGACTTCTTCCCGCTGACCGTCGACTTCAACGAGAAGATGTACGCCGCCGGCCGCATCCCGGGTGGCTACCTCAAGCGTGAGGGCCGTCCCAGCGAGAAGGCCACGCTCACCGCGCGCATGATCGACCGTCCGATTCGCCCGAGCTTCCCGGACGGCTTCCGTAACGAGGTGCACATCGTCGCTACCTCACTCGTCGCTGACCAGGTCAACCCCTTCGACGTCATCAACGTCATGGGCGCCTCCTTGGCCATGACGCTCGGCGGCGTGCCCTTCGAGGGCCCGCTTGCCTGCGTGCGCATCGGCCGCAACGTGGAGACCGGCGAGTTTATCGTCAACCCCACCTATGAGGAGCGCGAGAACTCCGATCTGGACCTGGAGCTGGGCGGCTCTGCCGACTTCATCTCGATGGTCGAGGCCGGCGCCGAGGAGATCTCCGAGGACGACATGCTCGCCGCTATGAAGTTTGGCCAGGAGGCCCTTGCTGCCTTCTGCCAGGCTCAGGACGAGTTCGTCGCCGAGTGGGAGCAGGTCAACGGCGCCATCGTCAAGAAGGAGTACCCGCTCGACCAGCCCGTCGAGGAGGTCCAGGAGCGCATCTTCGCCCACTACGACGAGATGGCAGCCGCCCTTCGCGACGCCGACAAGCTCTCCCGTATCGGTAAGGTCGAGGCTCTGAAGGAGTCCATCCGCGCCGAGTTCACCGAGGAGGAGCTGGCCGCTTGGGAGCGCGAGATCCCCGTGGCGCTCAAGAAGCTCGAGAAGAAGGCCATGCGCACCATGGTCGTCGAGACCGGTGAGCGCGTCGACGGCCGTGCCGCCGACGAGATCCGTCCCATCATGGTGAGGGACAACTACCTGCCGCTCGTTCACGGCTCCGGCCTGTTCCAGCGTGGCCAGACGCAGGTGCTTTCCGTCCTGTCGCTCGGCATGCTCAACGAGGGCCAGCGTCTGGATACCATCGAGCCCACCGAGGGCAAGCGCTACATGCACCACTACAACTTCCCGCCGTTCTGCACCGGCGAGACCGGCCGCATGGGCAGCCCCAAGCGCCGCGAGATCGGTCACGGCAACCTGGCCGAGCGCGCCCTGCTTCCGGTGCTTCCCGACGAGAACGAGTTCCCCTACGCCATCCGCGTCGTCTCCGAGGTCATGGAGTCCAACGGCTCCTCTTCGATGGCTTCGACCTGCGGCTCTACGCTCGCCCTTATGGACGGCGGCGTGCCCATTAAGCGCCCAGTCTCCGGTATCGCCATGGGCCTGATCCAGGAGGAGGGCAAGACCGTGGTCCTGTCCGACATCCAGGGTCTCGAGGACTTCCTGGGCGACATGGACTTTAAGGTCACCGGCACCACCGAGGGCATTACCGCCCTGCAGATGGACAACAAGGCGACCGGCCTCACCTTCGACATCCTGGCCCGCGCCCTGCAGCAGGCCAAGGAGGGTCGCGCCTTCATCCTGCAGAAGATGCTCGATGTGATCCCCGAGCCGCGTCACACCACGCGCAGCACCGCTCCGCGTATTGTCTCCATCCAGGTTCCGACCGACAAGATCCGCGACGTCATCGGTTCCGGCGGTAAGGTCATTCGCGGCATCCAGGACGAGACCGGCGCTTCGGTTGACATCCAGGAGGACGGCACCGTCTTCGTCGGCGGCACCGGCGAGTCCGTGGACCAGGCTGTCGAGCGCATCAAGCTCATCATCAAGGTTCCCGAGCCGGGCGAGGAGTACACCGGTCGCGTGGTCTCCATCCAGCCCTTCGGCGCCTTCGTCAACCTGCTGCCCGGTAAGGACGGCCTGCTGCACATCTCCCGCGTCGCCAAGGGCCGCGTGGAGAAGGTCGAGGACGTCCTCAACGTGGGCGACGAGGTCAAGGTCGTCGTCATCGAGGTCGACGATCGCGGCAAGATCTCGCTCGATCGTCTTGACAAGCCCGAGGCCCCGGCTCGCGCCGAGGGTGCCTCCGAGGGCGACGGCGAGCACTTCCAGCGTCGTGAGCGTCCGCGTCGCGAGCGCTCCGAGCGCAGCGACCGTCCGCGTCGTCCCGGTGACAACGGAGGCCGCAAGCCCCGCCGTCACCACGACGCCGAGTAACAGCTCCACATAAGCAGTTCAACAAGGGCGACTCCGCAATGGGGTCGCCCTTTTGCTTGCGTCCCGGGAGGGACGCATATGAAGTTTCCTGCTCTACAGTCCTGCGCAAGACGGAAAGCACATTAAGTGCTTTCCTTTGCGTGCGGAACTCGCGATAAACTTCATATACGGCCCTCCCGGGCGCAAGCAAAAGGGCTGGTTAATGCCGCTTGCTATTT
>ENA-OQES01000005-OQES01000005.1-human-gut-metagenome-genome-assembly--contig:-NODE-5-length-93294-cov-10.024408_pt1 | contig 93294 bp, 99 predicted proteins | sample MGYA00242798_ERZ504641 | MGnify/ENA primary metagenome ERZ504641 (study PRJEB26092, sample SAMD00036327) | human gut metagenome | host: Homo sapiens | study: EMG produced TPA metagenomics assembly of...
CTGGCAAAAAATTTAGACAAAATTGTGAAGAATGATTATTGACTGAAAGTCATTTTGTTATATAACATTCCATGAAATGAAAAAATGACTGTTGGTCATAGAATGATCAAACAGTATCAATAATAAAGAAAGAAGAGGAGAAAAAAGATGATTAAGGTAGGAAAGTGGATTGCAAAACACAAGATACTGATCATTATCATCGGAATTGCATTGCTGATCCCTTCATATCTCGGTATGGCGGCGACCAGAATCAACTACGATGTACTGAGTTATCTGCCGGATACCCTTGAGACAGTTGAGGGACAGGACATTATGGTAGATCAGTTTGGGATGGGAGCCTTTTCCATGATAGTGGTGGAGGATATGGAACTGAAGGATGTAGCTGCTCTGAAAGAGAAAATCGAAGCAGTTGATCACGTGAAAAAAGTACTGTGGTATGACAGTGTCCTGGATGTTTCCGTTCCTGTAGAAATGCTTCCGAAGGATTTAAGAGAGGCATTTTTTAACGGAGATGCAACTATGATGATCGCGTTGTTTGATAATACAACATCATCAGAAACTTCCATGGAAGCTGTGACGCAGATTCGTAAGATTACTTCAAAGAACTGTTTTGTCAGTGGAATGACAGGCATTGTTACTGATATCAAACAGATCGCACTTAAGGAAATGCCGATTTACGTTGTGATTGCTTCCTGCCTTTCTCTGATAGTGTTGCTCCTTGCAATGGATTCTCTGGTAGTTCCAGTTTTGTTTTTGCTCTGCATTGGTGTTGCAGTCTTGTATAATCTTGGAAGTAATATTTTTCTTGGTCAGATTTCATACATCACTCAGGCACTGACAGCAGTCCTGCAGCTTGGTGTTACCATGGATTATTCCATTTTCCTGCTGAACAGTTATGAGGAGAATAAGAAGCGGTTTGAGGGTGATAAAGAGAGGGCTATGGCGCATGCCATCAATGCAACCTTCAAATCTGTAATCGGAAGTTCTATTACAACAGTAGCCGGATTTATCGCACTTTGTTTTATGACCTTCTCACTTGGACGTGATATGGGTGTCGTAATGGCCAAGGGAGTTGTTATCGGTGTTCTGTGTTGTGTTACTTTGCTCCCTGCTCTGGTGCTTACTTTTGACGGAGCCATTGAAAAAACAACACATAAGACGCTGATTCCAAGCTTTGATAAGGCATCTGCTTTTATTACAAAGCATTATAAAGTATGGCTGATCATTTTCCTGGTAATGCTTTTCCCGGCAATTCATGGAAATAACAATCTGAAGAATTACTACAATATCGATAAGTCACTTCCTTCCACGCTGGACAGTAATGTGGCAAATGCCAAACTTCAGGAAACCTTTGATATGAATAATGTTCATATGGTGTTATTAAAGAAAGGTCTGACATCAAAAGAAAAAACAGAAATGCTTGACCAGATCAAGGATGTTGATGGTGTAAAATGGGCACTTGGAATGGACTCTTTCGTAGGTGCGGCATTCCCGGATACCATGATCCCAAGTAATCTGAAGAAGATGCTGGAAAGCGATGAGTACGAGATGGAATTTATCTGTTCCAAATATAAAACAGCTACAGACGAGGTAAACAATCAGATTGATGAGATCCAGAAGATTGTAAAAGGATACAGTCCGGAATCTATGGTAATCGGAGAAGCACCTCTGACCAAGGACCTTCAGGATGTTACGGATGTGGATTTAAAGACTGTAAATACTATCTCTATCCTGGCAATTTTCATTATTATCATGGTTGTGTTTAAATCCATTTCGCTTCCGTTTATTCTGGTTGCAGTTATTGAGTTTGCGATTTTTGTCAATATGTCCGTTCCTTATTATCAGGGAAAGGAAGTGGTGTTCGTAGCAAGCATTGTTATCGGTTGTATACAGCTGGGAGCTACTGTTGACTATGCAATCCTTATGACCAGCAGATACCAGAAAGAACGTGGTCTTGGAAAAAGTAAGAAAGAATCCATTGCCATCGCACATAAAACTTCCATGAAGTCAATTGTGATCAGTGGCTGCAGCTTCTTTGCGGCAACTTTTGGAGTTGGTCTTTATACACAGGTAGATATGATCGGAAGTATCACAAACCTGCTTTCACGTGGAGCTGTGATCAGTACACTGGTGGTATTGTTTATACTTCCGGCTATGTTTATGATATTTGATTCTCTCATCTGCCACACATCTATTGGATTTGCCAAGAAGAAACCGGCAAAAGAGAAGAAACAGTGATTCAGGATTTTTAAAAAGAAGCTTATTGTAAAGAGATAGAATAAAGGAGTAAGTTATTATGAACAGAAACAGAAAGAAAGCAGCTGCAGCAACGCTTGCAGCAGGAATGGCTGTAGTTCTCGGAGCAGGTACTGTAATGGCAGCTGCTTCAACAGGTGATAATGGATTGCAGAAAGAAGAAACCGTTTATGTAAATACAACTGCCGGAGGAGAAGTAACGGATGTCACAGTATCTGACTGGCTGAAAAATTCCGGAGACAGTTCCAATTCTGAGGTGAAAGATGCCTCTGATCTTCAGGATATAAAAAACGTAAAAGGTGATGAAACATTTACTCAGAACGGAAATGATCTGACCTGGAGTACTGATGGAAAGGATATTTATTATCAGGGAAAGACAGAGAAAAATCTCCCGGTTTCCGTAGGAATTAAATATTATATGGATGGAACTGAGGTTTCTCCGGAAGCTCTGGCAGGAAAGACAGGACATCTGAAAATGGAAGTGACATATACAAATACTTCTAAAACAACCAAAACAGTGAATGGCAAAAAGACTGATATTTATTCACCCTTTGTTATGGTGACAGGAATGATCCTTTCTACAGATAATTTCTCCAATGTTACAGTAGATAACGGTAAGGTTATTTCTGACGGAAGCAGAAATGTTGTTGTCGGTTTTGGTATGCCAGGAATGAAAGAAAGTCTGGATATGTCTTCTGATATTGCAGATGAAGTGAATATCCCTGAGAAATTTACAGTGGAAGCAGATGTTACAGACTGTGAGATGAGTTCTACATTTACCGTAGCACTTACAGATATTTTCAAAGATATTGATCTGGATGATGTGGATGGACTGGATGAGCTGAAGGATTCAATGAAAGATCTGACGGATGCAGCAGTAAAACTGGTAGACGGAACCAAAGATCTTTATGATGGAACCAATAAACTCAATGACAAATATAAAGAATTTTATGATGGAATCGGAACTTTGAAAAGTGGTGTCAGTGATCTGAATGACGGAGCAAAAGAACTGGATGACGGAGCAAAGGAATTAAGCAGCGGAGCACAGACACTGAATACAGGGGCACAGACTTTAAACAGTGGTGTTTCCTCTTATACAGCAGGGGCAGACACACTTTCAGATGGAATCAAACAATATACAGCAGGAGTAGATACACTGGACAGCAAGATGGCTGAATATGAGGCTGGAATGAAATCTCTTTCCGATGGTGTAAATGCATATGTTGCAGGCGGCAATCAGCTTGCAGGCGGTGTGCAGAGTTATGTAACAGGAACAACTACTCTGACAGACGGAATGCAGCAGTATATTGCAGGAGTTAATCAGCTTGCAGGCGGTGTGGGTCAGTATGCTGGTGGTATTAAGAGCTTAGTGGATGGAATTGGTCAGGTTGTTCCGGGAATTGATACTGCTGTAAATGGAATCCAGACTGCTGTAGAAAAAATTGACAGCTCTTTCATCTAAAATCGATGCAAATCAGATTGCTAATTTCAGTGACAGCATGACGGCTTATACAACAGGCGTTTCTGATTACACTTCTGCAGTTGGCCAGTATATTGAAAGTGTAGAACAGCTTGCATCAGGACTGAGCCAGCTTGAGAGCTCACTTGAAAACATGGGAGCTTCCACAGCTTCAGAAATAGAAGAAAGTGCAAATGCAATGTCCGGACAGTTAAATGACAGTGCTGAAACCATGAACAGTCAGGCAGATGCAATTGAATCCTGGATCAGTGATTCCGCAGAGGCTTCTGTAGATGCATCTTCTGTAGATGCAGGAGTTGCAGCAGTCAGCAGTCAGCTAGAAGCAGCAGAATCTGCTTTGTATAATATTGATACCAGCAATATGGATGATGAAACAGCGGCTGCTGTAGAAGCTGCGATTGATGGTGCGTTAGGTTCTATTCAGGCAGCTGAGGACAGTGCATCTAATATTGATACATCCACAATTACAGCCTCCGCACCTGATACGTCAGCATTGCAGTCAGCAGCAGATGCTTTAAGGGCATCTGCGTCCAGTGCAGAATCAACAGCAGATGCACAGGAAGAGGCAGTCAACAGCAGTATTGAACAGATGAAACAGCAATTACAGGCATTAACTCAGGGAATGAAGACAGTGCAGGAAACTGTATCACAGTTAAATGCAGGTGCAAAAGAGCTTACTTCTAATGATGGCACATTAAAAGCAAGTGGAACCCAGCTTGCTCAGTCAGGAACCCAGATTGCTACAGCAGTAAATCAGATGAGTACATTATTTACCGGACTTGGACAGCAGCTTCCGGAAATGCTGCAGGGAATCGATCAGCTGAAAGCAGGCTCTGATCAGCTGACTACTGCAAATAAATCTCTCCAGAGTGGATATGAAAGCCTTGCAAAAGCAAGCACAGAACAGATGATTTCCGGCGCAGATACACTGCTTAGTTCCGGAAAGACACTGACAGATGGAATTGCACAGCTTCAGGGCGAAAATAATGTTAATGCACAGACACTGTTAAAAGGAGCCAAGACTCTTAAGAGCGCAAGAAAGAGCCTGACCAGTGGTATGTCTCAGATCAATTCTGCAACAGGTCAGATTACAAGTGGCGTGGAAACTCTGGCATCTAACAGTGGAACACTGTACAGCGGAGCAGATCAGCTTTCTTCGAACAGTTCTACATTAAACAGCGGAGCATCTAAGCTTGCATCAGGAACCCAGACACTTGTATCCGGAGCACAGACCCTTGCATCAGGAACAGGTAGCCTTGTATCCGGCACTCAGACGTTAATGGATGGCGCAGATAAGCTTTCTGATGGCAGTGATCAGCTTAAAGATGGTATCAGCGATCTGAATGACGGAGCAAAAGAACTGAACAAAGGACAGAAGAAATTCTATAAAGAAGGTATTAAGAAACTGGATGATACAGTAAACGGAGATCTTCAGGATATTCTTGACAGATTTGAGGTAATCCAGTCTGACGATGTAATGTACACAACATTCACAGACAGATCCGGCGATATGGACGGAAATGTTAAATTTATTTTCGAATCTGACCCGATTGAAATCAGTGATGATGAGAAATAGATATCATAAACCTGAGACATACAAGCCAAAATTCCATTGCCGTAGGCAATCTGGAATGAATTTTGGCTACGTTACTGTGAACGGAGTGAACAGTAACAACTAAAATGGGGCAGATGCAATCAGGCAACTGCCCATTGCTTATGAAAAAGCTTTCTGTTATAATAAAAAAGTCAGATGGGAATTTTAGAAAACAAGAAAGCATCAGGTGATTAAATGGAAAATACAAAATCACAAAAAAAGTCGTATTCAACAGCATCTTCCAAGAGCAGGGCGCGTCGAAAAACAAAAACAGATTATTATGATTACAGTCTGGTAGCAGTTATTGTACTGCTGACCTGTTTTGGGCTTATCATGCTGTACAGTACAAGCTCCTATATGGCTCAGATAAATTACGGAAGCGACATGTATTTTTTTAAAAAAGCAGGCCATCATCAGCGTGGCATGTATTATCATGGAACTGATCATTTCCAGGCTCAATTATCGGATACTGAACCGTTTTAGCACAGCTTTGTATGTAGCGGCACTGGTGTTGATGGCACTGGTAAAAACACCGCTGGGGCAGTCTTCTCATGGTGCCCAGAGATGGCTGAATCTTGGACCGGTTCAGTTCCAGCCGGCAGAGCTTGCCAAGATAGCAGTTATTGTCTGCCTCCCATATATGATCGTGCATATGGGAAAGAAAGTCCGTACCTTAAAGGGCTGTATGGTTCTTGCTGTTGTGGGAGGCGGACTGGCACTGGCTGCATATGTATTTACGGACAATCTGAGTACAGCAATTATTATTTTCTGTATTACTGCAGGACTGATTTTTGTGGCTCACCCGGATATTAAGATTTTTATTATTATTGCAGGTGTTGTTATTGCGCTGGCAGTGATCGGAGTCATTTTTCTGAATGCAACAGTGAGTGTTGATGGAAGTGGAAGCTTTCGTCTGAGACGAATCATGGTATGGCTTCATCCGGAAGAATATGCGGACAGTTGGGGGTATCAGACAATTCAGGCATTGTATGCGATTGGCTCGGGAGGATTTTTTGGCAGAGGACTTGGAAAACAGTATTCAGAAGCTGGGAAGTGTACCTGAGGCACAGAATGACATGATTTTTTCAATTACTGTGAAGAACTGGGGATTTTTGGAGGTCTTATCGTGCTGATGCTTTATGCATATCTGTTATACAGGCTGTTTGTTATTGCACAGAATGCACCGGATATGTTTGGCTCACTTATGGTCAGTGGGATTTTTATTCACATAGCATTGCAGGTTATTCTTAATATTGCGGTTGTTGTAAACCTTATGCCGAATACAGGTGTCACTCTTCCGTTTATCAGTTATGGAGGTACGTCGATCGTATTCCTTATGGCAGAGATGGGACTTGCGCTGAGTGTGGCAAGGCAGATTAAATTTGAGGAATAAAAAATGTAATGAAAATAGTGCTTGACAAACAGGAGGGAAGAATATATACTTTGAACATCAAAGTAATCAATCCCGATAAAACCAAATCTGAATAAATGAGACGTATTTACTGGTCTGACGGATGATAAGGTTGAAAACAAGAAAAAGCAGAATCATCATCTGCTTAACAAAATAATAAAAAACAAGTGATAACCGGAGCAGGAAAAAGAGAAGCATTCCGGGGCTTGAATTAAAGGAGAAGAGAAAATTATGTTAGAAAAAATGAGTGAAATGATCGCAGAGCAGTTAAATTGTGATGCAGCAGGAATTACTGCTGAAACTTCTTTCAAGGATGATCTTGGCGCAGATTCACTTGACCTGTTTGAGCTGGTTATGGCTCTGGAAGATGAATACAATATTGAGATCCCGGCTGAAGATCTTACAGATTTAACAACAGTCGGAGCTGTTATGGATTATCTGAAAAACAAAGGCGTAGAGGCTTAATCATATAGAAATGACAAATAACTCCTTGGAGCCAGAGATGGCTTCGGGGAGAATTTTTTGACATTATAATTTGAATATCAAAATATTTTAAACTAAAATAATTTGCAATCAGAAACAAATTGTTATCATCTGATATAAACATAAAAATAAAGGAAAGGAAAATGATATGTCTAAAATTGCATTTGTATTTCCGGGACAGGGTGCACAGTATACAGGAATGGCGAAAGATTTTTATGAAAAATATGCTGTAAGTCGCGAAGTATTTGAAAGCGCATCAAAAGCATCCGGACTTGATGTGAAAGCTTTATGCTTTGAAGAAAATGACAGATTAAATATTACAGAATATACACAGATTGCCATGCTGACAGCAGAAATCGCAATCTTAAGAGCTGTAGAGGAAGCCGGAATCAGGTCTCAGGTAAATGCTGGACTGAGCCTTGGAGAATACGGAGCACTGGTGGCCTCCGGTGTTATGAAGGAAGAGGATGCATTTACTGTAGCGCGAAAAAGAGGAATTTTTATGCAGGAGGCATATCCTACAGGTGGTGCAATGTCCGCTGTTCTTGGAACAGATGCAGAGCTGATTGAAAAAATTCTGCGATGAGACACAGGGAATTGTATCCATTGCAAATTATAACTGTCCGGGACAGATTGTGATCACAGGCGAGGAGACAGCAGTTGCAGCAGCAGGGGAGGCATTAAAGGCAGCAGGCGCCAGACGTGTGATTCCTCTTAAAGTCAGTGGCCCATTTCACTGTGAGCTTCTCAAAGGCGCAGGGGAAAAACTGGGACGGGAACTTGAGAAGGTAGAAATCCAGTCATTTACAGTACCTTATGTGACAAATGTAACTGCACAGTATGTGACAGGACCGGAGCAGGTAAAGGAATTGCTTGTCAGCCAGGTTTCATCCTCTGTGCGCTGGCAGCAGTGTGTAGAACAGATGATTGATGATGGTGTAGATACTTTTATTGAGATTGGACCGGGAAAAACTCTGACAGGATTTCTCAAAAAGATCAACAGAAATGTAAAAGCATTACATGTTGAGAAAACAGAAGATCTGGATGAAGTGAGAAAGGAGTGTCTGTAAAATGCTGAAAAATAAAATTGCCCTGATTACAGGTGCAGGACGTGGAATCGGACGAGCCATTGCTATTGCTCTTGCAAAGGAAGGTGCAGAGGTGGTTATCAATTACAATGGTTCTGAAGAGAGAGCGAAGGAAGTAAAACAGACCATCGAAGAAAACGGTGGAAAAGCTTCCATATATAAATGCAATGTCAGTGATTTCGCAGCCTGTGAAGCAATGATCAAAGATATAGTTAAAGAATACGGACACCTTGATATTCTGGTTAATAATGCAGGAATTACCAAAGATGGTCTGATCATGAAAATGAAAGAAGAGGATTTCGATTCTGTACTTAATGTAAACCTGAAAGGTACATTCAATACAATCCGTCACAGTGCCCGTCAGATGCTGAAACAGAGAAGTGGAAAGATCATCAATATTTCTTCTGTTTCCGGAATCCTCGGAAATGTGGGCCAGGCAAATTATGCTGCATCCAAAGCAGGTGTGATCGGTCTGACAAAAACAATGGCAAGAGAGCTGGGCAGCCGGGGAATTACGGTAAATGCCATTGCACCCGGATTTGTAGACACAGAGATGACAGAAGTACTCTCAGAAGAAATCAGGGAAAATGCATGTAAGCAGATTATCCTGGGACGTTTCGGAAAGCCTGAGGATATTGCAAATACAGCAGTATTTCTGGCATCAGACAAAGCAGACTATATTACAGGACAGGTCATCAGCGTAGATGGCGGTATGAATGTATAAATAAGGAGAACAAAATGAGAAGAGTTGTAATTACAGGTATGGGAGCAATCACTCCGGTAGGCCTTAGTGTAGAAGAATTCTGGAACAGCGTAAAAGAAGGAAAAACAAACTTTGCAGAAGTAACACGTTTTGATTCCACAAATTACAGAGCGCATATGGCAGCAGAGATCAACAATTTTAATCCAAAGGATTATATGGATTTCAAATCTGCAAAACGTATGGAGCTTTTCAGCCAGTATGCGGTAGCAGCAGCAAAAGAAGCTATTGAGCAGTCCGGACTGGATATGACAAAAGAAGATCCCTTCCGTGTAGGCTGTAGCGTGGGAAGCGGTATCGGAAGTATGCAGGTGGTAGAGAAATCCTGCGAAATCCTCAACACAAAGGGACCAGGAAGACTGAATCCTCTGATGATTCCTCTTCTGATCTCCAATATGGCATCCGGAAATGTTTCCATTCAGTTTGGACTCCGCGGAAAGAACATTAATGTTGTAACTGCCTGTGCAACAGGAACCCACAGCATTGGAGAAGCATACCGTACTATTCAGTGCTCTGATGCAGATGTTATGGTTGCAGGTGGAACGGAAGCAGCTATCACACCAACAGGCTTTGGTGGTTTTGCGGCACTGACAGCATTGACCTCATCCACAGATCCTGAGAGATGTTCCATCCCTTTTGACAAAGAAAGAAGCGGTTTTGTAATGGGTGAGGGTGCCGGCGTGGTAGTTCTGGAAGAACTGGAGCATGCCAAAGCACGTGGAGCGAAAATCCTTGGCGAGGTTGTCGGATATGGTGCAACAGGAGATGCTTATCACATTACATCCCCTGCAGAGGACGGTTCCGGTGCTGCCAAAGCTATGGAATGGGCTGTAAAAGAAGCAGGAATTTCCACAGATGATGTATGGTATGTAAACGCACATGGTACAAGCACACATCATAATGACTTATTTGAAACAATTGCCATTAAGAAAACATTTGGTGAACACGCAAAAGAAATGAAAATAAATTCTACAAAATCTATTACAGGACATCTTCTGGGAGCTGCCGGTGCAGTGGAAGTGATCACCTGTGTAAAAGAACTTCAGGAAGGCCTGATCCATCAGACTGTTGGTTATAAGGTGCCGGATGAACAGTGTGACCTGGATTATGTAGGAAACGGTAATGTAAAGATGGATATCAAATATGCACTTACCAATTCTCTTGGCTTTGGCGGACATAACGCATCCTTACTTATTAAAAAGTACGAAGACTGATCACGCAGATAATAAATGGTATGGTGATTTTGAAAACAATATACGACAGTGATCTTATAATATAGCTATTTCAGCAGGAGGAAATAAATGGAACTGGCAAATATATTAGAACTGATCCACGCAGTCAGCGATTCAGATCTCACAGAATTTAACCTGCAGGACGATACCTTAAATATTTCCATGTCAAAAGAGAAAACAATTGTACAGCAGATGGCAGTCAATGCTGATCCGGCAGATGCTCAGCAGTATCAGCCGGTAGTGCAGCAGGCTGTACATGTAGAATCCGTCAATGCTGTTAACGATGAAGTACAGACAGGAAGTGTGGTAAAATCTCCTCTTGTAGGTACCTATTATGCAGCATCTTCTCCGGAAAATTCACCCTTTGTAAAAGTAGGAGATAAAGTAAGCAAAGGTCAGGTCCTTGGCATTGTGGAAGCAATGAAGCTGATGAACGAGATTGAATCAGAATTTGATGGTACAGTAAAAGAAATCCTTGTAGAAAACGAGCAGATGGTAGAGTTCGGACAGCCGATGTTTGTGATAGAATAGAAGAAGGAGGTAAAAAACTATGAAACTTACAACAAAAGAAATCATGGAGATCATTCCCCACAGACACCCGTTCCTCCTGATTGATACTATTGAAGAACTGGTGCCGGGTGTGAAGGCAACAGGAAAGAAATGTGTTACCTATAATGAGCCGCATTTCGCAGGACACTTCCCACAGGAACCGGTTATGCCGGGAGTTCTGATCGTTGAAGCGCTTGCGCAGACAGGTGCAGTTGCAATTCTGAGTAAACCGGAAAATAAAGGAAAGATCGCATATTTTGCATCGATCAACAATGCAAAATTCAAGAACAAGGTAGTTCCCGGAGATACCCTTACTCTCGAAGTAGAGATCATTAAGGAAAAAGGTCCCATGGGAGTGGGAAAAGCAAAGGCAACAAACCAGGACGGTAAGGTAGCAGTGATCGCAGAGCTGACTTTTGCAGTAGGAGCATAACAGATGTTTAATAAAATTTTGATCGCCAATCGTGGTGAGATTGCAGTGAGGATCATCCGGGCATGTCGTGAGATGGGAATCCGCACAGTAGCCGTATACTCAGAAGCAGACAGAGATGCCCTGCATACCCAGCTTGCAGATGAAGCAGTATGCATCGGAAAGGCACAGTCATCAGACAGCTATCTGAACATGGAGCGAATCTTAAGTGCTACCATTGCCACAAAAGCAGAAGCAATCCACCCGGGATTCGGATTTCTCTCAGAGAACAGCCGTTTTGTGGAAATGTGTGAGAAATGTAATGTGGCATTTATTGGTCCTTCCGCAGAAGTAATTTCCAGAATGGGAAATAAATCTGAGGCGAAAAACACAATGCGGAAAGCTAAAGTCCCGGTAGTGCCCGGCACAAAGGAACCGGTCTACACAGTAGAGCAGGCTTTGGAAGCTGTAAAGGAAATCGGTTTTCCGGTCATGATCAAAGCATCAGCAGGCGGCGGTGGAAAAGGAATGCGTGTAGCCGGAAATGAACAGGAATTTGCCAAATTGTTTGAGACAGCACAGCAGGAGTCGGTCCATTCCTTCTCCGATAATACCATGTATCTGGAACGGTTTGTGGAGAATCCCAGACATGTTGAAGTGCAGATTCTTGCGGATAAATACGGAAATGTAGTTCATCTGGGAGAACGAGACTGCTCTGTTCAGAGACGTCACCAGAAAATGATCGAAGAGTCTCCATGTATCGCAATCTCTGATGATCTGAGAAAGAAAATGGGTGAGACAGCAGTACGGGCAGCAAAGGCAGCAGGCTATGAAAGTGCAGGAACCATAGAATTTCTTCTGGATCAGTCCGGAGAATTTTATTTCATGGAAATGAACACCAGAATCCAGGTAGAACATCCGGTAACAGAATTTGTGTCTGGTGTAGACCTGATCAAAGAGCAGATCTGCATTGCGGCAGGTGAACCGTTAAGCGTTCAGCAGAAAGACATAGAAATCCGCGGCCACGCCATGGAATGCAGAATCAATGCCGAGGATCCTGAGAGACATTTCATGCCATGCCCGGGTAAGATCACTGACTTACATCTTCCCGGTGGAAACGGAATCCGCGTGGATACAGCAGTTTATAATGACTACGCAATCCCGCCCTATTATGATTCTATGATTGCCAAGATCATTGTTTATGACAAAGACCGCCGCAGTGCCATTCGAAAGATGATCAGTGCACTTGGAGAAGTTGCCATCGAAGGAGTAAAAACTAACGTGGATTTTCTGTATGAGCTTCTTAATCAACCGGATTTTCAGGATGGAAACATTACAACTGATTTCATTCCACAGCATTATCCGGAGTTGTAAAAGGAAATCTGGTGTAAATATACTTTATAGTTCAGTAGAAATTACATATTTATTAAAAGGTAACTGATAAGCGAATCGATAAAATAATTTTTGATAGAATTAGTTTGATTAATAGTATAGCGAAAATTAAGTTTCTGCTATATTGATGCAGATGAAAAATCAGACAAGTCAATATAGCAGTTACTTAATATTCGCTGTAATAGTTATTAACGTTATTTTGTTGTCTGAAAGAACATCAAATTGGGTTACATAAAGGAGCAGGATTTTAATGGCAGACTTGAAGAGATTTTTTAAGAAAACAGTTTCAGAAGACCGGCATAAACAGGCCGTATCTGTTTCCGTACCTGAAGGCTTATGGATCAAATGTCCAAAGTGCGGAGAAATGGTTTACAGAGAAGACGTAATATCCAACGCCTATGTGTGCCCAAAATGCGGAGGATATTTCAGAATCAGTGCGAAACGCCGGATCAAAATGATCGCAGATAAAGGAAGTTTTAAAGAGTGGTTCACAGGAATTGACAACAGCAATCCACTGGACTATCCGGATTATCCGCAGAAAATTGAGGATCTGAGAGAAAAAACACACCTTGATGAGGCAATTCTCATCGGAGAAGCCACCATCGGAGGAATCCGTACAGTGATCGGAGCCATGGATACCAGATTTCTCATGGCTTCTATGGGATATGTGGTGGGAGAAAAGATCACCCGCTCATTTGAAGAAGCAACAAAACAGGGACTTCCGGTCATTCTGTTCTGTTGCTCCGGCGGTGCCAGAATGCAGGAAGGAATTGTATCACTGATGCAGATGGCAAAAACCTCCGCAGCCATTAAACGTCACTCCCAGGCAGGGCTTCTCTACACATCTGTGCTGACAGACCCGACTACCGGTGGCGTTACAGCAAGCTTTGCCATGCTTGGAGATATTATCCTTGCAGAGCCAGGCTCACTGATCGGATTTGCCGGCCCGAGAGTCATTGAACAGACTATAGGTCAGAAACTGCCGGAGGGCTTCCAGAGACCGGAATTTCTTCTGGAACATGGATTTCTCGACGGAATTGTTGAACGAGGCTCTATGCGGGATGTTCTTTCGCTGATTCTGAAACTGCATGATACCAGAAAATGTTACGGAGAATTTCCACAGGAAACATCTGCCAGATCTTTCGATACTTTTGGCAAAAAGAAAAAGCAGAAGAAACAAAAAAATCTCACAGCCTGGGACAGAGTCCAGATTGCCAGAAGCAGTGACCGTCCGTCAGCAGCGGAATATATTGATGCCATTTTTGATGATTTCATGGAATTTCATGGTGACAGAGGTGTCAGAGACGACAATGCCATCATCGGCGGCATTGCTACACTGGACGGACAGCCCGTTACAGTAATCGGAATCCGTAAAGGGCATACTACAAAAGAAAACATCAGATGTAACTTCGGAATGCCATCACCGGAAGGGTACAAAAAGGCTCTTCGACTGATGAAACAGGCAGAGAAATTCGGACGTGCAGTCATTGCATTTGTAGACACTCCGGGGGCATTCTGTGGACTGGAAGCAGAAGAACGGGGACAGGGCGAAGCCATTGCAAGGAATCTTCTGGAAATGTCCGATTTGAAGGTGCCGGTTCTTTCGGTTGTAATTGGTGAAGGCGGCAGTGGCGGTGCACTTGCACTTGCAGTTGGCAATGAAGTCTGGATGATGGAAAATGCAACCTACACCATCCTTTCACCGGAAGGCTTTGCATCCATTCTCTGGAAAGACAGCAGAAAGGCACCGGAAGCTGCGGAGGTCATGAAAGTAACGGCGGCTCATCTGAAAGAACTGGGAATCATTGAACGGATCATACCGGAGGAATATCCTGCAAGTGAGGAGAATTTGCCGGAAATTGCAGAATATATGAAAATCAGAATGAAGCAGTTCCTGGAGAAACAGACTGGTAAAAGTGGACTGCAGATTGCACAGGAACGGTATGAGAGGTTTCGTAAGATGTAGCACGATATTAAAAGGGACGCGCAGAAAAATATTTTATTTGGAGTGCGGTTTCGGGGTCTAAGATATTCTAAGCTCTCAGAAATCTGCTAAAGGCATGAGCCGTCTTGTCAAACTCGCTCCGTTGCAAACTTCGCTCAGACAGTGATGCAGCCGGCTCATAACGCAGATTTCTGAGAACTAAGAATATCTAAGACCCCTGCAAATGCACTCCAAATAAAATATTTTTCTGCGCTGTTTTGTTGCAGGTTGTCATGCACTTTCTTAGGGTTTATATTTATAGCAAATCTCTTAATTAATGTATTTGAGACAGCGGCTCATGTTTTTAGCGGCTTCCCGAATGCCTAGAAATACAATGGTTCCGAAACTGAGTCCCCAAACATAATTGCTTCCCATGCGTCCCTATTCAAAAAAGCATTAAAATTTTCCCCTATCCCGACTTGAAATAAGAAAGCCTCTGACGTATAATAAACCCGAAAGTAGAAAGGCGCTGCTTTTAAGCAGGGTCTTTTTTTACAGATTTTGAATATATGAAAAATTCAGGAGTGAAAAAAGTTATGACCAAGATCAGAACAAGATTTGCACCAAGCCCTACAGGCAGAATGCATGTTGGAAATTTAAGAACAGCATTATATGCATACCTTATTACAAAACATGAAGGCGGAGATTTCATCCTCCGTATTGAAGATACAGACCAGGAACGTTACGTAGAAGGCGCTGTAGATATTATCTACCGTACTCTTGCAAAAACAGGACTTCTCCATGATGAAGGTCCGGACAAGGACAAAGGCTTTGGACCGTATGTTCAGAGTGAGCGTCAGGCACAGGGGATCTATCTGAAATATGCACAGCAGTTAGTAGAACAGGGTGATGCATACTACTGTTTCTGTAAGAAGGAAGAACTGGAAGGTATGAAACGTGTTGTGGCAGGAAAAGAGATTTCCATTTATGACAAACGCTGCCTTAAACTTTCCAAAGAAGAAGTACAGCGTCGTCTTGATGCAGGAGAACCACACGTAATCCGTTTCAATATGCCAACAGAGGGAACTACAACATTCCATGATGTAATCTACGGAGATATCACAGTAAACAATGAGGAACTGGAAGATCTGATCCTGATCAAATCTGACGGATACCCAACTTATAACTTTGCAAACGTAATCGATGACCATTTAATGGAGATCACACACGTAGTAAGAGGTAACGAGTATCTTTCCTCAGCTCCGAAATACAACCGTATCTACGAAGCTTTCGGATGGGATATCCCGGTTTATGTACATTGTCCGTTGATCACAGATGAGACACACCAGAAGCTTTCCAAACGTTGTGGACATTCCTCTTATGAAGACCTGCTTGATCAGGGATTTGTTTCAGAAGCGATCGTCAACTATGTGGCACTTCTCGGATGGAGTCCTTCTGACAACAGAGAGATCTTTACACTGGATGAACTGGTACAGGCATTTGATTATCATCATATCAATAAATCTCCGGCAGTATTTGATATTGCGAAACTTCGTTGGATGAATGGTGAGTATATCAAGAAAATGGATGCGGATGAATTCTATGAGAGAGCACTTCCGTATATGAAAGAAGTTCTGAAGAAAGACTACAACTTCAAGAAGATTGCAGGAATGGTACAGACCAGAATCGAAACATTCCCTGACATTCCGGCTCTGATTGACTTCTTTGAGGAAGTACCGGAATATGATTCCGCCATGTACTGCCATAAGAAAATGAAGACAAATGAAGAGACTTCTCTTACAGTATTAAAAGAAGTACTTCCGGTTCTGGAAGAACAGGAAGATTATACAAATGATCCGTTATTTGAAACATTAAGTGCATTTGTAAAAGAGCATGGTTATAAGAACGGATATGTAATGTGGCCTCTGCGTACTGCTGTTTCCGGCAAGCAGATGACGCCGGCCGGTGCTACTGAGATCATGGAGATCATCGGTAAAGATGAGACAATCAAACGAGTAAAGGCAGCTATTGAGAAATTAAGCAAATAAATATGAAGAGAAATCCATCTCAACTTCGGGCAATCACTCACCTGTCAGGACCTATGATGGTCCTGGCAGGTCCCGGCTCGGGGAAAACTTCCGTTATTGTGGAGAGAACTGCATACATGATCAATGAGGGGAAGATACCGGCTTCTTCTATTTTGGTTGTAACTTTTTCCAGAGCAGCGGCAACAGAGATGAAAGAACGGTTTTTGAAATTCGTGGGGCAGAACAGAAGCGAAGTGACTTTTGGAACTTTCCACGGAATTTTTATGGGATTTTGAAAGCGGCCTATCATCTGAGTGCGGCCAATATTCTTTCTGAGGAAGAAAAATTCAGTATTCTACGTGAGATGACTGAGAAATATGGACAGGAAATGGCTCAGGAGGGAGATTTCATTGAAGAAGTTGCCAGGGAAATCAGTGTTGTAAAGGGGAACTGTATTTCTCCGGAGCATTATTATGCATCCTGTTGCTCGGATGAGATATTCAGGGACATTTTTCATGGCTATAAGCAGGCTCTGAAGGCGAAACGCAAGCTGGATTTTGATGATATGATCCTCTGTTGTTATGAACTTTTTTCTCAGAGACAGGATATCCTGAATGCATGGAGAAGAAAATTTGTCTACATTCTGGTGGATGAGTTTCAGGATATCAACAGCTTACAATACAAGATTTTGCAGATGCTGGCGGCACCTGTCAATAACCTGTTTATTGTAGGGGATGATGACCAGTCCATCTATCATTTCCGGGGCGCAAGACCAGAGATTATGTTAAATTTTACAAAGGATTATCCGAAGGCAGAGACAGTTCTTCTGAATGTGAATTACCGGTGCAGTAAGAATATCCTGCGTACAGCCATGGAAGTGATCGGATGTAATACCAGACGTTTCAAAAAGCAGCTGGATACTCCAAATGAAGAAGGGATGCCTGTGACGTGCAAGGAATTTGATAATCCAAGAGAAGAGTATATGTGCGTGGTGGCAGCACTGCAAAAAAAGAATGGAGCGCGGCGAGGATCTGCTGAATACGGCAATCCTGCTTCGTACAAATCAGGAATCGGAAGGTCTGATCAATGTGCTGATGGAATATCAGGTTCCTTTTACAATGAAAGAACAGCTTCCCAATCTTTTCCGCCACTGGATCTGCCGGGCGCTTCTGGCTTATCTTGAAATGGCAGCAGGAGACAGGAGCAGGAAGAATTTTCTGGAGATCATGAACCGGCCAAATCGCTATATTTCCAGAGAAGCGTTGAACAGTTCGCAGATTAATTTTAATGAACTTCGGGAATATTATAAAGACAAAGACTGGATGTGCGACAGGATTACCACACTGGAAACGCATCTGAGGATTCTTGGTACTCTTTCCCCTTTTGCTGCGATTAATTTTATCAGAAAAGGAATGGGATTCGAAGAATACTTGCGTGAATATGCACAGTATCGTAAAATAAAACCAGAGGAACTGCTTGAGACCCTGGACCGGATCCATGAGAGTGCAAAAGGCATGAAAACCCTGGCGAAGTGGCAGGCTTACATAGAAGAATATACGAAGCGCCTGAATGAACAGGCAAGGAAACAGCAGGATAAAAAAGAAGGAGTGACTATATCCACACTCCATGCGGTAAAAGGTCTGGAATATGATATTGTGTATATTCTGAATGTTAATGAAGGAAGCATTCCATATCGCAAGGCGGTTTTGGCAGAAGCAGTGGAAGAAGAACGAAGATTGTTTTATGTAGGGATGACCAGGGCGAAAAAGAAGCTGGTGCTTGCCTATGTGAAACGCCAGTATGAGAAGGAACGGGAGCCTTCCCGGTTTCTTGAGGAGACAGGCCTATGAATAAAGGAATTATTTACTGTACAAAAATACGGGAAGAATATGAAGGCGCACATATGGAGCATATGATCGCAGAGAAACTTCTGGAAATCGCACTGAAAAAAGAATATGGAATCAATCTGTACAATGAACCCAGAGCAGAAGGAGAACATGGAAAACCATTCCTTTCCTATCGTCCGTCCCTGCATTATAATATCAGTCATTCCGGAAAATATGTGGTATGTATTCTGGCTGATCAGGAGGTTGGAATTGATGTGCAGATTCATTGCAGAGCCAATTATGAAAGAATGCTCAGACGTATGGTACCCCGGGAACAGTATCTCGAAATTCTCTCAGATATAAATGTGAAAAAGAAATTTTTTGAACAGTGGGTACTGAGGGAAGCTTATATCAAATGGACCGGTGAGGGGCTTTCCAGAGACATGAGGACTATATCCATGGATGAAGGCAGTCATATGCTGCTTGATATGGAAGACGGTTACAGTGGAGCAGTATGGGCAATGAATCCCATGGAAATCAACTGGAAATATGAAGACATCATACTTGGGTAAGACATGAACAGACAAACGAAGAAAGAAATCCGGAGACTGGCAGTGAAGATTCTTGTAGCAGTACTGGCACTTGGACTGGCTTTCTGGGGATATGCTTTCGTATACAGGGGTAAGACGGAACCTCCTGCAAAATATCCGGTAACCAACCAGGATGCTGCAGTGTATTCATTACGCGGACAGATACAGATGCTGTCGCAGCAGGAGGAGTTAAATACCTTTGCCTTTGAGGGCAGAAAAAAAGAAAAAGAGTACGGAACTTATATTATTCCCGGACTGAGATATACAAGAACATTCCTGAATGCAGAGGGTACAAAACAGGCGGTATGTACTTCCATGACTCCTCAGGGACTTGCAGTGACCGATGAGTATGTACTTGTAAGTGCCTATTGTCATACGGAAAAACATAACTCTGTTATTTATGTGATCAACAAAGAAACTCACAGATTTATCAAAGAGGTAGTCCTGCCAGGTCTGCCTCATGTAGGCGGACTTGCCTATGATCAGGAACATGATATGTTGTGGTATTCTTCAAATACCAATGGAATCGCACAGGCGATCAGCATTAAGATGGATGTGCTGCGTGACTATAATTATGCGGATAACCATATGCCTGTGCAGGTAAATCAGACATGTAGTCTTTATGGAATCGTGAGAGATTCTTTTATGACTTTCTATAAGGGGTGCCTGTATGTAGGATGTTTTAACAAATATACAGAGAGCACCATCGCGAGATATGCGGTGGATTCAAAAGGTGATCTGGTGAATACTTTTAATGAGGAACTTGGCATGATGTTTGAAATGGCGGTTCCGCTGGATTATTCTACAATATCAGAACAGGCACAGGGAATGGCTTTTTGATAACGATAAGCTGTTGTTGTCTCATTCTTTTGGGTATTCTGCCATCCAGGATTGTTTTTTAATGAACAGTCGGATAAACGTCTGTATGTCAATGAAAATTCTGCAAGATCATACAGAATGCCTGAGATGATCGAGCAGATTGTTGTAGAGGGGGATGAACTTTACGTACTCTTTGAATCAGGAGCTTATGCGTACAGGGGGTATGCAGGAAATGTGGTAGACCGGGTTCTGAAGCTGAATCTGATAAAAATGGAAGAGTCTTATCAGGAAGAGTACTAAAATCGGTTTGTCCACATATATTAAGTGTAAAGAGGTGAGACATATAGAAGCGCAGCAGATTGAAAACCTGTTTGCCGGAAATATCCGGAATCTTTTAATGGATGCGAAGCTGGATTATGATAAATTATATGAGATACGCCTTCGTGTAGGGCGCCCGTTGTTTTTAACTTATGACGGAGGAGAGTGTTTTCTGCGAAAACCGGGTCAGGAACAGTATCTGGTGACAACGGAAGATCTGAAAGAAACACTGGAATATGTCACAGGATATTCCCTGTATGCTTATGAGGATGAGATCAGACAGGGATTTATCAGTGTTCAGGGTGGTCACAGAGTAGGTGTGACCGGAAAGGTAGTGTTGGATCGGGGCAGGATCATGGGAATGAAATATATTTCCTGCATCAATGTCCGTCTGGCACATGAGATTCAGGGATGTGCGGATAAGGTGATGCCTTATATCCGTACAGAGAAATGGGTTGCAAATACATTGATCATTTCACCGCCAAGGTGTGGAAAGACTACGCTGCTCAGAGATATTATCAGGCAGCTCAGTAATGGATGGGCCAATACCCAGGGTCTGACAATAGGTGTGGTGGACGAGAGAAGTGAGCTGGCAGGCTGTTATCAGGGAATTCCTCAGAATGATCTGGGAATGCGTACAGATGTGCTGGACTGCTGTCCGAAATCAGAAGGTATGCAGATGCTGGTCCGTTCCATGTCACCGGATGTGGTTGCAGTGGACGAGTTAGGCTGTGAAGAGGATTTCAAGGCAGTTGACTCAGTGATCCATTGTGGATGTAAGCTGATTGCGACTGCACATGGAAGCTGTCTGGAGGATGTTCTGGATCAGCCATTCTTTTATAAGCTTATGGGCGAGAAAGTATTTGAACGTTATATTATCCTGGACAAAAATGATCAGGCAGGATGTCTGAAAGCTGTATTAGATGAAAATGGAAAAGTATGCTTAGAACAGTAGGGTTGTGCGTAATTGTAATTTCCGGTGTCGGTTGCGGTTTTGCCATGAGCAATGAACTTGGCAGACGCAAAAAGATGATGGAAATGATCTTACGGATGATCATCCTCCTAAGAGGAGAAATACGTTATGGAAATAAATCTCTGTACGATGCCTTTACAGGTGCTTCCGGGAAACTGGAAGGGAAGTACAGAGAATTTTTTGATACTTACGGCACAGAAAATGAAAGAAAAAACAGGGGATTCCTTTGGGACAATCTTCAGAGAATCGGCCGGAAAGTGTCTGGATCTGGATTGTCTTTTGCAGGAAGAGAGAGACAGATTTTATTCACTGGGAGATCAGCTTGGTTATCTTGGACTGGATATGCAGCTAAAACAGATGGATCTGATGGAAAAGGAAACAGAATATGCGATCAGGGAACTCAGGAAAGATTTTTGTGAAAAAAGGAAAATTATACCGCAGTATGGGAATACTGGGCGGAATATTTGTGGCTGTGTTTTTTTGGGTGAGCATGTATTTATAATCTGTTTCTTTACTGTGTAGATTACTGTTTTGCTATATTTGGCAGCAGAAGCCGGAAAGGAGAGACTGTGGAGGTAAGTCTTATTTTTAAAATCGCTGCAGTAGGGATTCTGGTTTCTGTTCTCTGCCAGATCCTAAAACACAGTGGAAGGGATGAACAGGCATTTCTGGTAAGCCTGGCGGGGCTTCTGATGGTGCTGTTCTGGATTGTTCCATATATTTATGAACTGTTTGAAAGTATTCAGCAGTTGTTTGTGCTGTGATTTCAAATCAACTGTTATGGCAGTTGACAGAACAGAAAGAGGTTTGAATGGCATGGATATTGTGAAAGTTTCAATCATGGGTATCTGCGGAATGATGCTTGGTTTTATTCTAAAAGAAACCAGACCGGAATTTGCTGCACTTGTGACCATGATGACGGGTTTTCTGATTCTTGGTCTTGCAGCAGGAAAAGTTTCTTATCTGTTTGAAACCATGAACAGGCTGAGAGAAAGCTTCCCCATAGACAGCAGTTATCTCACAGTTCTGGTTAAGATTATCGGGATTACATATATCGGACAGTTTTCATCTGCAATCTGCAAAGATGCCGGATATCAGATGATCGGAACACAGATTGACCTGTTCTGTAAACTGTCTGTGATGGTTCTGAGTATGCCGGTACTACTGGCAATTCTGGATACGATTTCGGAGTTTATGATATGAGGCAGGATAAAGAGAGAAGTATCAGGGAACAGGCAGATCTGTGGAAAGGTTACTGGTGTATACTGGCATGTATACTTTTGGTGGGAAGAGTGTCATATCTTACATTCTTTCAGAATCATATAGTATCCGTATATGCCGCTGCGCAGACAGAACAGAAAGAAGATTCTTCAGTACAGATCCTGCAGGAGAATCTAATGGAAGAGATACAGATTGATGATGTGCAGAAAATGTTGGATGAGATTATGGATGACCATGTTTTTTCTGTCAGAGAAGCACTGATGAATATCATAAACGGGAGGATCCTGTTTCAAAAGAGACTGTACGGAGCTTTTTGTATAGTCTCTTTTTTTCGGATATAGAGAATGAAAAAGGATTAATACTGAAACTTTTACTTGTGATTTTTATTGCAGCGGTGCTGGCGGAGTTTGCTGATGTTTTCGGAAACGGACAGGTTGGCAGTATCAGCTTTTATATTGTCTATCTTGCGCTGTTTACAATGCTTATGGAGAATTTCTCAAGGCTTGGAAGTACGCTTACAAACTGGCTTCTTGGACTGACGGATTTCATGAAAGTTCTGTCTCCGGCTTATTTTATGACAGTGGCTGCATCAACCGGATCATCAACAGCTGCTGCATTTTATGAAGGAATTTTGCTGATGATCTGGGCGGTTCAGTGGCTTCTTGCAAATCTGTTTCTGCCTGCTGTAAACCTGAGTTTGCTTCTGAAAATGGTTAATTATTTGTCAAAAGAGGAGATGCTTACAAAAATGGCAGAACTTTTGGATGTAGCTGTAAACTGGGGGTTGAAAACTCTTCTGGGAGCTATTGTTGGTCTGCAGATTGTGCGGAATATGGTGAGCCCGGTGATGGATGCCATGAAGCGTTCTGCTGTTGGCAAGGCAGCGAGTGCGATTCCCGGCATTGGAAATGCAGTGACCGCTGTAACAGAATTAGTGCTGACCAGTGCAGTGATGGTGCGAAACAGTTTTGGCGCAGTAATCGTGATCCTTCTGTTGCTGATTGGAGCAGGACCGATTATCCATTATGGAAGTCTTTCTCTGGTTTATCGTTTTCTGGCTGCGATTGCACAGCCAATTTCTGACAAAAGAGTTGTGGGAGCCCTGAGTACAATGGGGGAGGGATGTGCAATGCTTTTAAAGCTTTTGCTGACAGCAGAAGTACTTTGCATGCTGACATTCCTGATAGTTGTAGTTTCTGTATCCTGATGAACTGACAGAAAGATTGCCGGAGGAAACATATGAAAGAAGAGCTGTATTTATGGATTCGGAATCTGGCAGTATTTTATATCTTTTTCACTGCGGTTCTGAATCTGATACCTGACCAGAAGTATGAGAAATATGTACGCTTTTTTATGGGCCTGCTGCTGATTTTTATGATGAGTACCCCGATATTTTCCATTCTTGGAAAAGGTTCGGAACTGACGGAAAGTTTTCTGGATAATTTTTCTGAAGAAAACAGAGAGAAAGAACTCCGGGAATTTCAGAATATTCAGAAAGTCTATCTGGAAAAAGGTTACGAACTGGAACTGGAACAGAAAATCCGGGAAACTCTGGAAAAAAGAGGCATAGAAGTATATAAGGTGAAAGTAAATATAGAAGGGGAGGAGACGCAGGCAAACCTTGTACTGAAGACAGAAATTTCTCAGGAGGAGAGAAAGGAGCTTAAAGATGCGCTGGTGGAAGAGTGGGGACTTAAAGAAAACAGAATTTGTATCCAGATTGTCCGAAATGAATCCGGCAAAATGGGGAATCCTGTTGCTCATCGGAGTACTTCTGGCAGTAGCGGCGATGCCTGTATCCAGTAAGCAGCAAAAGAAAAATACGGCAGGAGAGCAGAGTGAAGATATGCAAAAAAGTGTTCTGGAAGAGAAACTTGAAGCATTTCTTGAAAATACGGAAGGGGTGGGAAAGGTACAGGTTATCCTGATGACAGATGAGAAGAAAGACAGGCAGAGCTTCTATAATTCAGAAACCATACAGGTGACCGGTGTTCTGATTTCTGCGGAAGGCGGAGGAAATCCTGTAGTGGTCCAAAATATTCAGGAGGCGGTCATGGCATTATTTCAGGTGGATGCTCATAGAATTAGAATAATGAAAATGAAATGAGGAGATAAATGTGAAAAAAGTCATCGGCAAAAAATCAGGTCATTATTACATCGCTGGCAATTCTGATTGCAGTGGCAGGATATCTGAACTTTGCAGATGTAGATCTTGGATTCAGGGATAAGGAGGCAAGTACGGACAGCAGCAGTATCCTTGAAGATGCAGGATATGATCTTACAGATGAAACTGCTCTTCTGGATGAAAATCAGGCAGATGGAGGTCTGACTGATAACAGTCTTACAGACAGTCAGGAAACGGATACTCCCGGGGAGGCTGTGTTTACAGGGTTCTACAGGATTTGCCGCACAGGCAAAGATCAGCAGAGAACAGGTGCGCTCACAGAACAAGGCAGATCTGCAGGACATTATCAATAATGAAGAAATTGATGATGAAGAGAAGCAGGAGGCAATACATACGATGGTCTCGATGACAGACCTTTCAGAAAAAGAAGCGGCAGCAGAGCTTTTGCTGGAGGCGAAGGGCTTTAAGAATGTAGTTGTAAATCTTACTGGAGAAACTGCGGATGTTGTGATCCCTGAAGCAGAACTTTCTGATGCACAAAGAGCACAGATTGAAGATATTGTAAAAAGGAAAACAGGAATTGCGCCAGAAAATATTGTGATCACCCCACTGAAGGAGAGTGAAGATGCAGAAGATACAACACAGACAGATGAAACATCAGCAGATACTTCGTATGAGGAAGACAGCGAAACATCAGCACAGCCATATGAGGATACCGCAATCGATACAACTGATATTTATGACTGATATTTTGATATGAATATGCGAACATATATCTTGACAGAAAAGAGGTGCATATACTAGAATAGGAATGCTGTAAAAAAATTAGAAAACGTAACTGATACCGGCTGTTGCCGGTGTTTTATGCAAACAATTATAAAAAAGCGCAACAGGAGGCTGAACGTGTCTAAGTATACGAATGAAATAGAAAAAAGAAGAACATTTGCCATTATTTCCCATCCGGATGCAGGTAAAACTACACTGACTGAGAAATTCCTGCTGTATGGCGGAGCAATCAATCTTGCCGGAAGTGTTAAAGGTAAGGCAACAGCCCGCCATGCAGTGTCAGACTGGATGGAGATCGAAAAAGAGAGAGGTATTTCCGTTACTTCCTCTGTTCTGCAGTTTCATTATGATGGTTACTGCATTAATATTCTGGATACACCGGGACATCAGGATTTCTCGGAGGATACTTACCGTACACTGATGGCAGCAGATTCTGCAGTCATGGTAATCGACGGTTCCAAGGGTGTGGAGGCACAGACCAGAAAACTGTTCAAGGTCTGCGTAATGCGCCATATCCCGATTTTTACATTTATCAATAAGATGGATCGTGATGCAAACGACACATTTGACCTTCTTGATGAGATTGAGAAAGAACTTGGCATCGCAACCTGCCCGATTAACTGGCCAATCGGTTCCGGTAAGAAATTCCGCGGTGTTTATGACCGTGATACAGAGAAAATACTTACCTTTTCTGATACACAGAAAGGTACCAAAGAAGGTGTGATCGAGGAAATCCCGTTAAGTGACAGCCGGGCAGATGAGATTATGGATCCGGAGCAGAAAGCACAGCTTTTGGATGAGATTGAGCTTCTGGACGGCGCAAGTGCAGATTTTGACCAGGAGCTGGTAAGCAAAGGTAAGCTGACACCTGTATTCTTCGGATCTGCGCTGACAAACTTCGGTGTGGAAACATTTCTGGAACATTTCCTGAAGATGACAACATCACCGCTTCCGAGAGTGTCTGATATTGGGGAAATTGACCCCATGGATGATGATTTCTCAGCGTTTGTATTTAAAATCCAGGCAAACATGAACAAGGCACACAGAGACAGAATCGCATTTATGAGAATCTGTTCCGGTAAATTTGACGCTTCCCAGGAAGTATATCATGTGCAGGGTGATAAAAACGATGCGTCTGCTTCAGCCACAGCAGATGATGGCAGAATCCCGCCATGTGGTAGATGAGGCATATGCCGGAGATATTATCGGTGTTTTTGACCCGGGTATCTTTTCCATCGGAGATACAATCTGTGCACCCGGTAAAAAGTTTGCATTCGAAGGTATTCCTACATTTGCACCGGAACATTTTGCGAGAGTCCGTCAGATTGATACTATGAAGAGAAAACAGTTTGTTAAAGGTATCAATCAGATCGCGCAGGAAGGTGCTATTCAGATTTTTCAGGAGTTTAATACCGGTATGGAAGAAATTATTGTAGGTGTTGTAGGTGTCCTGCAGTTTGATGTTCTGAAATATCGTCTGGAAAATGAATATAATGTAGATATCCGTCTGGAAACACTTCCATATGAACATATTCGCTGGATTGCAAATAAAGAAGAAGTAAAAGTGGATAAGATCATTGGAACCTCTGATATGAAAAAAGTTACTGATCTTAAGGGAAATCCGCTGCTCCTCTTTGTAAATTCCTGGAGTGTGGGTATGACAGAGGACAGAAATCCTGGCTTAATATTAACGGAATTCAGTAAATAACCCTTTTCATTTATCTGTCGATTTGGTATAATGAACAAAGATTAAAGAATCCCTCAGGAGGTTTTCAGATGGCAGAGAAAAGAATAACATATAAAATACAGGATTTAGGAGGCATTGGTGAGGTCCAGATCGCAGATGAAGTGGTCGCTATCATTGCCGGACTTGCTGCTACGGAAGTAAATGGAGTTGCTTCCATGGCAGGCAATATCACAAACGAACTGGTAAGCAAACTTGGAATGAAGAATCTTTCCAGAGGTGTTAAGGTTACTGTACTCGAAGGAGTTGTAACAGTAGACCTGAACCTGAATATCGAATATGGTAAGAACATTCTTGAGACAAGTAAGAAAGTTCAGGAGAAAGTAAAATCATCCATAGAGAATATGACAGGTCTTGAGGTTGCAGATGTTAATATTCATATTGCCAGTGTAGATATGGAGAACGAAAAAGGAAAGTAACCCTTTCCTTTTTTTGTGTACTTAAGAGATATTTAGAAAGGAAAGCTGTTTATACAGCAAAAATTATGCGAAGAAGAGAGCAGAGAGAACATATTTTTAAATTACTGTTCATGACAGAATTTAATTCAGAGGAAGAGATGAGTGAGCAGCTTTCACTTTATTTTGATACTCTGGAGGAACTTTCAGAGAAAGATCAGGAGTATATGAGCCGGAAATACCGCCATGTACTTGAAAAATTAGACGAGATCGATGCACTGTTAAATGAGACAAGCAATGGCTGGAAGACAAAGAGAATGAGCCGCGTTGACCTGACTGCCCTGCGTCTGGCAGTGTATGAACTGAAATATGACAAAGATGTACCTACAGGTGTAGCTATCAATGAGGCGGTAGAGCTTGCCAAACGTTTTGGCGGTGAGACTTCCGGTTCCTTTGTAAACGGTATCCTTGGCAAGATTGCCAACAGTGAAAGCGAAGAAAAATTCAGAATGAAAAACACATATTCTGTAGGTCAGGTAAACCGTTATATCAAAAATATGTTTACCCAGGATTATTTACTGCAGAAGATTTATGTAAAAGGCGAGGTGTCCAATTGTAAATATCATACAAGCGGACACATCTATTTTTCCCTGAAAGATGAGACAGGAACATTGAATTGTGTGATGTTTGCCGGGCACAGACGGGGACTTGCATTTGCCATGAAAAATGGCGATAAGGTGATCGTTGGCGGGAGTGTGGATGTATATGAACGCGACGGCCGCTATCAGATGTATGCAAAGGAGATTACCCTGGAAGGTGCAGGAATTCTGTATGAGAGATATCTTGCATTGAAGCAGGAACTGGAAGATATGGGAATGTTTGCACAGGAGTACAAACAGCCCATTCCGAGATTTATCAGACGTCTGGGTGTGGTAACTGCACCGACAGGTGCGGCTGTTCAGGATATCCGCAATATTTCCTATCGAAGAAATCCCTATTTACAGATTATTTTATATCCGGCTCTTGTACAGGGGGCGGGTGCGGCAGAAAGTATTGTAAAAGGAATACAGATGCTTGATAAGACAGATGTGGATGTGATCATTGTGGGAAGAGGCGGTGGCTCTATTGAAGATCTCTGGGCGTTTAATGAAGAAATCGTGGCCAGAGCTATTTTTGAGTGCAGTACACCCATTATTTCCGCAGTAGGTCATGAAACGGATTTTACAATTGCTGATTTCGCTGCTGATCTGCGAGCTCCTACTCCTTCTGCTGCGGCAGAGCTTGCGGTGGATGATTACAGAAGTGTGATTGAAGCAGTAAGTATTTACAGGCAGCGGTTATATCGTGCAATGAGTGGTAAAATGGATCTGTACCGCAGCAGACTGGAGCATTTTCAGACAAAATTTGCTTATCTGAGTCCGGAGAACAGGCTGCGGGAGCAGAGACAGCGTCTGGCAGATCTGGAGAATGCTGTACAAAATGGAATGAACAGGAAACTTCAGGATGAGAGACACAGATTGTCTGTTTATCTGGAACGTTTTGCAGGACTTTCCCCTTTAAAGAAACTGAATCAGGGATATTCTTATGTGGCAGATAAATATAAAAAGACATTGACAAGTGTAGAACAGGTACAAAATGGGGATACCATTTATATATCTGTGACAGACGGTACGATAGAAGCAGATGTTACAGGTACGGTGAAGGAGGAGAGAATCTATGGCGAAGAAAGAAAACTGTGAGCAGTTACAGGAGGAGAAATCTCTGGAAGAGATGTTTGCAGAACTGGATCTGCTGGCTGAAAAACTGGAAAACAGAGACACATCGCTGGAGGACTCTTTTATACTGTACAGACAGGGCATGGAACTTTTGAAACTTTGCAGCGGGAAGCTGGATACAGTGGAGAAGAAAATGCTGCAGCTTAATGAGGATGGTACATTTAGTGAATTTTCAAGATGAATTAGCAAAGAGAACGGAAGAAACAGAGAAAGTGATCAGAAGCTTTCTGCCTGCAGAGGCGGGATTCGCCGGAACAATGGCTCAGGCTATGAATTACAGTATGCTGGCAGGAGGCAAGCGCCTTCGGCCAATGTTGATCCGGGAGACATATCGCCTGTTTGATGGTAAGGAAGAAGTTGTAAAACCGTTTATGGCAGGAATGGAGATGATCCATACTCATTCCCTGATCCATGACGATCTTCCTGCACTTGATGATGATGATTACAGGCGCGGCAGACTGACTACACATAAGGTATATGGGGAAGCCATGGGGGTGTTAAGCGGTGTTGCGCTGCTTAATTACGCATACGAAACCATGTTTCAGGCATTTGCCCTGACAAAAGAGCAGGATCGGGTAATCCATGCGTTGAGAGTGGTCTCACAGAAAACAGGCATTCATGGAATGCTTGGAGGACAAAGTGTTGATGTGGAAAATGACGGAAAGCCCCTTGAAAAAGAGATGCTTGACTATATTTACAGAAATAAGACGTCAGCATTGATCGAAGCCTCCATGATGACAGGCGCAATTCTTGCAGGAGCAAATGAGCAGGAAGTATCTGCAGTGGAGAAAGCTGCCGGAAATATAGGACTGGCTTTCCAGATTCAGGATGATATTCTGGATGTGACCAGCACTGCAGAAGAACTGGGAAAACCTGTACACAGTGATGAGAAGAATAATAAAGTTACTTATGTGACTCTTTTTGGAACAGAGAAGGCTGCTGAACAGGTGGAAGAACTCTCAGAAAAGGCAATCGATCTGCTGAAGAGTCTGAATAAAAATAACGAGTTTCTGTATTTGTTAATTGAAAAATTAATAAACCGCAGAAAATAAAGGAAGGATACAAATGATTCTGGAAAAGATTAAGAAACCCAATGATATCCATAAGATACCATTGGAAGATTTCGAGCCTCTGGCAGCGGAGATCAGGGACTTTTTAATCCGGTCAGTAAGTCGGACAGGCGGACATCTTGCTTCAAATCTGGGAGTAGTGGAACTGACTCTGGCTCTTCATAATGTGCTGGATTTTCCGGAAGACAAACTAATCTGGGATGTGGGACATCAGGCATATACACATAAGATTCTTACCGGAAGAAAAGATGAATTTAAGAATCTGCGACAGGAAGGTGGATTAAGCGGTTTTCCTAAGAGAAGTGAGAGCCCCTGTGATGCATATGATGCAGGACACAGTTCCAATTCAATTTCGGCAGGACTGGGATATGTGCATGCCAGAGATATTCTGGGACAGAAGCATCATGTGGTTTCTGTGATCGGAGATGGTGCTCTCACCGGAGGAATGGCGTATGAGGCATTAAATAATGCTGCAGAGTTAAAGACAAATTTTATTATTATCATAAATGACAATAATATGTCCATTTCCAGAAATGTAGGAGGCATGTCCACTTATCTGAGTGCACTGAGAACTGCAGAAGCTTATACAGGAATGAAGATGGGTGTGACAAAGGCACTGAAGAAGGTTCCGAAGGTAGGGACTGCTCTGGTAGATACTATGAGAAAAAACCAAAAGCAGTGTCAAGCAGCTTTTTATTCCGGGAATGCTGTTTGAAAATATGGGACTGACATATCTGGGACCTGTTGATGGTCATAATATGCGTCAGATGATGAAACTCTTTAATGAAGCAAAACGGGTAGAGGGACCGGTAGTTGTTCATGTCCTGACAAAGAAAGGCAGAGGATACGAACCTGCAAGTGCCCATCCGGACAGGTTTCATGGAACAGGTCCTTTTGATATTAAAACAGGCCGGGTACTTCAGAAGAAAACAGTGCCGGGTTATACAGATGTTTTTTCCAAAGCACTGGTCTCTCTTGGTGAGAAAAATAAAAAACTGACAGCTATTACCGCAGCCATGCCGGATGGAACCGGACTTGTGGAATTTTCCAGGAGATTTCCGGACAGATTTTTTGATGTGGGAATCGCAGAGGAACATGCGGTGAGTTTTGCGGCGGGTCTGGCTCTTGGCGGCCTGGTTCCTGTTGTTGCCATCTATTCATCTTTTCTGCAGCGTGCTGTAGATCAGATCCTGCATGATGTATGTATGCAGAAGCTTCATGTGATTTTTGCTATTGACAGGGCAGGGCTTGTAGGCGCAGACGGGGAGACGCATCAGGGCTGCTTTGATCTGTCTTATTTGTCCATGATGCCGAATATGACTGTTCTGGCACCGAAGAATGACAGAGAACTGGAAGAGATGCTTGCATTTGCGGTAAGCTTTGACGGACCGATTGCAATCCGCTATCCGAGAGGCAGTGCGCATCAGGGGCTTCGGGAATATCAGGCACCTGTGGAATATGGCAGAAGTGAGATTATCCGCAAAGGAAAAAAAAATTGCTGTGCTGGGAGTGGGAAGTATGATCCCGTCCTGCATGGAAATCTGTAAAGGACTGAAAGATGACGGCTATGATCCTACTTTTGTAAATGCCAGATTTGTGAAACCACTGGATGTGGATCTTCTTGATGAACTGGCAAAGGATCACAGTCTGTTTGTGACAGTAGAAGAGAATGTGAAAAGCGGCGGATACGGAGAGCATGTGTCTGCTTATATGGAAGCCTGTCATCCGGAAATAAGAGTGTTGTCGGCAGCTGTCTGGGATCGTTTCGTACCCCAGGGAAATGTAGAAAGCCTGCGCAGCCGGATTGGACTTGGAGTGGAAGACATCAGACAGGCAATAGAAGATAGTGAGGAATTAAGAGAGCAATGAAGAAACGTTTGGATATGCTTATGATGGAACGTGCCCTTGCACCATCCCGCGAGAAAGCAAAGGCATTCATCATGGCAGGCGATGTATATGTTGATGGTCAGAAAGAAGATAAGGCGGGAACCATGTTCCCGGAGACTGTAAAGATTGAGGTCAGAGGAAACACTCTTCCGTATGTAAGCCGCGGTGGGCTGAAACTTGAAAAAGCTATGAAAAACTTTGATGTCACATTGGATAGTAAGGTCTGTATGGATGTAGGTGCGTCCACCGGAGGGTTTACAGATTGTATGTTACAGAACGGGGCAGTAAAAGTTTATTCCATTGATGTAGGATATGGACAGCTTGACTGGAAGCTTCGTAACGATCCGCGTGTAGTCTGTATGGAGAAAACCAATATCCGCTATGTGGTACCGGAGGATTTGGGAGAACCGGCAGATTTTTCATCAATTGATGTGTCCTTTATTTCTCTTACAAAAGTACTGCTTCCTGTAAGAAATCTCCTTACAGATGAGGGTGAGATCGTATGTCTGATCAAGCCGCAGTTTGAGGCGGGGAGAGAGAAAGTCGGAAAGAAGGGGGTTGTAAGAGATCCTGCTGTTCATCAGGAAGTGATCGAAAAAGTGCGCGATTATGCCATGAGTATTTTTATGGAGCCATGTCATCTTTCTTTTTCGCCAATTAAAGGACCGGAAGGAAATATCGAATATCTTCTTCATCTGGAAAAAACATCCGGAAGGTACCGGGGTTACCGACAGCCTGAAGGTATCTGTAGAAGCTGTTGTGGCAGAGGCTCATGGACAGTTGGATTAAAAAGGCTGAGTCAGGAAGAAACTATGGACAGGTTTTATATTATTACAAACAGTGACAAGGATAAAAAACTTGAAATCACAGGAAAAAATCGCAGATTATCTGAAAACACATCACAAAAACTGTGAAGTACAGCAGGCAGAAAGGAAACATGAGGGTTCCTTTCATTATACAGATCCTGATAAGGTCCCGGACGATACACAGTGTATTATTGTTCTGGGAGGAGATGGCACACTTCTTCAGGCAGCAAGGGATGTGGTGCATAAGGAAATTCCTCTTCTTGGAATCAATCTGGGAAATCTGGGTTTTCTTGCAGAAGTGAATCAGACCTCTCTGTACAGTGCTCTGGATCAGCTAATGGCGGATGATTACGAGGTAGAAGAACGCATGATGCTGGAAGGAAGGGTGTACCGCGGCAGAAAACTGATCGGACAGGATATTGCATTGAATGACATTGTGATCGGCAGAGACGGTCATCTCCGCGTGGTCCGGTTTAAGAATTATGTAAATGATGTTTATCTTAATTCTTATAATGCTGATGGAATTATTATTTCAACACCTACCGGATCTACCGGATACAGTCTGTCAGCGGGAGGACCTATTGTATCGCCCAATGCCGCCATGACGATCATGACTCCCATAGCACCACACACGCTGAATACAAGAAGCATTATTTTTCCTGCGCAGGATGTGATCACTGTAGAGATAGGAAAAGGAAGACACTGTGACTGTGAAAAGGGAATCGCATCTTTTGATGGAGATACATTTATCCCCATGGTCACCGGTGACTGCATTCAGATCCGGCAGGCAGATGTAAAGACAAAGATTCTGAAGCTGAACCATTTAAGTTTTGTTGAGGTATTGCGCCGGAAGATGAGAGACAGCTGATCAGCAGGAGGAAATAAGGTGAAAGTTGCGAGACATGAGAAAATTATTGAACTGATTCATCAGTATGATATTGATACACAGGAAGAGCTGGCCTCCAGACTTAATGAGGCAGGATTTAAGGTGACACAGGCGACTGTATCCAGAGATATTCGTGCTCTCAAGCTGACAAAAGTGGCAGGAAAGGACGGAAAGTCCCGTTATGCAATTATTAATAATGAATCAGGAAGTCTTGGAGAAAAATATACAAGAGTACTGGAAGATACCCTGCTTTCTATTGATGTGGGACAGAATATCATTGTGATCAAAACCGTTTCCGGAATGGCCATGGGCGTGGCAGCAGCCCTGGATGCGTTGAAATGGCCGGAAATACTGGGATGTATTGCAGGTGATGACACTATTATGTGTGCTGCAAAGACTGCAGACATGGCACTGGGAGCAGCAGAGAAACTGAGAAGTTTTGTCAGATTGAATAAGTGATCCCACGAGTAACTGCTCAATACCTTTGCAGTTACGATCCTGAACTTTTAACATTACAAATGACTTGATTATGGAGGCAATAAATGTTAGCTCATCTGCATGTGAAAAATCTTGCACTGATAGAAGAAATAGAAGTAGAATTTGGTCCCGGACTGAATATCCTGACCGGTGAGACCGGAGCAGGTAAATCTATCCTTCTGGGGTCTATGCAGCTGATCCTGGGTGCAAAAACTTCTAAAAATATGATAAGGGAAAATGCATCCTATGCACTTGTGGAGTTGCTTTTTCAGGTAGAAAATGAGAAAGCACTGGAGACACTGAAAGCACTGGATATCTGTCCGGAAGATGGACAGGTACTTCTGTCCAGAAAAATCATGGATGGAAGAAGCATCAACAAGATTAATGGAGAGACAAGTACTGTAGGTCAGATGAAGGCCGCTGCTGCATGCCTTTTGGATATCCATGGACAGCACGAGCATCAGTCACTTCTGTATCAGGATAAGCAGCTTGCAATCCTGGATGCATATGGAAAAGAAAAAATCCTTCCTGCAAAGGAGAAAGTATCTCTGGCATATAAAGAATACAGCAAATGCAAAACAGAACTTGGTTCCATGAATATGAATGAGGAGCAGAGGAATCGTGAGCTGGCTTTTCTGGAGTTTGAGATCAAAGAAATCGAGAAAGCAAATCTGCAGCCGGGAGAGGATGAGGAACTGGAAGCCCGGTACAGAAAAATGAGCAATGCAAAACTCATCGTTGACTCCCTGCAGCTTGTACATAATCTCACAGGCTATGAAAGCAAGGAAGGCGCCGGAGAGACTGTCGGAGAGGCATTAAAGGAATTCTCTCATGTAACACAGTATGATCCGGAGCTTACACCTCTTGCAGAGACACTTACTTCTGTAGACGGTCTTCTGAATGATTTTAACAGAGAATTATCCGCTTATCTGGACGAGCTGACCTTTGATGAAGGAGAGTTTTATGAGACAGAGAGAAGACTGGATCTGATCAATGGACTGAAGGCAAAATATGGACGTACCATTGAGGAAATTTTCACATATCGCAAACTTCAGGAAGAAAAACTGGAAAAATTACATAAATATGAAGAAAATTTACAGGAATTAAAGGAGCATCTCAGAGAACTGGAAAATATTCTTGAGAAAAAGTCGGATGAATTAGCAGAAATCCGTAAAGAATACAGTAAACAGCTTGAGCAGAAGATTATTCAGGGATTGAAGGATTTAAATTTCCTGGATGTGAATTTTGCCATTGATTTCCGGAAAAAGGAAAAACTACACAGATAATGGAACCGATGATATCCAGTATCTCATTTCTACAAATCCCGGAGAAACTCTGAAGCCACTGGGACAGATCGTATCCGGCGGTGAGTTGTCTCGAATCATGCTTGCATTAAAGGCAATCCTTGCAGACAGAGATGAGATTGAGACATTGATCTTCGATGAGATCGATACTGGTATCAGTGGAAGAACTGCACAGAAAGTCTCTGAAAAGATGGCAGTGATCGGACAGCATCATCAGGTACTCTGCATCACGCATCTGCCGCAGATTGCAGCTATGGCAGACAGTCATTTTGAAATTGAAAAACATCTGCAGGGAACTGAGACTATTACCCAGATCCATGTGCTTAAAGAACATGATTCCATCCGCGAACTGGCAAGACTGTTAGGTGGTGCAGAAATTACACCTGCAGTTCTTGAGAATGCGAAAGAGATGAAAGAATTGGCACAGAAACAAAAAAATACAAGATTTAAATAAAATAATTGACCACATACTAAGAGAGGATAATCTTTGTGACGGATTGTTCTCTCTTATTTTTGTACCTTTCGGGTTTACTGTGATGGGAAGTGTTTTATGGCAATTTCACAGTTACAGAATTTCATAAATACAGAATGAAAGGATGTGCATAACAATGAACAAAAGAAAATACAGACTTTTTGTCATCTGTTGTCTTGTGCTGGATCTGTTGGTGATGCTGATATCAGGTTACAGATATCTGGACAGAAAGATACCTGACGAAATTCAGATTTCCAGAGGCAAAAAAACAGAAGATGTCACAGAAGTTTTGTCAACACCGTTTGTTACATTTGAAGAAGCAGTTACTGTTTCGCAGGATGGAGGCTATATTCTGCCCTGTAAACTTTTGGGTTATATTCCATTTAAAGAAATAAAAGTAACACCTGCAGATGATCAGGAAATTTATGTCAGCGGAAGCACCATAGGAATTTATATGCAAACAGAAGGTGTTCTGGTGATTGACACCGGTGAAATTCAGAATCGGAATGGTGAGACAGAGGAGCCTGCGAGAAATATTATCAGACAGGGAGATTACATTATCTCATTTAACGGAGAAAAAATCTCTACAAAAAGAGAACTGATAGATGACATCTCAGAACTTGATGGCAGCGAAGTTACACTGGGGATAAGCCGTAAAGGAGAGAGTATTCCTGTATCTGTAACTCCTGTAAAAGACAAAAAAGGAGACTATAAACTTGGAATCTGGGTAAGAGATGATACGCAGGGGATAGGAACGCTTACCTACGTAGATCAGAATGGTAATTATGGTGCCCTTGGCCATGGAATCAGTGATATAGACACTGCCCAGCTTCTGAATATCCGAAACGGAGCTTTGTATAAAGCCCGGATTCTTGCGATTAACAAAGGAAGTAAAGGCAATCCTGGCGAACTTGCAGGATACATCTGCTATGATGACAGAAATATTCTTGGAACTATCGAAGCAAACAGCAGAAACGGAATTTATGGTCAGTTCACAGGGATTGCAGATGATGCGATCACTTTAAAGAAAATGCCGGCTGCGTATAAGCAGGAAGTGAAGATTGGAACAGCCACAATTCTCTGCAGTGCAGATGGCGAGGTAAAAGAATATGATGCAGAGATCAGAAAAATAGATTTGAATCATGAAGATACCAACAAAAGTTTTGTGATAAAGGTGACAGATAAAGAACTTCTGGAAGCTACAGGAGGGATTGTACAGGGGCTCAGCGGAAGCCCGGTTATCCAGAATGGAAAAATCATTGGTGCGGTAACTCATGTATTTGTTCAGGATGCTTCCAGCGGATATGGAATCTTTATTGAAAATATGCTGAAAAATACAGAAAGACTCTTTTAATGGATGATCAGGATTATGAAACAAAAATCTGATTATTGTCGAAATATATCAGATGCCTGTGAAAAATGAAAATAAAGAAAAAAGAATCACCAAAACTGTCGACATAAAATAGGACAAATTTCCCTCTGTGTCTTGATTTTTCCGTAAGCATTCCTCTATAATATGTGATGAACCGAAAAAGAAAAGAGATTTATTGAAAAATGGGGGAGGAGTGAAATTTATGGAAAAATTAAATGTGGCAATTGCAGATGATAATGAGAAAATGGTGGAAGTACTTGGTCAGATAATAGAAGAAGACAAAGATCTGGAACTTGTGGGAAAAGCGCATAACGGAGAAGAAATCTGTAATATTATACGTGAAAAGGAACCGGACGTTGTGGTTCTGGATATTATTATGCCGAAAATGGACGGACTGGCAGTAATGGAGAAATTTGCCAATGACAAAAGTCTCGAAAAAGATCCCATCATTTATCGTAGTTTCGGCAGTCGGTCAGGAACGTATTACAGAAAATGCATTTAACTTAGGGGCAGATTATTATATCCTGAAGCCTTTCGATAATCAGATGCTGCTTAATCGTATCAAACATGTGCGCAGAGCCAGCGAGAGAAGAATACGTCAGATCGGGCGGCAGCCTGAAAGGACAGAAGACAATCCGGTACCTGTGAGAAATCTGGAAACAGACGTGACAAATATCATTCATGAGATTGGAGTGCCTGCACATATTAAAGGATATCAGTATCTGCGTGACGCCATCATCCTGTCAGTTAATGACATGGAGATGCTCAATTCCATTACCAAGATACTGTATCCTACGATTGCAAAGAAACATCAGACAACAGCCAGCAGAGTGGAACGGGCTATCAGACACGCCATTGAAGTTGCCTGGAGCAGAGGAAAAATGGACACAATAGATGAATTATTCGGTTACACAGTCAGTACAGGAAAAGGGAAACCCACAAATTCAGAATTTATTGCTCTGATTGCAGATAAAATCAGACTGGAATATAAAAATCGCTCTTTCCAATAGTCATAGTTTGGAGTATAATTATTCAATAAAGGCTACCAAGGAGGGTTTTTCGCATGAAAAATATTTTATTTGCAACATCTGAAGCTGTACCATTTATCAAAACAGGAGGTCTGGCAGATGTAGCTGGCTCATTGCCGAAATATTTTGATAAACGATATTTTGATATTCGTGTGATCTTACCGAAATATGCCTGTATGAAACAGGAATGGAAAGATAAAATGAACTATATCACACATTTCTATATGGATCTTGGATATAAGAACTGCTATGTAGGAATCATGCACATGGAGTACGAAGGAATTCAGTTTTATTTTATTGACAATGAATACTATTTCAGCGGACCCAAACCGTATGATGGAGGAACATGGGATCTGGAGAAATTTGCATTCTTCTCCAAAGCTGTACTGTCAGTTCTTCCGGTTATCGGATTCAGACCGGATATTATACACTGTCATGACTGGCAGACCGGACTTGTTCCCGTATATCTGCACGACAGCTTCCAGCAGAATGAATTTTTCTGGAATATCAAGACGATCATGACAATACATAACCTTAAATTCCAGGGTGTATGGGATGTACAGACAATCAAGAATATCACAGGACTGTCCGATTATTATTTTACAGCAGACAAACTGGAAGCATATAAAGATGCCAACTATCTGAAGGGCGGTATTGTGTTTGCAGATGCAGTCACTACTGTAAGCAATACTTATGCAGAGGAAATCAAGACACCGTTCTATGGAGAAAAACTGGACGGTCTGATGTGTGCGCGTGCAAACAGCCTGCGTGGAATTGTAAATGGTATTGATTACAATGAATTCAATCCTGAAACAGATCCATATATCACAAAGACTTATAATGCAACAACTTTCAGAAAAGAGAAAGTTAAGAACAAACTTCAGCTGCAGAGAGATCTTGGATTGCAGGAAGATCCGAAGACGATGATGATAGGTATTGTATCACGACTGACAGATCAGAAAGGGTTTGATCTGATCGCATATGTGATGGATGAGCTTTGCCAGGATGCTATCCAGCTTGTAATTCTTGGAACCGGTGATGAACGTTATGAGAATATGTTCCGTCACTTTGACTGGAAATATCATGGAAAGGTATCTGCTCAGATCTATTATGATGAGAAAATGTCTCACCGTATCTATGCATCAGCAGATGCGTTCCTGATGCCGTCTTTATTTGAGCCATGTGGTTTGAGTCAGCTGATGAGTCTCCGTTACGGAACACTTCCGATCGTCAGAGAAACAGGTGGACTGAAGGATACGGTCGTACCTTATAATGAATATGAGGGAACTGGAAACGGATTTTCTTTCAGAAACTACAATGCGCATGAGATGCTTGCAACAGTGCGCAATGCGGAAAGAATCTATTATGATAAGAAACGTGAATGGAATAAAATGGTTGATCGTGCTATGGCAGCTGATTTCTCATGGGGTAATTCCGCACGTCAGTATGAAGAAATGTACAACTGGCTGATTGGTGATAAATAGAAACAGAGAGAAATATTAAAAAGTACGAAAGAGCAGGGAATGTAAAAAAAGCACATTCCCTGCTTTTGCTGTTATGTTGTTACTGTTCACACACCATTATCCCGCGAGGTGTTTTGGCATGAATATATGCCAAAATCCAGAGACATACAAGCCGAAATTCCATTGCCGCAGGTAATCTGAAATGAATTTTGGCAACGTTACTGAGAACGGAGTGAACAGTAACATGAAAAGGTTATTCAGGCAGAATAAAAAGCTTGACATTTGACAGGAAGTATAATACTATAATGAATAGAAAACGAACATAAGTTCTTAAAGGGCTGAAGGAGATTAAAATAAATGATAAATGAAGAAAAGCAGAAAGCACTGGAAGCAGCGCTTGGACAGATTGAGAAACATTACGGGAAAGGATCAGTCATGAAACTCGGGGAATCCGGAGCAAATATGCAGGTGGAGACAGTCCCTACCGGATCTTTAAGTCTTGATATTGCACTTGGAGTAGGCGGTGTTCCCAAGGGACGTATCATCGAGATTTACGGACCGGAATCCAGCGGTAAGACAACCGTTGCACTTCACATGGTTGCGGAAGTGCAGAAACGAGGCGGGATTGCTGGATTTATTGATGCAGAACATGCTCTGGATCCTGTCTATGCAAAGAATATCGGTGTAGATATCGATAACCTGTACATATCACAACCGGACAATGGAGAACAGGCACTTGAGATCACAGAGACGATGGTGCGTTCCGGAGCTGTGGATATTGTGATCGTTGACTCGGTTGCCGCACTTGTACCGAAGGCGGAGATTGATGGAGATATGGGTGACAGCCATGTAGGTCTTCAGGCCAGACTGATGTCACAGGCTCTCCGTAAACTTACAGCAGTGATCAGTAAATCTAATTGTGTAGTTATCTTTATCAATCAGCTGCGTGAGAAGGTTGGAGTTATGTTTGGAAACCCTGAGACAACGACAGGTGGGCGTGCTCTGAAATTTTATTCATCTATCCGCATGGATGTCCGCAGAGTAGAGACATTGAAACAGGGCGGTGAGATGGTGGGAAACCACACCAGAATCAAAGTTGTGAAGAATAAGGTGGCTCCGCCGTTTAAACAGGCAGAATTTGATATTATGTTCGGAACCGGCATTTCCAAAGAGGGAGATATTCTTGATCTGGCAGCGGAATGCGGAATTGTAAATAAGAGCGGTGCATGGTACGCATATAACGGAGATAAGATCGGACAGGGACGTGAAAATGCGAAGATTTTCCTGAAAGAGCATACAGATATCTGTGATGAGATTGAGAAGCAAGTCAGAATCCATTATCATCTTCTTCCGGATGAAGAAGGACAGGCCAAAGAGCCGGTGCCGGCAACAGGTGATGCACCGGATGCTTCTGAGGAGTGATCATGGGGAATTCATCCGGAGATCTGAGAGAATTTCTCAGGAATGCAGAGGCTTTAAAGAGACAGACTGTACAGAAACAACAGAAAAATTTAACGGAAGAACCTGAAGAATACAGAGACGCAAGGCGTAAAGCCATGCGTCTCTTAGAACATATGGATCGGACGGAGAAGGGATTGAGAGAGAAATTGCGCCAGGCGGGATTTACCAGTCAGGCGGTTGATCATGCTCTGACATATGTTGAAGCCTATGGATATATAGATGATGAACGATATGCCAGAACTTATATTGCATACAGAATGGATACAAAGAGCCGGCAGAAGATCATCCGGGAACTTATGGGAAAGGGAATAGACAGGAAAACAGCGATAAATGCATGGGAGAAAGAGGCTGCCTTAAATATGCCTGATGAAAAAGAAATCCTCTATCGAACCATAGAAAAGAAATATCCGCCGAATACTGAGCTGGATGAGAAAAAAATTGCGTCGGCTCTATGGTTATCTTGTGAGAAGAGGATTTGGATATTCAGACATTGCAGATACTCTTGAGAATATGAATATCAGACTTGTACATACATATTCGGATGAATCATAGTATACTCCATTGTATGTATATTGCAAAATATATTACTGAGAACAGAACGAACAGTAATTAAATATAGGAAAAATATTCAAACAATTATCCTGAAAAACTTGACATAAGTATGAAAAAAAGATAAACTTGTATTGTTGTATTTGTACAATGAAAACTAAATAAGGAGGTGCTCCTGTGACAACAACAATTATTGTTGCAATTGTCGCTGTGGTAGTCGCGCTACTTATTGCAGTTCCTGTTACTTGCAAAGTCGCTGTGAACAATAAAATCCAGAAGGATGCCGAGATTGTTGGGACAGCAGAAGACAAAGCAAGAAGCATCATAGATGAAGCTCTGAAAACAGCTGAGACTAAAAAAAGAGAAGCTTTATTGGAAGTGAAGGAAGAATCTCTCCGTACAAAAAATGAACTGGAGAAAGAAACCAAGGAACGAAGAAACGAACTGCAGAAATATGAAAATCGTGTATTAGCAAAAGAATCCGCGGTTGACAAGAAAGCAGATGCAGTTGAGAAGCGTGAAGCGGAATGCACAGCGAGAGCAGCTGAGGTGCAGAAAAAAGAAAAACGGGTAGAAGAACTTGAGCAAAAAGGAGTACAGGAACTGGAACGAGTTTCAGGTCTGACCTCCGAACAGGCAAAAGAAGAATTACTCAGATCCGTTGAAGATGATGTAAAAGTGGATGTAGCCAGACTTTACAGGGAATTGGAAAGCAGGGCAAAGGAAGAAGCTGGTAAGAAGGCTAAGGAATATGTTGTCAATGCCATCCAGAAATGTGCAGTTGACCATGTAGCTGAAACTACCATTTCGGTTGTTCAGCTTCCGAGCGATGAGATGAAGGGAAGGATTATTGGTCGTGAAGGCCGTAATATCCGTACTCTTGAGACACTTACAGGTGTGGATCTTATTATTGATGATACACCGGAAGCAGTTGTGTTATCTGCTTTTGATCCGATCCGTCGTGAAGTTGCACGTGTAGCTCTTGAGAAACTAATCGTAGATGGACGTATCCATCCGGCCAGAATCGAAGAGATGGTTGAGAAAGCCCAGAGAGAAGTAGAAGCGCAGATTCGCGAAGATGGTGAGAATGCAGCTATGGACGTTGGAGTTCATGGTATTCATCCTGAATTACTGAAACTTCTTGGACGTATGAAGTTCCGTTCAAGTTATGGACAGAATGCTTTAAGACATTCTATTGAGGTAGCTCAGTTATCCGGAATGCTGGCCGGTGAGGTTGGCGTAGATGTCCGTATGGCTAAGAGAGCAGGTCTTCTTCATGATATTGGTAAATCAATTGACCATGAAGTAGAAGGATCTCATATTCAGATTGGTGTGGATCTCTGTAAGAAGTATAAGGAATCCCAGATTGTTATCAATACGGTCGCATCTCATCATGGTGACTGTGAGCCGGAATCTCTGATCGCATGTATTGTACAGGCTGCAGATGCTATTTCAGCGGCGAGACCTGGTGCAAGAAGAGAAACGCTGGAAACTTATACCAATCGTCTGAAACAACTGGAGGATATTACGAACCAGTTTAAAGGTGTTGATAAATCTTTTGCCATTCAGGCGGGAAGAGAAATACGTGTAATGGTAGTGCCGGAGCATGTTAATGATGCAGATATGGTTCTCCTTGCGCGCGATATTGCGAAACAGATTGAAGCAGAACTTGAATATCCCGGTCAGATTAAAGTCAACGTGATACGTGAAAGCAGAGCGATTGACTATGCGAAATAATATGATTGTTCATTTTATGGACTATCGTGGACAGTTCTTTGCAGATATAAACTGTGCAGATTGTATTTATACAGTCTGTGCAGTTTTTTTTCATGTTATAGGAAATTACTCCGTAATGTTCCTATAACATAAAAAATGCCCTCCGGACACGATTCTTTCTTGTAAAGACAGGAATACTTCCTGGAATTTCTCAGTAAACTGGTACAGGGTGATAGAATGAAGAAAAACAGAACGGGAACCAAAAAATTTCCTGCGCTTATTTTATTTCTTCTTGGATTTCTGGCCGGAAATCTGATACCGAATATAATCTGGAAGGCAAAATGGCAGCAGAAAACATGGGCATCGGTATATTTTCTGAGTACATTTGCAGGAAAAAATACAGGCAATATTGAATATCTGAAAGAAATATTAAAATACAGAGGTGTTTTTTATCTGTTGAATATAATCTGTGGATTTTCGGTTTTTGGTGCGCCGCTTGCTGTTATAACGCTTCTGGGATCAGGATTGTATGCAGGTATGATAATGACTGTTTCTATACTGGAATTTGGATTTGCAGGCGGGGTGATCGGAATGGGACTTTTGCTGCCACAATATTTATTTTACATTCCGGTCTGGCTTTATTCTATGGAACAGGAATGGAAGATATCATCAGAAATATGGAGAAACAGAGGTCTGATTTCTGGAGAAGTCAGTATTTATCTTAAAAAAAGTGTGCATTGCAGCAGTAGGATATTTTCTGGGAATACTTATCGAATGCTATGTGAACCCTCTGATCATTGACATTATTCTGAAATATATAAAAATTTTTTAATGACATATTTACTATATTTAGTATTGGTTGTCATAAAATCTCCGACATATGGTATTTGATGCTAAAAAACGCTTGAAATACAAGGATTTTTATCGAAAAAAACGGTTTGATTTTATGTAAAATAAACAGTATAATACATATACATTTTATCGGAGAGAGTACGATTTTCTGCTGATAAACTGCGAAGAGGATTAATTTTCGTCTGATCGCAGGAGCTACAGGCAGCGGATATTTTGATTAAAAGGAAACGGGAATATGGACATAGAAATAAGGGAATTTATTACATATCTGCATAATACAAAAAAACATCGGCAAATACAGAGATCTCATACCAGAGAGATCTGAAAAAAATGGCGGAATTTCTGAAGGAACGGGGAATCAGAAATTATAAAGATGTAAAAGAACTTGAGCTTGAAGGGTATATCAGTTACATGGAACGTGAGAAGTTTGCGTCATCTTCCATTTCCAGAAGCGTTGCTTCTATGAGAGCATTTTTTCAGTATCTGTGGAAGGAAGGCGTGATCGCAGAAGATCCGGCAGATAACCTGAAACCTCCGAAGGTTGAGAAAAGGGCACCTGAGATACTTACCATAGAAGAAGTGGATAAATTACTTCAGCAGCCGAAATTGGATACCCCTAAAGGGATAAGAGATTCAGCAATGTTGGAATTGCTGTATGCAACAGGTATGAGAGTCAGTGAGATGCTTCATCTTCAGATTTTTGATGTCAATCTCCAGTTTGGATATGTGGTCTGTAATGAGAATGGAAAAGAGAGGATCATCCCTATTGGTATTCCATGCAAGAAGGCAATGGAACGGTATCTGCAAACAGCCAGAACTGTTTTTGTGAAAGATGAGAAAGAAACAGCATTATTTACAAATTGTTCAGGGAAAGCGATGAGCCGTCAGGGATTCTGGAAAGTATTAAAGGGATATGCGGATGATGCCGGTATCAAAAGGGATATTGCCCCACATACATTGAGACATTCTTTTGCTGTGCATATGCTGCAGAATGGTGCGGATATACGAAGCGTTCAGGAAATGCTGGGACATTCCGATATTTCCACTACGCAGGTTTATCTGGGCATGAATATGAATAAAATGCGTGATGTGTATATGAAAACACATCCACGTCATTAAAAACTTATTATTTATGAGGATTGCTATAATGTCAAATGAAAAAGCTTCTATAGTCTGTTTTGAACAGTTTATAGAAGCTTTTTTAACTGAATCAAGTAAGTCCCCTGCTTTAATTGCGAAAAGCAATAAGCAGTGGGTGGCTGAATAGTTTTTTCCTGTAATGTCATAACATGTGCTATTTACAGATAATGTAATTACAGCGATCCATCTGATCAGAGAGTATGGAATGTTGTTTATAAACAATAACGGATCAACACATCTCAGCAATTGTATACAGAAGACGTTCGGATTCTTCCCATCCAAGACATGGATCGGTAATAGATTTTCCGTAAATATGATCACATCCGATCTTCTGATTTCCCGGTTCAATATAACTCTCGATCATAAGCCCTTTTACCAAAGTATGAAGTTCCGGGTCTACCTGGCGGCTGTGGAGAACCTCTTTTGCAATACGAACCTGCTGGTCATATTGTTTATTAGAATTAGAGTGGTTGGTATCAACAATAACAGCCGGATTTTTAAGGTTTTTCCTCCTGATATTTCTCCCAGAGAAGACGAAGATCCTCGTAATGATAGTTCGGGATTGCCTCCCCATGTTTATTTACGGCACCGCGGAGAATTGTATGAGCCAGTTCATTACCTGTTGTTTCTACTTCCCAGCTTCTGTAGATAAAACGATGTCCACCCTGAGCTGCTACAACGGAATTGAGCATAACTGCAAGATCGCCGCTGGTTGGATTTTTCATACCTGCAGGAACTTCCATGCCGCTGACGGTAAGACGATGCTGCTGGTCTTCCACAGAACGTGCACCTACTGCCACATAAGAAAGCAGGTCAGAAAGGTAACGGTAATTTTCCGGATAAAGCATCTCATCTGCACAGGTCATACCACTGGTCTGGATTGCATGGATATGCATTTTACGGATTGCTACAAGCCCTGCAAGAAGATTTGGCTGTTTCTCGGGATCCGGCTGGTGAACCATACCTTTATAGCCTTCTCCTGTTGTTCTTGGTTTGTTTGTATAAACACGTGGAACGATCAGAACCTTGTCAGCTATTTTCTCCTGAACATTGCGTAATCTGGTAAGATAGTCCAGAACAGCGTCTTCATTATCTGCTGAACAAGGACCGATGATTGCAAGGAATTTATCGGATTTTCCGGTAAAAACATCACGCAGTTCTTTATCTCTTGCATCTTTAACAGCCTGAATTTCAGCATCAATGGGATACTGATTACGGATTTCTTCAGGGGTTGGTAATTTTTTGATAAAATCGAATCCCATAGTAATATCTCCTTTGTGTCTATTTGTCTTGCTTTTTTCGGAATTTATTATAAACCATTCCTATCTGAATGTCGATAGCCAAAATATTTTCGGATGACTTTCTGCGATCATATCAAGCGTTACTGTTCACTTCGTTCTCAGTAACGTAGCCAAAATTCATTCCAGATTACCTGCGGCAATGGAATTTTGGCATATCCATGCCAAAACACCTCGCGGGATAGTGGAGTGTGAATAGTAACTATCAAGTCTCTTAATCAATATGCATTATTTACGGGGATTGCTATAGTTGTTTTGTAGTATCTGTAAACTGTGCAGGATGCTGAGCACCAGTTCGCTGCAGAGAATCCCGTACAGATATCCCCGGATTCCCAGAACAGGGATTGCAAACAGCACGAAACTGATCCGGATACAGACGCTGATCACACTGTGCAGCAGGCAGATGCCGGATTTTCCAAGGCCGTTGAGTACGCTGGTGAGAGTGGTGTTCAGGTACAGAAAAGGACAGATATACGACATGGTATGGATATAGATTCCGGCTGTCTGACTGTGAAACAGAAAATTTCCAAGAAATTCTCCAAGAAATAGAAAAAAACCAAGCAGGATCCGCCTAGCAGCAGACAGTATCGGAAAATCCTGCCGATTACATATTGGATCCGCTTTTGATACCCCAGAGTCTGCAGCTGGGTAATGGAGGGAATCAGCATGGCAGCAGCCGAGTTTGTAAGCGTAGCGGGGAAAAGAATAAGCGGAAGTGCCATCCCTGTAAAGATTCCGTAAACACTCAGGGAATCCTTGGGAGTAAGTCCTGACATTTGCAGCCTTGCAGGTATAAGAATCACTTCAATACTTCCCAGAAGGGTGAGCAGTATTTTATTCATGGTAAGAGGAACGGAAATATGGAGCAATTTTCTGAGAGCAGAAAGCGGTCTTCTGATATTCCGGATATTATAATGTGTTACCTTAAAATGCATACTGACTGCGAAAAGAGAAATAAAAGATGAGGCTATTTCCCCGATAAGATTTCCGCCGACTGCAATTGCCGGAGTGATGTTTCGCCCTTGCGATGCACAGATCAGATAAAGGATATAGCATCCGCCTGTGCGGAAAAGCTGTTCCAGAAGCTGGACTCCTGCGGGAAATCCGGCCTGTTTTCTTCCTAAATAATAGCTGCTGATACAGGTATGAAGTGTACTCAACGGAATACTCAGAGAAAGAATCCGTATCAGACCGGAGGTCTGTGACTCTTTCAGAATCTGTACTGCCCAGAAATCCGCATAGCTGTAAAGAAACCAGGAGAATACCAGGGAGAAAACAACAGAAAATACAGTTCCCACGACAAAATAATCTGAGATATGACGACTGGGATTTTTGGAAACTTTTTCTGCGGCAGTGAGGCGGGAGATTGCAGTCTGGATACCGGAAGCGCAGATGGACATGATCAGAATCTGCAGTGGAAGTATAAGCTGAAAGATACCAAGCCCATGTGCACCAATGGTGTGTGACAGGAATATTCTGTAAAAGAACCCCATAAGTCTGCTTAACAAACCGGCAAATGTAAGAAGTAAAGTTCCTTTGATAAAAAGTTTTTTTGACATAATGAAAAATCCAGACCTTTTCATGCGCAGCAGGTGCGAATATCCGCTTGACTAAAAAACAGTAACCTGCCGAAACGCCTTTACAGCAATATATGAACAAAACAGCCTTGACAGAACGGTTTGTTTCTGGTAAAGTAATCATGAAATCCGAGGGAAACACTGGGAATTAAAAAACGAGGTGAGAAAATGAAACTCTCAACAAGAGCCCGTTATGGCTTGAAAGCACTGATAGATCTTGGTTTGCACAGTGCGAATGAAGCGATATCTTTACAGAGTATTGCGGAGAGACAGGATATTTCCACAAGCTACCTCGAACAGCTTATGGCCATGCTTAAGAAGGCCGGCCTTGTAAAGAGCAGCAGAGGGGCTTACGGCGGATACCAGCTTGGCAAGCCGGCAGATGAGATCTCGGTCGGTGAAGTCCTGCGTGTGCTGGAAGGCAGCCTGGAAGCAGCAGCCTGTCCCGGGATTGAGAATGACGGAACCTGCCATGGCAGTGATGTATGTGTGGCAAAGCTCGTCTGGAAGAGAATCAATGACAGTATTACAAGCGCTGTCGATACCCTGATGCTTGGTCAGCTGATCGAGGAAAGCAGAAGAGTACATGAAGAAAAAATGGAAAGTCAGGGCATGGAAGAAAATGTACCGGACATACTTAAATAAAACAGGAGGACAAGAAAATGGGAAAAATGATTTATCTGGACAATGCAGCAACAACTAAAACAGCACCGGAGGTTGTCCAGGCAATGCTGCCATATTTTTCAGAATATTATGGCAACCCGTCTAGTATTTATGATTTTGCAGGCAAGAGCAAAGAGGCGATCACCAAAGGAAGAGAGCAGATCGCAGAAGTTCTTGGAGCAAAGAAAGAAGAAATTTATTTCACAGCAGGTGGTTCCGAGTCTGATAACTGGGCTCTGAAGGCTACCTTTGAGGCATATAAAGCAAAAGGAAACCACATCATCACAACAAAGATCGAGCATCATGCAATTCTCCATACCTGTGAATATCTGGAGAAACGTGGCGCAAAGATCACATATGTAGATGTAGACGAGAACGGTATTGTAAAACTGGATGAACTTGAGAAAGCAATCACACCGGAAACAATCCTGATTTCTGTAATGTTTGCAAACAACGAGATTGGTTCTATCCAGCCGATCAAGGAAATCGGACGTATCGCAAAAGAGCATGGAGTGCTTTTCCACACAGATGCTGTTCAGGCATTCTGTCAGGTTCCAATCAATGTGGATGAATGCAATATTGATATGTTAAGCTCCAGCGGACATAAGATCAATGGACCAAAAGGAATCGGTTTCCTCTACATTCGTAAGGGCGTAAAAATCCGTTCCTTTGTACATGGCGGTGCACAGGAACGTAAACGTCGTGCAGGTACAGAGAATGTGCCGGGAATCGTTGGATACGGTGTAGCAGCAGCACGTGCAAATGCATCCATGAAAGAACGTACTGACAAAGAAATCGCTATCAGAGATCATTTGATCCACAGAATTGAGACAGAGATTCCTTATGTAAAAGTAAACGGTGACCGTATAAAACGTCTTCCGAATAACGTAAATGTCAGCTTCCAGTTTGTTGAGGGCGAATCTCTCCTGCTGATGCTGGATAATTATGGAATCTGTGCATCCAGCGGATCTGCCTGTACATCAGGTTCTCTTGATCCGTCCCATGTACTTCTTGCAATCGGACTTCCGCACGAGATTGCACATGGTTCTCTGCGTATGACACTCAGTGAAGAGACAACAATGGAAGATGTAGATTTCGTAGTGGACAGATTGAAAGAAATTGTAGCGCACTTAAGAAGCATGTCTCCATTATATGAAGATTTCATGAAAAAAGCAGAATAAATAACAAAACAGAAGATAATTGTTTGTATTTTTGCAGTTACAACAGAAATAATATTAAAAGAAAGTCAGGATAACAGGAGGAAACACAAATGGCTTACAGTGAAAAAGTAATGGATCATTTTCAGCATCCGCGTAATGTAGGAGAAATAGAGAACGCAAGTGGCGTAGGTACAGTGGGAAATGCAAAATGCGGTGATATCATGAGGATTTTTCTTGATATCGATGATGAAACACATATCATCAAAGACTGCAAATTCAAAACATTCGGATGTGGTGCGGCAGTTGCAACCAGCAGCATGGCAACAGAGATGGTAATGGGAAAAACCATCGAAGAAGCTATGGAAGTTACAAATAAGGCAGTTATGGAAGCCCTGGACGGACTTCCGCCTGTAAAAGTACACTGCTCCCTGCTTGCAGAGGAAGCAATCCATGCGGCTCTGTGGGATTATGCACAGAAGCATCATATTGAGATTAAAGGTCTTAAGAAACCAAAGTCTGATATTCACGAAGGCGAAGAAGCAGAGGAAGAAGAATATTGATTATAGCAAAAAATCTGAATCTGTTTGTAATCTGAAATCGTTATTTATAAAGAAGGGGCGGGTGATACTCATCATCTGCCCTGTGCTTTATATTATGGCATTATATGATACCAGGGACAAAAGATATTTTGTGAAGCAGTTCCCGCAATTTTTATTATATGATGTTGCTATAAATATTTTCTGCAGGAGGTAGAAATGACAGGACTTACAAATGAACAGGTGCAGGAGAGGATTGCAGAAGGAAAAGTTAATGTCAACGAGAACCCGAATACCAGAACCTACAAGCAGATCATTTTGGAAAACACGCTCACATTTTTTAACTTTTTAAATATTGCATTGCTTGTTCTGGTGCTTTTTGTGAGATCTTATAAGAACTCCATGTTTATGGGAATCATTCTGATCAATACAGTGATAGGTATTATTCAGGAAATCAGAGCAAAGAAGACGATTGACAAACTTGCAATCCTTACAGAGAGTAAAACAGTAGTTTTGCGTGAGGGGAAGAAATGGAGTATTTCCACAGAGAAACTTGTTCTGGATGATCTGATCTTTCTGAAAACAGGAGATCAGGTTCCGGCTGACGTAAAGGTACTGGAGGGAACTGTAGAAGTAAACGAGTCTCTACTCACCGGTGAGTCGGACAATCTGTCCAAAAGCCAGGGAGACGAACATTTTTTCAGGAAGCTTTGTGACATCAGGGGAAGCTTGCTGTCAGGTAATCCATGTTGGAAAAGATAATTATGCATCGCAGATCACAAGTGAAGCAAAGGAATTTAAACGTCATAATTCGGAACTTCGCAATTCTCTGAATGCGATTCTGAAGGTGATCAGTATCATTATCGTGCCTCTTGGTGCCATGTTGTTTTACAAGCAATATATGATCGTAGGAGATACACTGAAGGATTCTGTGGTAAATATGGTTGCCGCAGTACTTGGAATGATCCCGGAAGGCCTGGTACTTCTGACAAGTGTGGCACTGACATTGGGTTCTATGGTTCTTGCTACAAAGAAGACACTTGTGCAGGAGCTTTACTGTATTGAAACGCTGGCGAGAGTTGACACGCTCTGTCTGGATAAGACCGGTACGATCACAGAAGGTACCATGAAGGTTGAAGATGTGCAGTTGTATGATACAGCACAGACAACTGTTGTACAACATACAGCAAAATTTGATCCGGAAACAGGGGAGCCTGTTCAGAATGTGTCAGCATTAAAACCGGAGGTTACGGTATCAGCAGAGAAGGAAAACGGACAAATACAGGAAACAGTAAATTCAGAAACGGTATCTCAGGAAGAAAGACAGAAGCTTCAGGAAATTGATCACATTATGGGAAATATGATGTCAGTTCTTCATGATCAGAATGCAACAGCAGATGCGCTGAGAAAGCGCTTTCCTTCAAGAAATGACCTGAAACTGATCCATGCCATTCCTTTCTCCTCAGACAGGAAATACAGTGGTGCTGTTTTTGAAGGAAGAGGAACTTATCTGATGGGAGCTGCACAGTTCCTTTTTCCGGAAGGAAATGAAGAACTTCTGGAACATTGCAGCAGTTACGCACAGGAGGGATACCGTATCCTTGTTCTGGCTCACAGTGAACAGGAGACAAAAGGAACGGAACGCCCGACAGGACTTGAACCGTTGGGACTGTTTCTCATCACTGACGTGATACGTGAGGAAGCACCGGATACTCTGGCATTTTTTTGACAGCCAGGGAGTTGACCTTAAAGTTATCTCAGGAGATGATCCTGTGACTGTCTCTGCGATTGCAAAGAAAGCAGGACTGAAAAATGCCAATCATTATATCGATGCAACAACAATCAAAACTTCGGAAGAAATGCAGCGTGCAGTTGCAGAGTGCAGTGTATTCGGGCGTGTAACACCACAGCAGAAGAAACAGATGGTACAGGCTCTTCAGTCACAGAAGCATACAGTTGCGATGACCGGTGATGGTGTAAATGACGTACTTGCACTCAAGGAAGCAGACTGCAGTATTGCCATGGCAGCAGGAAGCGATGCAGCTAAAAATATTGCAAATGTCGTTCTTCTTGATTCTAATTTCGGGGCAATGCCTCATATTGTAAATCAGGGCCGTCGTGTTGTAAACAATATCAGAAGTGCGGCATCCATGTTTCTGATAAAAACAATTTTTTCTGTTTTACTGTCATTGATCACAATTTTCTTTGGAGATGCATATCCCTTTGAACCAATCCAGATGTCACTGATCAGTGCCTGCGCAGTGGGAATTCCTACATTTCTTCTGACACAGGAAAATAATTACAATAAGATTGACCATACATTCCTGAGGCACGTATTTATGAATGCATTTCCTGCGGCAGTAACCATTACAGGATGTGTATTTACGATCATGCTGGTCTGTCAGGATGTATACCATTCCAACGTCATGCTTAATACAGCCTGTGTTCTGGTTACGGGGTGGAACTATATGTCTGCACTGCGTACAGTTTATTCGCCGCTGAACACATACAGAAAAGTGATCATTTATGGAATGCAGTTTGCATTTTTTATAAGTGCGGTTGTATTGCAGGATTTGCTGACACTGGGTTCTCTGGAATTTGGAATGATCATTCTGGTATTTGTACTGATGACATTCTCTCCAATCCTGATCGAAACTATTACAGAATGGATCAGGAGGATTTATGAGAAGTCACTGGACAGAGAAGATGAAAATAAAGGATTTTTTGCAAGATTTTTGGAAAGAGTCCAGAAGTAAAAAACGAGGACAATCTGTAAAATATGCAGATTGTCCTCGTTTGCATTATGCGGTCTGCGTTATGCAGATTAATGGTTTATTTCTTTCTGCACAGCCAGAAGCATCCAAATGCAGGGATCATAACACCTTTAGCTTCCATCTCATGTCCTGAGATAAGATCAGTGTATATTCCGTCATCTTCGTTGATCCATGCAACCTTATCCTGATCGCTGAAGTTATAGATTCCGATGAATTTCTCCTCTGCATTTTCGCGTACGATTGCAAGGATAGAAGAATCCCAGGTATCGATTGTACGAAGATCAGCTGTTGTGTCAAAAACGCTGTGTGAACTTCTGATATGTTCCAGATGATCCAGTGCGTGGAAAAGTTTTCCCTGTACTGTATCTGCGATATTTCTGTTTGGAGCAAGTGACCAGTTGAATTCTCCTCTGTGAAGATAGCGGGAATCAACTGCCTTATCAGGATCATCTTTATAAGAATAGTCGTTTACCTGACCAATCTCATCTCCGCTGTAGATTACAGGGATACCTGACTGGGAAAGCATAAATGCATGAAGTGTGATGTCATAGCGCACACTTCTGTCAACACCAGCTACATTTCCTTCAAAACCATATTTTTCAATGCCGCACAGAGATGCGGTAGTACCGCAAAGTCTTGCATCACCCAGACGCGGGTCATCATTGTAAAGTTCACCGCGGCCAAATGTATCCGGATATTTGCCTGTAAAGAAATCATTCAGGAATTTCTTATGAGAAACCTCATCGATTGAGAAATTCTTCAGGAAATCATAATCCAGTCCCCAGCCAATATCATCGTGGCAACGCAGATAATTCTGGAAGATGTACTCTTTTGGAAGAGATCCCAGAATATCCAGCTGTCTGCGGAGCAGAGATACATCTTTGGTTGCAACTGTGTGCCAGGTGCTTGCCATAGTAGTAACGTTATACAGGATATGGCATTCCGGCTTTTCAAGTGTACCGAAATATGGAACAACTTTTTCAGGAGCCATGACAACCTCTCCGAGAAGAAGGACCCCCGGGCACACGATCTCGCAGATCATACGCATCATACGTACGATTGTGTGAACCTGTGGCAGGTTGCGGCAGTTTGTTCCAAGCTGCTTCCAGATATAAGGAACTGCATCGAGACGTACGATGTCAACACCCTGGTTTGCCAGATATAACATATTGTAGACCATTTCGTTAAACACAACAGGATTTCTGTAGTTTAAATCCCACTGGTATGGATAGAAAGTAGTCATGACATGCTTGTGAAGGTCATCCAGCCATGTAAAGTTGCCCGGTGCGGTAGTTGGGAATACCTGTGGACAGGTCTTCTCATAGAGAGCAGGAACATCGTAGGTATCAAAGAAGAAATAACGGTCCTGGTATTCTTTTTCACCTGCGCGAGCCCGTTTTGCCCACTCATGCTCTTCGGAAGTATGGTTCATAACGAAATCAAGGCAGATGTTGATGCCGCGTTCATGGCATTTGGAGGTAAGCTCTGAAAAGTCCTCCATAGTACCAAGCTCAGGCTGCACTGTGCGGAAGTCAGCTACTGCGTAACCACCGTCACTTTTTCCTTTCGGAGATGCGAGCAGAGGCATCAGATGAAGATAATTGACATTGCATTCTTCCACATAATCCAGATGTTCCTCCAGACCTTTTAAAGTATGTGCAAAATTGTTTACATACATCATCATGCCTACAAGGTCATTGCGTTTATACCAGTCCGGATCAGCCTCGCGCTTTTTATCAGATGCCTTTAATGCTGAATTTCTGCTGTTATAGAAAGCTTCCATATTAGAAGTAAGATCATGCAGATAGGTCATGACATCATCACGATCCTGATATAATTCGCAATATAACCATTTCAGCTCATCATAATGTTTCTGAAAACGTTCGTTATATAAAGTAAGATCAACAGGAACGTCCAGTTTAACAGGTTCCACTTTGGAAGTCTCGACTTTAACAGGTTCTACTTTAGAAGTCTCGACCTTAACAGGTTCTACTTTAGAAGTCTCGACCTTAACAGGTTCTACTTTGGAAGTCTCGACCTTAACAGGTTCTACTTTAGAAGTCTCGACCTTAACAGGTTCTACTTTAGAAGTCTCGACCTTAACAGGTTCCACTTTGGAAGTCTCGACCTTAACAGGTTCTACTTTAGAAGTTTCAACTCTGACAGGCTCAGTTTTGGAAGTAGTCACTTGTAAAATTTCTGATTCCTGCTTTCTGACTGTTGATGAAGAACGTTTCTTCTGGAGTCTTTTTTTAGCCATAATATTCCTCCCTGGTTTATGAAAAATACAGTAACCGGGCAGTGTCGGGACATATAAAACATAAATATGGAGACACCGGACAGTTACGAATATATACAGAAAGCTGCAATTTCCATATCTGCTGTCAGTTTTTTATCATGATCAGCTATGATGCAGACCAGAGAAACAGTATTTGGAGCAGTTTGGAAATTGGGCTTCTGAAATCATATGTAATATTATATTATAGGAACTGCCATATAGGCAAGTACTGACACGTTTTACAGAGAAATAAATTCCGGTTTACGGTCTTTGAAGATTGTATAGTAACGAAAACCACAGGCTTCCAGTACACTGGCAGCTTTATCAAATGCACAGGCGATTTTATCCGGAGTATGCGCATCTGCTCCGATGGTGATGATCTCTCCGCCAAGTTCTCTATAGCGCCTTATTACGGCAGTACATGGATTGGGTTCTCCAAGACCATAATGATATCCGCCTGTATTAAGTTCGATGCCTTTTCCCATGGAAATCAGTTTCTTCAGAATCTCATCCAGAATATCTTTATACCGTCCGTAAGAATATTCCCGGTTTTTGTTAGGACCATAACGGACAACATAATCAATATGTCCGTAAACATCAAATCCGTCATATGCGGAAATGTTTTCAAGAATGGATTCAAAATATTCCATATAACATAAAAATTCCTTACGTCCTTCAAAAAATTCCGGGTAATAAGGATCATACCCATGGACAAGATGGGATGAACCGATAACGAAATCAAAAGGTGTCTGAGAGAGAAGTGAGTCAAAATATTCTCCCAGATGCATCTGCAGTCCCAGTTCAATTCCGAAACGTACCTGAATTTTATCCTTATATATATCTGAAAGTTCAGCCAGCTTTTCTTTGTAAGCCGGAATATTCAGAGAAAAATCCAGATTGTCCGGAGTAACAGGGTAATCCGGATCCAGATGTTCCGTAAAAGTAATTCCCTGTAGTCCCGTTTCAACAGCGCGATGGATCATAACTTCCATAGGCGTATCCGAGTCAGCAGAAAAAGAAGAGTGCATATGACAATCCCACAATATTTGTCTGTCCATAATTTCAGTCCTTTCTTCTGTAAAAACAGTACTGTTATATTTGCGTGTGATATATTATAAATGAATACTGTGTCCTCTTAAATGGATATATCTGCACCTGAAATATCACAATTACAGGCCCGGATCAGTGTATTCATAAAGCACTGTATACACAGTATAACATATAATTTACATTTTTTACTTAATTTTTATCTGTTTTTTGGAAAATGGTCTTGAATTTTTGTTTAGAATTATGTACAATACATTACAGGTTGATGATTCTTTAACAAACAAAGGATTACCATAATTAACCACTTAATTCATAGGAGGAATTTTATCATGGCAGTAAAAGTTGCAATTAATGGTTTTGGACGTATTGGACGTCTTGCATTCCGTCAGATGTTTGGAGCAGAAGGATTTGAAATCGTAGCAATCAACGATTTAACATCTCCTAAAATGCTTGCTCACTTATTAAAATATGATTCAACACAGGGAAAATATGCTCTTGCAGATACAGTAACAGCAGGAGAAGATTCCATCACAGTTGACGGAAAAGAAATCAAAATTTACGCAAAAGCTAACGCTGCTGAACTTCCATGGGGAGAAATCGGTGTAGACGTAGTTCTTGAGTGTACAGGATTCTATACATCCAAAGACAAAGCTCAGGCTCATATCGATGCAGGTGCTAAACACGTTATCATTTCCGCTCCGGCTGGAAACGATCTTAAGACAATCGTTTACAATGTAAACCATGAAACTCTTACAAAAGAAGATCACATCATCTCCGCAGCTTCCTGTACAACAAACTGCTTAGCTCCAATGGCTAAAGCATTAAATGATCTTGCTGCAATCAAATCCGGTATCATGTGCACAATCCACGCTTACACAGGCGATCAGATGACACTTGACGGACCACAGAGAAAAGGTGATTTAAGAAGATCTCGTGCAGCTGCAGTTAACATCGTTCCTAACAGCACAGGTGCTGCTAAAGCTATCGGTCTTGTTATTCCGGAACTGAACGGTAAACTTATCGGATCTGCTCAGCGTGTTCCTACCCCAACAGGTTCTACAACAATCTTAACAGCAGTTGTTGAAGGAAACGTAACAAAAGAACAGATCAACGCAGCTATGAAAGCAGCTTCTAATGAATCCTTCGGATACAACGAAGATGAAATCGTATCCAGCGATATCGTTGGTATGAGATTTGGTTCTCTGTTCGATGCTACTCAGACAATGGTTCTTCCACTTGAGAATGGCACAACAGAAGTACAGGTAGTTTCCTGGTATGACAACGAGAACTCCTACACAAGCCAGATGGTTCGTACAATCAAACACTTTGGTAAATTACTGAACGCTTAATTTTCAGTAAGTGTAAAGGAATAGACTCCAACGAAGGGTCCGGTCTGATTTGGACCGGACCTTTTTCGCATGGTCTGGAATGACAGCAGGAAATCAATAAGTTACTGTTTACAGATATGCAGTAACTGTTAAAGAATATTATTAAGGAGGCACCACAAATGCTGAATAAAAAATTCTGTTGATGATATCAATGTAAAAGGCAAAAAAGGTTCTTGTAAGATGTGACTTCAATGTTCCTCTTCAGGATGGAAAGATCACAGATGAGAACCGTCTGGTTGCAGCTCTTCCTACAATCAAGAAGCTGATTGCTGACGGCGGAAAGGTTATCCTCTGCTCCCACCTTGGAAAACCGAAGGGAGAGCCGAAACCGGAATTATCTCTTGCACCGGTTGCAAAACGTCTTTCCGAATTATTAGGACAGGAAGTTAAGTTTGCAGCAGATCCTGAAGTAGTAGGACCTAACGCAAAAGCAGCAGTAGCTGAGATGAAAGACGGAGATGTTATCTTACTTGAGAACACACGTTATCGCGCAGAAGAAACAAAGAACGGAGACGAATTCAGCAAAGAACTTGCTTCTCTTTGTGATGTATTTGTTAATGATGCATTTGGTACAGCTCACAGAGCACACTGCTCTAATGTTGGTGTGACCAAATATGTTGATACAGCAGTTGTTGGTTACTTAATGCAGAAGGAAATCGATTTCCTTGGAAATGCAGTGAACAATCCTGAGAGACCGTTTGTTGCTATCCTTGGCGGAGCTAAGGTTTCCAGCAAGATTTCTGTAATCAATAACCTTCTTGATAAAGTAGATACTCTTATCATTGGTGGTGGTATGTCTTACACATTCTCAAAAGCTATGGGTGGACATATCGGAACATCTCTTTGTGAGGATGATTATCTTCAGTATGCATTGGACATGATGAAGAAAGCAGAAGACAAAGGTGTGAAACTTCTTCTTCCGGTAGATAACAGAATCGGTGATAACTTCTCTAATGACTGTAATATCCAGGTTGTTAAACGTGGTGAGATTCCGGACGGATGGGAAGGAATGGATATCGGACCGGAAACAGAGAAGCTTTTCGCTGACGCTGTAAAAGATGCTAAGACAGTTGTTTGGAATGGACCGATGGGCTGCTTCGAAATGCCAAACTTCGCTCATGGTACAGAAGCTGTTGCAAAAGCACTTGCTGAAACAGATGCCACAACTATTATCGGTGGTGGTGATTCTGCAGCTGCAGTTAACATCCTTGGTTATGGCGACAAGATGACACACATCTCCACAGGTGGCGGTGCATCTCTTGAATTCCTGGAAGGAAAAGAACTCCCGGGTGTTGCAGCAGCAAACGATAAATAAGAATATAATAACATCCCACAGGGATACTAAGGAGATAAATCATCATGGCAAGAAAGAAAATTATCGCTGGTAACTGGAAAATGAACATGACACCAAGCGAAGCCGTTAAATTAGTAGAAACATTAAAACCATTAGTAGTTAACGATGAAGTAGACGTAGTATTCTGCGTACCTGCAATCGATATCATCCCGGTTGTAGAAGCTGCTAAGGGAACAAACATCCAGGTTGGTGCTGAGAACATGTACTTTGAAGAGAAAGGTGCATACACAGGAGAAATCTCCCCTGCAATGCTCGTAGATGCCGGAGTTAAATATGTTGTTCTCGGACATTCCGAAAGAAGAGAATACTTCGGAGAAACAAACGAAGATGTTAACAAGAAAGTTCTCAAAGCTTTCGAACATGGAATTACACCTATCATGTGCTGTGGCGAAACTCTTACTCAGAGAGAACAGGGCGTGACAATGGATTTCATCCGTCAGCAGGTTAAAGTTGGATTCCAGGGTGTTACAGCAGATCAGGCTAAGACAGCAGTTATCGCTTACGAGCCAATCTGGGCAATCGGAACAGGTAAAACAGCTACAACTGAGCAGGCTCAGGAAGTATGCGCAGGTATTCGTGCATGCATCGCTGAAATCTATGATGAAGCAACAGCAGAAGCAATCCGTATCCAGTATGGCGGATCTGTAAATCCTGCAACAGCACCTGACTTATTCGTTCAGAACGATATCGATGGCGGCCTTGTAGGTGGTGCTTCTCTGAAAGCTGATTTCGGAAAGATCGTAAATTACAAATAAGAATAAAAAACTGATTATAAGCAGATAATCTTTGTGTCCAAACGAGAAATAATATAATGCCCCTGAATACAGGAAAATTGGTAATTTTACTGATTGGATTGTATTCAGGGGATTGTTATAGTTGAAGCAGGTAAGTTACCTGCTTTAATTGCTGTTGCGAATATTTGTTTGGCTATGTCAGACACATAGTATCTTATGAAATTAATATGTATAAAGAAAAAGGACAGCTTCATTACTGAAACTGTCTTTTTTATCTGGTGTAAAAATCTGCTGTAAGCTGTTTCTTTTGTACTTGGGTAAATCTCTTTTGCACGAAAGGAATGCCTCGATACTTTTGTATTTTGACTATTTATCAGGTGTATTTAGTTCATGTATTTTATCTTTTGTATTTTGGAGTATTTCTGAGTTTTTATCCTTGGTGATATAAATTTTTTCTCTTTGGCAATTCGATGATTTTCTCTTTTGTATGTACAAACTATATCATATTTTTCTACATTCGTCTACAAGTTTCAACAGAAATCAGTCAAAAACATTTCGACAGAATCCCTGCTTTTTCGACATTCGGAGAGGAAATTGACAGATAAATAAAGATTGTCTGATTGCGGGAATCCATTTTCGCTGATATAATGTGAAAAAATGTGTAATTATAGAAAGCAGGTTAATATTTTATGGAAGAAAAAGTAACAAAATGTAGTGTATCAAAGAAATGCGGAAGCTGCCAGTATCAGGGTGTTCCTTATAAAGAACAGCTTGCCGCCAAGCAGAAAAGGATGAAGAAGCTTCTTGGAAAGTTTGCAAATGTAAAACCAATCATTGGAATGGATGATCCCTTTTATTATAGAAATAAAGTTCATGCAGTATTTGACAGGGATAAAAAATGGTAATATTATCTGTGGAACCTACGAAGCGAAAACACATAAGGTTGTTCCGATAGAAGAGTGCATGATCGAGGATAGGATCAGTCAGGAAATCATCCGTACAATTCGGGATATGCTGAAATCTTTTAGAATCAAAACATATGATGAGGACACAGGATATGGACTTTTGCGCCATGTGCTGGTGAGAAGAGGGTTTTCCACAGATGAGATCATGGTGGTTCTTGTGATTGGTTCCCCGATCTTTCCTTCAAAAAATAATTTTGTGAAAGCTCTGAGAAAGAAATACCCACAGATTACAACAGTTGTGCTTAACGTCAATGATAAGAAGACCAGTATGGTACTGGGGGAGCGTGATATCGTCATTTATGGAAAAGGATATATCCGGGATACGCTCTGCGGATGTACATTCCGCATTTCTCCGCAGTCTTTTTATCAGGTAAATCCTGTACAGACAGAAATTCTGTATAAGACAGCAATTGAATATGCGGGGCTTGGACGAAAAGAAACAGTGATAGATGCATACTGCGGAATAGGAACAATCGGACTTGTAGCCGCAAAGCGGGCAAAGAATGTCATTGGTGTGGAATTAAATCCGGATGCAGTCCGCGATGCCAGAATCAATGCAAAGGAAAATAAGATTACAAATGCACGTTTCTATCAGGGAGATGCAGGAGAATTTATGGAAAACATGGCAGAAAACGGAGAACATGCAGATGTTGTGTTTATGGATCCGCCACGTACCGGCAGTGATAAAAAGTTTATGTCCTCCGTTATCAAACTGAATCCATCAAGAATCGTATATATCTCCTGTGGACCGGAAACACTGGCAAGAGATCTGGAGTATTTGACAAAACATGGCTATGATGTGAGAAAAATACAGCCGGTAGATATGTTCAGTTTTACAGACCATTGTGAAAATATTTGTCTTTTGACGAAAAAATTTGAGAAACAGACGAAAAATCAAAACGAATACAAATACTAAAAGAATATAAATACCAAAAGAAAAGGAAGGTTTCATGGAAATAAGAAAAGCATCAGTGCAGGATCTTGGGCAGATCATGCAAGTTTATGATAAAGCCCGCAAATTTATGAGAGAAAATGGCAATGCAGAACAGTGGGGTGAAGATTACCCCTCAGCAGAACTGATAGAGCATGATATTGATAAAATGTATCTGTGCATGTCAGAAGGGCAGATTGCCTGTGTTTTCTATTATGCGGCGGAAGAAGATGAAGATTATAAAGAAATTAATGGAAAATGGCTGAATGAAGAACCCTATGGAGTAGTTCACAGGGTAGCGTCCACAGGAATAGTAAGAGGAGCCGCATCATTCTGTCTGGACTGGGCCTATGCTCAGACACTGAATCTCCGTATGGATACATACAGCGATAACATCCCCATGCAGAAACTTCTGGAAAAATGCGGATTTCAGTACTGCGGTTCATTTGAACGTCTGGGAATGGATAAATGGATGGCATACCAGAAAATATAATAAACAAGTCCCTATCTGTTTCAACTGTAAGAGACAGATGGGGACTTTAAGGTTATTGATTGCTGTAGTTAGAGGTATCCATCAGAAGAAATCCGGTCTTTTACAGATTCTCAACAATCTGGCGTGCTACATATACACCGCTTGCAGAAGCATGGGACAGGGAATGGGTTACACCGCTTCCGTCTCCAATGATATACAGGCCTTTGTATCTGCTTTCCAGATTTTCATCAATATCAACTTCCATATTATAGAACTTAACCTCCACACCATAGAGGAGGGTGTCGTCATTAGCTGTCCCGGGAGCGATTTTATCCAGAGCATAAATCATTTCAATGATTCCGTCAAGGATACGTTTCGGGAGAACAAGACTCAGATCACCGGGAGTAGCTGCGAGAGTAGGTCGTACCATACCTTCTTCGATACGTGCAACCGTACTCCTTCTTCCGCGCACCAGATCGCCGAAACGCTGTACGATCACTCCGCCGCCCAGCATATTGGAAAGACGGGCAATGCTTTCGCCATATCCATTACTGTCTTTAAATGGCTCGGAGAAATGTTTGGCTACCAACAGTGCGAAGTTTGTATTTTCTGTCTGTTTGGATGGATCTTCATAGCTGTGGCCATTTGCTGTGACAATGCCGTTTGTATTTTCGTTTACAACGATGCCATAAGGATTCATACAGAAAGTCCTCACATTATCTTCGAATTTTTCTGTTCTGTAGACAATCTTACTCTCATACAGTTCGTCTGTCAGGTGTGAGAAGATAACAGCAGGAAGTTCTACACGTACACCCAGGTCTACCCGGTTTGATTTGGTTGGGATGTCAAGTTCTCTACAGATCTGTTCCATCCATTTGCTTCCGCTTCTGCCTACGGATACGATACATTTACTGCAGTCAGTGGTATCATTCTTTGTAACAATGCGGTATCCATCATCCAGCACTTCCAGACGTTCTACAGGAGTGTTGAAATGAAAATCAACATGCTCTTTTAATTTTGCATATAAGTTCTCAAGAACCACATAGTTAATGTCTGTTCCCAGATGACGTACGGAAGCATCCAGAAGCTTTAATTTGTTCTGCATACAAAGCTTTTTTGAATTTGGTTCCGGCTGTAGAATACAATTTTTGTGTCCTGTCCGCCATAGGCGACATTGATATCATCTACATAGCGCATCAGGTCAAGAGCTTCATTTTTTCCCGATATGTTCATAAAGCGTTCCGCCGAAATCATTCGTAATATTATATTTGCCATCAGAGAAAGCACCGGCACCGCCAAATCCGCTCATAATGGCACAGGTTTTACATTTGATACAGGTTTTTACTTTGTCACCATCAATTGGGCAATGTCTTTTGCTGAGAGGATTTCCAGCCTCAAAAACAGCAATCTTTAAATCGTTATTTTGCTTCATCAGTTCATAGGCAGAGAAAATACCGCCAGGTCCTGCGCCGATGATCACTACATCATATTTCATATATACTACGATCCTTTCAGGTAAAAATATTTTGTAAATCTGCAGCAAGTCTCCTGAACGCACTATTTAACTGATAAATTGCGAAGCGGATGATATTATGCGCCTGAAGAGAATGCCATAGATAAGTCTGCGTTACTGAGAACGAAGGAGACACTAATAAGTATATCATAAATAAATGAAAAAATCTTATGTTTTTGTGAATGGACTTATAGGATAACATTATAAATAATGTTTTAACCGAGTCAGGTAAGTCCCCTGTGGAGATTGCGAATATCCGCCTGACTTTCTGCAGGATATGATAAGCAAAATATATTATAGATATGAGAAGATATCAGGTTAGGGGTAAAATACTTTTTTCCCGAACATAAAAAGAACAAATAGTTCTATAAAAGGACACAACTACATCATATTGATACTGAACCCGAAAAAATTATTTTTCCTCAGGTTCAGCATTATCCGGAATGTGTTCTACAATATCACCGAAATCGCAGTCAAGGATTGAACATAAGATATCAAGACTGCGGATTTCCACATTTTCATTATGACGGAGTTTATCCAGAAAAGAAGTGCTTATGCCATAGTGAGTGTACAGGGCATACTGGCTGATTTTCCGCTCCTTCATAGTCTTCCATAATTTTCTATAGCTTATCATATGTAATAACCGTCCGATTTGTTCTTGATTCATATTTATTATCGGGTTAAAATAGGTCTTGTAACAGTGTCTTTATAAAGACACTATTGAGAAGGAAAGTGATATAATGAAGACGATCAGAAAGATAATGGAAGGCGTGGCCGCAGCCTGCATATCAGTGGCAATGTATTACTGCTTCCTGAGTGGAGCCCCTGCCGGGGGAACAGAGAGAACTGTTTATATGATCCTGGATGGAATATTCTGTATTTCTGCCTGGGTGGCAGGAGTGGGGATATTATGGTATGTGAGATGGCTTCGCAGACGGAACAAAGAACTGGAAAATATGATAAAGATTTTGCTTAAAAATGCAGACAAACTTGACAAATAGGAAATTCTGCCATACTATAAAAACCAACGAAAACGAAAGGGGAATCCTGCAAAATGAATAAAAATGTCATCAAAGCCGCACTGTTAGGATTTGGAACAGTAGGAACAGGTGTATATAAGGTACTGAAGAATCAGGAAAAGGAAATGTCGGCCAAGATTGGCTGTAAAATTGAGATAAAGAAAATCCTTGTGAGAAATATAGAGAAGGCAGCAGCGAAGATAGAAGACGCCTCATTGCTCACCAGCCAGTGGGATGAGATTATAAATGATCCGGAGATTGAGATTGTGATTGAACTGATGGGTGGGATTAATCCTGCAAAAGAGTATATCCTTTCTGCATTAAAAGCCGGTAAGCATGTAGTCTCTGCAAACAAGGATCTGATCGCAGTACATGGTCATGAGCTTCTGGATGCGGCACATGAGAGTAAAGTGGATTTTCTGTTTGAAGCAGCAGTAGCAGGTGGTATTCCGATCATCAGACCATTGAAACAGTGTCTGGCAGGAAATCACATGACAGAAGTTATGGGTATTGTAAACGGAACCACAAACTTTATTCTGACAAAGATGACTCAGGAAGGTATGGAGTTTAAGGATGCCCTGGCACTTGCAACAGAACTTGGATATGCGGAGGCTGATCCGACTGCTGATATCGAAGGTCTGGATGCAGGACGTAAGGTAGCGATCCTTGCATCTGTGGCATTTAACTCACGTGTGGTATTTAACGATGTATATACAGAGGGAATTGCCAAGATCACATCAAAAGATATTCATTATGCGAAAGAAATGGGACGTGATATCAAGCTTCTGGGTGTTGCAAGAAACGAAGCAGACGGAATTGAAGCATATGTGTGCCCGATGCTGATCCCCAGTTCCCATCCGCTTGCAACTGTAAATGATTCCTATAATGCAGTATTTGTCCATGGAGATGCAGTGGAGGATGCCATGTTCTTCGGAAGAGGAGCAGGAGAACTTCCTACAGCCAGTGCAGTTGTGGGTGATGTATTTGATATTGTGAGAAATATTCTTGCAGGATGCTGCGGCAGAATCGGATGTACCTGTTACAAGAATATCCCTGTTAAGAAAATGGAAGATACACATAACCGTTATTTCCTCCGTCTCAAAGTAGAGGATCGCTGCGGTGTTCTTGCCGAGATGACTGCTATTTTTGCCAAATATCAGGTCAGTGTTGCACAGATTATCCAGAAAGATACCAAGGTGGAAGGGTGTGCGGAAGTAGTTGTGATCACTGAGAAGGTAAGAGAAGGTGATTTTAGAACTGCCATCGAAGAACTGAGAAACAGGGATTCCGTAAGAAAGATTTCCACGATCATTCGTGTATATGGAAAATAAGTTACTGTTCTTTTCATATATTATAGTAATGAAAATGAAACAGATACAAAAAAATGAATTGAAAAATCCTGAGATTTTGATACTATATAAGAGATGTCAGATATAAAAGATTTATTGTGCAGAGATGATCAGTTTTCTGCTCCTGATATCAGCAAAACAGTTATCAATTATGAATAAACATAAAAGGAGAACATTATGAGCAAAAAACCAACCGTATTAATGATTCTTGATGGATATGGTCTGAATGACAAAAAGGAAGGAAACGCTGTATATCTGGCTAAAACACCGGTTATGGACAAGCTGATGGCAGAATATCCATTTGTAAAAGGAAACGCAAGCGGACTGGCAGTAGGTCTTCCGGACGGACAGATGGGTAATTCTGAAGTAGGACATATGAATATGGGCGCAGGCCGTATCGTATATCAGGAACTTACCAGAATCACAAAAGAAATCCAGGACGGTGATTTCTTTAAGAATGAAGCTCTTCTTGCAGCAATGAAGAACGCAAAAGAGAATAACTCCGCAGTGCATTTCATGGGACTTCTTTCTGATGGTGGTGTGCACAGTCATAATACACATCTTTATGGATTACTTGAGATGGCTAAGAGAGAGGGCGTTGAGAAGGTTTACGTACATTGTTTCCTTGACGGTCGTGACACACCTCCTGCATCAGGTAAAGAGTTTGTAGAGGCTCTTGAAGCAGAGATGAAGAAGATCGGTGTAGGTGAGATTGCTACTGTTTCCGGACGTTACTATGCGATGGATCGTGATAACCGCTGGGATCGTGTAGAACTTGCATACAATGCTCTTACAACAGGAGAAGGCGTAAAGGGAACAGATGCACCGGCAGCAGTTCAGGCTTCTTATGATAATGATAAGACAGATGAGTTTGTTCTTCCTACAGTTATCGAGAAAGACGGACAGCCGACAGGTGTTATATCTGATAAAGATTCTGTTGTATTCTTTAATTTCCGTCCTGACCGCGCTCGTGAGATTACAAGAGCATTCTGCGATGATGATTTCCAGGGATTTGAAAGAAAAGCAAGACCACAGGTTACTTTCGTATGCTTCACAGATTACGATGATACCATTCAGAATAAACAGGTTGCATTCCACAAGGTTCAGCTTCACAATACATTTGGTGAGTATCTTGCAGCACACAATATGACTCAGGCGCGTATTGCTGAAACAGAGAAATATGCACATGTTACATTCTTCTTCAACGGCGGTGTGGAAGAGCCGAACAAAGGAGAAGACAGAATTCTGGTTAAATCTCCGAAGGTTGCAACCTACGATCTTCAGCCGGAAATGAGTGCACCTCAGGTTTGCGAGAAACTGGTAGATGCGATCAAATCTGACAAATATGATGTGATCGTGATCAACTTTGCAAACCCGGATATGGTTGGACATACAGGTGTACAGGAAGCCGCCATCAAAGCAGTGGAAACTGTTGATGAATGTGTTGGCAAAGCAGTAGAGGCTCTTAAGCAAGTGGACGGACAGATGTTTATCTGTGCTGACCATGGAAATGCAGAACAGCTGATCGACTATGAGACAGGTGCTCCGTGGACTGCACATACAACAAATCCTGTACCATTTATTCTTGTAAATGCAGATCCGAAATATACACTGCGCGAGAACGGATGTCTTGCAGATATCGTTCCTACACTGATCCAGCTTATGGGAATGGAACAGCCTGCGGAAATGACAGGAAAATCACTTCTTGTAGAGAAATAATATAATACAAAAACTGTGAGAACTGCTTTGCAGACATCAGCAGTTCGTGATATTGACGAAACCCTCTGACACAAATCAGAGGGCTTTTTTGTTTGATTTTTGGTGATTATGTAGGAAAATCATGGAATTGAAAAAACACATCATTGAAATGGTAAAAACTTTTTTCAACTATAATCGCTCTGATATCTGATAAAACAGATATCGAAAACAGCAAATAAAGAGGATTAAAAAAGGATTGGGAGGGTTTATTGGAATGCAGACAGACATGACAGTTGGGAAACCAATGAAGATGATACTTGACTTTACGATACCTGTATTTATAGGTAATGTATTCCAGCAGTTTTACAACATGGCAGATGCCATAATCGTAGGAAAATTTGTAGGAACAAAAGGGCTGGCAGCGGTTGGTTCAACAGGAACGATCATGTTTCTGATCATAGGTTTTCTTACGGGACTGACAGCCGGTTTTACAGTTCTGACCTCACAGAAATTCGGTGCAGGAAAGATGGATGAGATGCGTCAGTCAGTGGGAAATGCGGCGTTACTTTCAATTATCATTTCGGTTATAATGACGGCTGTCAGTATGGTGGGGATGCACTCGCTTCTGACATTAATGCATACACCAGAGGATATTTTTCAGGATGCATATACCTACATTATGATCATATGCGGAGGTATTTTTGCACAGGTATTATATAATATCCTGGCCAGTATTCTGAGAGCACTGGGAAACAGTAAGACACCCTTGTATTTCCTGATTCTGGCGGCACTTTTGAATATAGTACTTGACCTGACGTTTATTATTGTTTTCCATATGGGAGTCGCCGGGGCTGCCTGGGCAACGATCACAGCACAGGGAGTATCCGGAGTGCTTTGCCTGATTTATATCATAAAATACGTACCGGAATTGAGACTGAAGGCAGATGACTGGAGATTTCGTTCAGAGATTGCCAAAAAAGAAATTCTTGTGGGCATTCCCATGGGACTGCAGTATTCCATCACTGCGATCGGAACCATGATGGTACAGTCTGCACTGAATATTCTTGGTTCCTATGCAGTAGCGGCATTTACGGCAGGAAATAAGATTGAGAATATTTTTACCCAGGCATATGTTGCAATCGGAACAACAATGGCAACATATAATGCACAGAATATAGGAGCGCGTAAACTGGACAGAGTCAGACAGGGATTTAACAGTGCGCATATTATAGGAATTACCTATGCCATTGTTACAGGTGTGATTATTTTCTTCTTTGGCAAATATCTGTCTTATCTGTTTATTTCAGATAATGCCGCAGAAGTCATTCCTATGGTTGATACTTATGTGAAATGCGTGGCAGTATTTTTCATACCACTTCACTTTGTCAATGCACTCAGGAATGGTATCCAGGGCATGGGATACGGACTGCTTCCCATGCTTGCCGGTGTTGCAGAACTGGCAGGACGTGGAATCACTGCTATGGTCGCGGCAGCTCATAAGAGTTACTTTGGAGCATGTATGGCCAGTCCGATGGCATGGGTGCTTGCCGGAGGACTTTTGATCGTCATGTATTTCTATGTGATGAAGGATATGAAACGCAGACTTGGCCTGTAAAAATAAGAAAATCACAAGGGATTTGCCAAAGAAAACATTTTTCGGGGATATTACCTGCAAACAGTAATAAAAACTGAGAAAAAGGTGAATAGTAGGTGCAAATTGGAAGAATTATGTTATAATGAAACATGCAGCGCAGGTTTATGTGATCAGTACATAAACTCTGTGTATTGTGAAGCGTATTATTAAGAATTATAGCAAGCCTCTTAATTAACCGAATCAACAGTAATATGATTCAGAAGTAATAGGCTTCAGGAAAAATGAACGGTAACATTTATGTTGAGGAGAAATAGATGGGCAACAAGAGGGAAAAAACAATACAGTCCCAAATGGCAGTATGGAAATAACTGGCAGACGCCATAAATCCGCAAGACCGGGGAGAATTTCGTATGTACCGATCAGTGATGAAGATCTTGCACCTTATGAACCGCCTGTTCGCAAGAAGCATAAAGGATTAAAAATTACAGGAATCGCAGTGGCAATGGTTATTGTAAGTGCCGGAGCCGCATATGCAGGTATGTCATATTATTATTCGGATAAATTCTTTGAAGGAACATCGATCAATGGCATTGACTGTTCAGGTAAAACTGCTTATGAGGCAGAACAGAAGCTTGCGAAGACAGTAGAGAACTATTCCATAGAGGTTGATTCCAGAAATCTGGATCCGCAGACGATCAGCGGAGATCAGATCGGCTATAGTTATGTTTCTGATGGAAGTGTTCTGAAACTTCTGAAAGATCAGAAACCTTATGAATGGATCAGAGGCTTTTTTTTGAAAAGAAGAGCTATACAGCCGCTGAGAACACGACTTACGATAAAGAAAAGCTGAAAAAACAGGTGAAGGCACTTAACTGTGCACAGAAAGAGAATCAGGTAGCTCCTGAGAATGCATATGTCGCATATGGAGATTCGCAGTTTGAGATTGTTCCGGAGACAGAGGGAAGTAAGCTGGATTTGAAAAATGCTTATAACGTGCTTTCGGAAGCTGTTTCGGGAAATAAAACTTCGGTTGATTTCGACAGTGAGCCGGACGTGTATGTAAAAGCAGATATCACCAGCGACAATCCGGATCTGCAGGCGTCTCTTAATGCATGTAACAATTTTACAAAAGCAAGCATTACGTATACTTTTGGAGATGAAACGGAAACCCTGGATGGAAATACGATCAAGGACTGGCTGAATTTTGATGAAAAAGGACAGCTGATCATGGATGATACATCTTTCAGACAGCACATCGCAGATTATGTGGCGCAGCTTGCAGCGGCCCATGATACGGTGGGAACTGAAAGAGAGTTCCAGACAACAAGTGGGAGAACTGTCAGTGTATACGGTTCTGCATATGGATGGCAGATAGACCAGGCTTCAGAGGTTGCACAGCTGACACAGGAAATCCAGTCAGGGACACAGACAACCAGAGAGCCGGTTTATTCTATGACAGCCAATGCACATGGTTACAATGATATAGGAAATACTTATATTGAAGTGGATCTGTCCGAACAGCATATGTATTTCTACCAGAACGGAGAAGATATCTTTGAGTCAGATATTGTTTCCGGTGATATGAGATATTCTGACCGTCAGACTCCGGCCGGTATTTATACGATTTATTATAAGAAGAGCCCGGATGTGCTCAGAGGTAAACAGCTGGCAAATGGTAAATACGAATATGAACAGCCGGTAACGTACTGGATGCCGTTTAATGGCGGTATTGGTTTCCATGATGCAAACTGGCAGCCATACTTTGGTGGAGATCGTTTCATGGAAGGCGGTTCGCATGGATGTATCAATATGCCGCCGGAGAAAGCAGCAGAACTTTATAATATTATTGACTGCAATATTCCAATCGTATGTTTCTATTAATATTGATCAGGAATTACTTTTCTGTAATCTTTTAATTGGAGGCATTGAACAGTTTTCTGAAAAATAAAAACAGGTATGGATATTCCGGGATCATTGTATACGAAACAATAGTCCCGGATTTCTATAAAAAGAAAAAAGGTTCTGTATGGTAAAATGCAGAAAGAAAGGGGAAGGTTATGAATTTTGATTCTTTAAACATCATACTGACAATTGCCGCTTTCATAGTAGGAATAATGCTTCTGACAGGACATGGGGATATTTTCCTGAAAGGTGGAAACTCGGACATCAGTAAGAAGCTTTATGATGAAGAGAAGATGGCAAAAGCAAGTGGAGTTGCGCTTATTTTGATTGGCGTTGTTTCTGCTATAGATCTTTTTACTACAGCACTGGCCTTTAAAATAGCTTACATAGCAGCACTTCTGATCATTATTGTCGGGCTTGTGTGTTATTTGAGATTAAAATGTAAAAAATAATGAATAAGGCAAGAAGGATCGAGATACAGTAAAATGTGTACGGTCCTTTTTATTTTTATGTATTAGCGTTTTTTTCTGTTTTGTGATAAAATGACATACAGGCCAAAATCCAATTGCCACAGGTAATCTGAAATGAATTTTGGCGGCGTTACTGAGAATGGAGTGAACAGTAAATAAACGAGGAAAAGATAAATTATGGTACTTGAAGAGATTGTGCGGCCTCTGGTAAAATGGTACAGGGATAATAAGAGGATTCTTCCATGGAGAGATAAGGACAATGCTTATTATACATGGGTGTCGGAGATTATGCTGCAGCAAACCAGAGTGGAGGCAGTGAAACCCTATTTTCAGAGATTTATCACAGAACTCCCGGATATTCAGTCACTGGCGGAATGTCCTGAAGAGAAACTTCTGAAGTTATGGGAGGGACTGGGATATTATAACCGCGTTCGGAACATGCAGGAAGCGGCGAAAACTGTAAAAGATGAATATAATGGCAGACTGCCTGAAGATTATCAGGCACTTTTGTCGTTAAAGGGAATAGGAAGTTATACAGCCGGTGCCATTGCATCGATCGCATATGGGGAAAAGGTTCCGGCTGTAGACGGGAATGTACTGCGTGTGATTTCCAGAATTACAGAGAGTACGGAAGACATCAGCCGGCAGTCTGTCCGCAGAAAAATAGAACAGCAGGTTTCGCAGATCATGCCCTCAGATTGTCCGGGAGACTTTAATCAGGCACTGATGGAACTGGGAGCTGTGATATGTGTTCCCAACGGTCAGGCGAAATGTGCAGAATGTCCGATTGCATTTACCTGTCTGGCTCACAGACATGATAAAGAGGAAATGATTCCTGTAAAAGCACCTAAGAAAGCCAGAACACAGGACAACAGGACTGTGTTTATCATTCAGGACGGAGAATGCACAGCTATCAGGAAAAGACCTGAGAAAGGACTTTTGGCAGGCTTATATGAACTGCCAAATATTCAGGGACATTTAAAAAGCGAAGATGCGCTTTTGTACGTAAAAGAGTTGGGACTTGATCCATTATATATAGAAGAACTTCCGCCTGCGAAACATATTTTCTCCCATATTGAATGGAGAATGCAGGCATACAGAATAAAGGTATCATCCCTAAAGACAACACAGGATAAAGAACTCATTTTTTGTAAGTAAAGAACAGTCAGGTAAACAATACGCAATTCCATCTGCTTTTGGAGCGTATGCAAAGTATATCAAGGAGGAAAGAACAAGATGAAACTGTTAAGTATTGCGATTCCATGTTATAATTCCCAGGATTATATGGAGAATTGTATAGAGTCATTACTGGTGGGAGGAGAAGAAGTAGAGATTCTTATAGTAGATGACGGATCTTCTGACAGAACTGCCGAGATTGCAGATGACTATGCCAGGAAATATCCTACAATTGTAAAGGCAATCCATCAGGAAAATGGTGGTCATGGAGAAGCTGTCAATGCAGGGATCAGAAATGCTACAGGATTGTATTTCAAGGTAGTGGACAGTGATGACTGGGTAAATAAAGAAGCGTATGTACAGATTTTGAAAACTTTATATGAACTGCTCAGAGGTCCACAGACAGTTGACCTTCTGATCAGTAATTTTGTATATGAGAAACAGGGCGCAACCCGTAAGAAAATCATGCAGTACCGCAAATGCCTGCCGCAGGACAGAATATTTGGATGGGAAGAAGTGAAACACATGCCGAAAGGTAAATATCTTCTGATGCACTCCATGATCTATCGTACAAAACTGCTTCATGAATGCAATCTGGAACTGCCGAAGCATACATTTTATGTAGACAATCTATTTGCTTTTGAACCTCTTCCGTATGTAAAGAATCTGTATTATCTGGATGTGAATTTCTACCGTTATTTTATCGGGAGAGATGACCAGTCTGTAAATGAGAAAGTGATGATCAAACGTATTGACCAGCAGATCCGGGTAAACAAACTCATGGTAGATGCATATATCAACTGTAAAAATACAAATAAGCAGTTGAAAGCGTATATGTTCAGCTATCTGGATATTATTACAACTATTTCTTCCATTATGCTGATACGTGCCAATACAGAAGAGTCCCTTCAGAAGAAGAAAGAACTTCTGGAATATATCAGGACAGAGAATAAACAGGTATACAGAAAACTGCGTCACAGTCTTTTCGGAAGAGTCATGAACCTTCCGGGAAGAGGTGGAAGAAAAATGTCAGTGGCAGCCTACAAAATCAGCCAGAAATTCTATGGATTTAACTGATGCGTAAAAGCTTCACATCCGGATATCGGTTTTGGGAAAATATTTTATGAAATTGTTATAACTGTAAAAAAGCAGAATCTCTGAAAGACAAAAATGTACTTCAAAGATTCTGCGTTTTTTAAATCTTTCTAATTCTCGCTCATTTTTTCTCTTTACTTCTCTAAAGCAGACAGATTCAGAAGAAACGGAAACTCTTCTCGGATGAAAAAACCAGAAAGCCAAACAATGCAAGTGTTGCACCCATGCATACATCAATCACAGAATGCTGTTTCAGGAACATGGTGGACATGATGATCAGCGCGGTCAGGGTAAAGGATGCTGCTTTTATAAATTTTTTATTTCGCAGTGTTTCGCAGTTTGTAAGCGACATATGGATTGCAAGAGAGTTGAACACATGAATGCTGGGCAGGATATTCGTAGGAGTATCTGTACTGTACAGCCATTTTACTATATCTGTGAAGATATTGTCTCTTGGAAATTCGGTCGGACGTATGTGCTGAGCATTTGGATAAACATAGGAAACAATCAGGAAAACAGTCATTCCCATCATAAGATTAAATGCCAGCTGATAGTATTCATGTTTGTTTTTGTTAAAAAATATAAAATAAATCACAGCCAGAATCATGTATGGAAACCACAGCATATAAGGAACGATAAAGAACTCACAAAATGGAATCCAGTCATCAAATACTGTATGTACGATATGATAGCTGTGAACCGGTCTGTGCTCCAGGTAACTGAAGAGCAGGATATAAATGATGCTGTAAACAGCAATCACAAGTCCATGCCGGTATTTGGAAATAAAACGTTTCAAAATTTCACCTTCTTTGGAGAATTATTTCATACCATACCATATCATAACATCTTCATACTGCTTTTACAAATAAATTTTCTCATAAAGTATATAAAAATTTTATAAAAAAATTCTCAATAAAGTGTAGCGTTTTACAAAGTTTTAACATAAAGCAGAACAAAGATTTTACGGCTTTTTATTATACTGATATCAACTGAGCCGGAGAAATTATAGTGATTTTCGAAAATGTCATGTTGTTTCCGGAGATTGTATACTGGTTTCGGCTTATGGCATTCAGCAAATAATTGTAAATGGAGAACAAAAAAATGATATATTTGGTAGAAGATGATGAGAGTATACGTGAACTGGTGATTTATACATTGAAAAGTCAGGGATTTGAAGCAAAAGGATTTGAAAGACCTTCTCACTTCTGGAAAGCCCTGGAAAAGGAAAAACCTGCACTTCTGCTCCTTGATGTGATGCTGCCGGAAGAGGATGGGATTTCCATATTGAAGAAATTGCGTATGCGTCCGGATACACGTAAACTTCCTATTATCATGCTGACAGCAAAAAGCAGTGAATATGATACAGTGGTAGGTCTTGACAGCGGGGCAGATGACTATATTCCAAAACCATTCCGCATGATGGAACTGATCTCAAGGATCCGCGCATTATTAAGAAGAACAGAAGATGACGGCGCAGAAGAATATCAGACAGGAAACCTTTATGTCTGCCCTTCCAGACATATTGCAACTGTAGATAAAAAGAATGTAAATCTTACATTAAAAGAATATGAAGTATTATGTCTGCTTCTGAAAAACAGCGGAACTGTACTTTCCAGAACTCAGCTTCTGAATCAGGTATGGGGGTATGAATTCGACGGAGAGAGCAGAACCGTTGATGTACACATCCGAACACTGAGACAAAAACTGGGAAGTGCCGGTGAGCTGGTGGAGACAGTTCGTGGAGTCGGATATAAAATTAATATGAAATAAAGTTAAAGAATAACTGGAAACAGGAATTTATCTATGCTATACTTTTAAATATGAGAATTGCAGGAGTTGCAAAGAGCAAAGCAAAATAGCTTTTGATCCTGACATCTTAAATATAAGCAGATGCCAAAAATAAATGGACAGCTGCCCGAAATCAACGGTCAGGGATATCAGAAACCCTGACTGTAGATTTTTATAAGGAGTTATTTATTTTATGAAATCATTAGTAATAGCAGAGAAACCTTCTGTTGCCAGAGATATTGCCAGAGTACTTCACTGTACACAGAAAGGAAATGGTACTCTTGAGGGAAAAGATTACGTAGTCACCTGGGCACTTGGACACCTTGTTACGCTGGCAGATCCTGAGGAATACGATAAGAAGTATATGAAATGGGAAATATCCACACTTCCCATGATGCCGGATCGAATGAAGCTGGTAGTTATTCGACAGACCGGTAAACAGTATAATGCAGTAAAAACGCAGCTGTACAGAAAAGACATAAACGATATTATAATAGCCACAGATGCCGGAAGAGAAGGTGAACTGGTAGCCCGCTGGATTCTTGACAAAGCGGACTGTCATAAACCAATCCGCAGACTGTGGATTTCTTCAGTTACAGACAAAGCTATCAAAGAAGGATTCGGAAATCTGAAAAACGGACATGAGTATGATAATCTGTACAGAGCAGCTGTGGCAAGAGCGGAAGCTGACTGGCTGGTGGGAATGAACGGTACAAGGGCACTTACCTGTAAATATAACGCCCAGCTTTCCTGCGGGCGTGTACAGACTCCTACACTGGCGATGATTGCGAAACGGGAAGAAGAGATACGGGCATTTAAGCCGAAGGAATATTACGGAATCACCCTGAAAGCAGGTGATATCACCTGGACATGGAAGGAACCAAAGAGTAAGAGCTTCAGAACTTTTAATAAAGAACGGGCAGAGGAGATTTCCGATGTTCTCAGAAATCAGTCTCTGGAAGTAACTTCTGTAATCAGCAAAGAGAAAAAAATCCTTTGCACCGGGTTTGTATGACCTGACCACACTGCAGAGAGAGGCAAATCGGAAATATGGATATTCTGCAAAGCAGACTCTGAATATCATGCAGCGTCTGTATGAGAATCACAAAGTACTCACTTATCCGAGGACAGATTCCAGATATATTGGAAAGGATATTGTTCCTACAATTAAAGAACGACTGAGAGCCTGCGCAACAGGACCGTACAGAAAACCGGCAGGCGCACTGATGAATCAGCCTGTTCGTGCAAATGGAAGTTTTGTGGATGATAAAAAGGTCAGCGACCATCATGCAATTATCCCTACGGAGCAGTTTGTGCAGCTTGACCATATGACAAATGAAGAACGTAAGATTTACGATATGGTAGTTCGCAGATTTCTCAGTGTGCTGTATCCGCCTTTTGTTTATGAACAGGTGAGCATGGAGGGAATTGTTGCTGGAGAACTTTTTGCTGCCAGCGGGAAAGTTGTAAAAAGTGCCGGATGGAAAGATGTGTATGAAAATACGGACGACACTGAAGAGGATGAGGATACTGCTGACGATGCGCAGAAACTGAAAGATCAGAAGCTTCCACAGATGAAGAAAGGTGAGAGACTGCATATAGAGAATGTATCCATGAATACAGGCAGGACAAAGCCACCTGCAAGATTCACAGAAGCAACGCTTCTTGCAGCAATGGAGAATCCGGTGCGCTATATGGAGAGTCATGATACAAAGGCAGCGAAAACTCTCGGTGAGACAGGTGGTCTGGGGACAGTTGCTACAAGGGCCGATATTATTGAGAAATTGTTTAACAGCTTTCTGATGGAGAAAAAAGGCAATGAAATCCATCTGACCTCCAAAGCAAAGCAGCTTCTGGAACTGGTACCCGAGGAACTGCGCAAGCCGGAACTGACCGCAGACTGGGAGATGAAGCTTGGAAATATTGCAAAAGGTAAAATGAAACAGGAAACCTTCCTGAAAGAAATAAGGAACTATACCTGTGACATTGTAGATGAGATCAAAACCGGACAGGGAACCTTCAGGCATGATAATCTTACAAACAAAATCTGCCCGAACTGCGGAAAGAAGCTTCTGGCAGTGAATGGAAAGAATGCAAAAATGCTTGTATGTCAGGACAGAGAGTGCGGTTATAAAGAAACCCTGTCCAGAACTACCAATGCCCGTTGTCCCAAGTGTCATAAACGTATGGAAATGTATGTGAAAGGTAAGGAAGAGACATTTATCTGTGCCTGCGGCTATAAAGAAAAGCTCTCTGCTTTTCAGGCGAGAAGAGCCAAAGAGGGAGCAGGAGTCAATAAGCGTGATGTTCAAAAATATATGAGACAGCAGCAGAAAGAAGCCAAGGAGCCGGTGAATAATGCATTTGCACAGGCACTGGCAGGATTAAAACTGGAATAACTATATCACTCTCTTGTCTGCGAATCCGCATTCTATGCGATGGGTATAGTTATTTACGAAACGATGTACCAGGTAAAATAAAAAAGAAGGGAAGATAATATTATGGCAGTACAGGATGATCATATGATAAGAAATATTCAGGACGTAGGAAGACTGATCGCGAAGCTTCTGCTTCATGAGCAGCAGCCCAATTACAAACTTCCGGAGAAGGAAGCAGATTACACAGAGGCAGACCGGCTTTTTGCTACAATTATGAAACTGGCAGAAGAAGGCAAGATCAATGAAGCAGAAAACGAATTATATATGGGTATGGTAGAAGATGATGTAGACTATCTGGAACTGGCACTGATCTTTTATCTGTATCTGAATGATATGGATGGAGATTTCCTGGATGATAACGGATATTCAAGGGAGGAAGTTTTGGAAGGTATGAAAGATCTTGCTTCAGACTGGGGTGTTACAGGATTAGAGGCTTTTTGAGAGAAAGGAAAAAGCATAGCATATGCGCAGAGAACAGACACTGGAAGAGATTTCGGATGGTAAATTATATGATTCTAATGATATGGTAAAGGCAGACTGCCATGATTGTGAAGGCTGCTGTGACTGTTGTCAGGGAATGGGAGATTCTGTGCTCCTGGATCCATATGATGTATACAGATTGTCGGCAGGATTACAGAAATCAGCAGAGCAGCTTTTACAGGAATATTTGGAACTGGGAGTGACAGATGGAAATATCCTTCCGCATCTTCGGATGACAGGAGTTAAGGAACAGTGTATATTCCTTAACAGTGAAGGACGCTGTCACATCCACTCTATTCGGCCGGGATTCTGCAGATTATTCCCGCTGGGAAGATTCTACGAGAATGGCAGTTTTAAATATATTCTTCAGATTCACGAATGTCCTAAAACAAACCGCAGTAAGATCAAGGTAAAGAAGTGGGTGGACACACCGGATCTGAAAAAATATGAGAAATTTGTAAATGACTGGCATTATTTTCTGCTGGATGTGCAGGAAGTACTGTACAATGCGGAGAATCCAGATCTGATCAGAAATCTGAACCTCTTTGTGGTGAACAGATTCTATCTCAAACCATATGATCAAAATCAGGATTTCTACATACAGTTTTATGAGAGACTGAAAGAAGGAAAAGAATTGCTGGCATTGGCGTAGGAGAGACATATGAGTTATCAGAACGAATGGCTTCATTTTTGAGGCAGAAGATGAGTTTGATGAAATTAAGCACAGAGAACCGACAGAGGAATTATTGTTCTATCGTGCAGTTGCAAGTGGAGATATAAAAACTGTTAAGAAGAATTGTGAACGGCAGAGATTTACAGAGTGTGATGGTGTGGGAGTACTGTCAAAGAATGCGGTCACAAATATGAAATATCATTTTGTTATCACTACCGCAATGATAACCAGACTCTGTAAACAAAATGGAATGGAGATGGAACAGGCATTTCGCTTGAGTGATTTTTATATTCAAAAGCTGGATGGCATTCATACAGTAGAAGAGATTCAGAGCCTTCATGATGAGATGGTGATGGATTATACTGAAAAAATGCGCAGATATTTCAGAGACAACACTTATTCTAAACATATCAACGCAAGTAAAGAATACATTTATTCTCATATCAAAGAACGAATTACAATAGAAGATCTTGCAGATTCACTTGGAGTATCTGCGAGCTATCTCTCCAGATTATTTAAAAAAGAAACAGGAATATCGGTCAGTGCCTATATCCGCAGACAGAAGATAGAAATGGCGAAAAATCTTTTGCAGTACAGTGATTATCCGATCATTGAGATTGCAAACCGTCTTTCCTTTTCTTCCCAGAGTCATTTCATCCAGCAGTTTCGGGAAGTTACGGGAATGACACCGGGTAAATACAGGGATGAACATTATATGATACACTGGGATATAGAAAAAGAACTTTGTGTCGCATCAGAGTCGGAACTGAAAAAAGAACAGGATTAATCAAAATATTAAGATAAGTAAAACAGGCGGCTAGCTTACAGGGAATATAAATTTTCTGTAAGCCGGCCGCTTATTTTCATCTGGTAATATCGGGAGATTAAAGAGTTAATATGACTTCGTTCTTATCCTGAAGAAGTTTTTCAGGGATATAATTATCTGCTAATTTCTGTCCGTTAAGAACCAGACTGCAGCAACCAGATTCTTTTTCGTCTGGATTTTCTACAGAGATATGAAGCTGTTTTCCACGGAAAACTTTCTCAATCTCAAAGTGTTTCCAGCTTTTTGGCACAGAAGGAGACAGTCGAAGTCCTTCAAGATCAGGGCGAAGCCCGAGGATACCTTCCACACATCCTACCATTACAGTAGAAGCAGTTCCTGTCAGCCAGTGAACATGAGAGCGTCCAAAGTGTTTGCTTGCTTTTCCCTCTGTAAACTGACCATAGCAGTATGGCTCAAGACGACGGATTTCGGCACAGTCATTCTGCGCAGCAGGAGAATTTTCCATAAAATAGGTAAAAGCACGTTCTCCATGACCGCGGAGTGCTTCAGCAAGAATCAGCCAGCCCTGGGATTGGGAGAAAATACCGGAGTTTTCTTTTGTACCCTGATTATAGATAACTGCCAGTGCACCATCGAAAGCATGTGCATGATAAGGCGGATCCATAAGGATCGCACCATATTTTGTGTTTAGACGTTCGTATACATTGTTCAGGGCAGCGTCTCCCTGTTCAGGGCTGGCAAGACCACTGATGACAGCCCAGCTCTGAGGATTCAGCCACATATTTGCTTCAGGAGCAGCGGCTTCACCGATTCTTTCTCCTGATTCTGTATAACCACGTACGAAGCGGTCGTTATCCCAACACAGTTCCTGAACTTTTTCGCCAAATGCTTTCTGAGTTTCTTCAAGATACTGTACATATTCTGTATCTTTTTTATATTCGGCAAAGATTTTCAGGATTGTCATTGCATAATAGAACTGTAAAGCAACAAAAGAAGATTCTCCGTTTGCACCCAGACGGAGACAGTCATTCCAGTCTGCATAAAGTCCGGCGGGCATTCCATGAGGTCCAAGGTGATTAAGAGAGAAAGCAACCGCACGTTTCAGATGTTCATATACAGTAGCTTCATCTTTGTTGGCAAAAGGAATCACTTCATCAAGAAAAGCAGTGTTTCCGGTTTCTGAAATATATTTATATACAGTTGGGAAAAGCCATAATGCATCATCTGCACGGTAAGCCGGATGGCCGGTTTCCTGTACATAAGAAGCATCATCCGGAGTATCTTCTTTTCCAGGTGTGTGAGTAAACTTGACAAGAGGGAGTCCGCCACCGTTATTTACCTGCGCAGACAGCATGAAACGAATCTTTTCCAGTGCCATTTCCGGTGCCAGATGGATGATTCCCTGAATATCCTGTACAGTATCTCTGTATCCGTATCCATTTCTGAGTCCACAGTAAATGAAGGAAGCTGCACGGGACCAGATGAAAGTCATAAAACAGTTGTATGCGTTCCAGGTATTAATCATAGTATCAAATTCCGGACTTGGAGTGCTGACTTTAAGATTATCAAGCTTACTGTTCCAGTCAGCTTTTAATGCTTTCAGTTCTTCTGCTACAGTTGGAGCCGGATTTTCGTAACATCTGATTACTTCAGCAGCTTCAGATGACGGTTTCATTCCAAGAAGAAAAGCAATTGTTCTGGTTTCACCTGCTTTAAGAGTTATTTTACAGGAGAGAGCACCACAGGAGTTTTCATTATAGCTTGTCTTATCGCCAAGATCACCACAGACAATACCTTCAGGGTTTCCATATCCATGGTAACTTCCGAGAAATTCATTTTTGTCCCCACAGTAAGAAGAAACCTCAGCACCTGCAAGTCCAAAGAAACGTTCTGTCACATTTTTCTCATCTACGTTCTCATTTTCAGGAATTGCATCAAGATTTCCATGAATCTGCTGAGTAATTCTGTTTCCTTCGAACAGTGTACGAGAAATAAAAAGAGAGTACTGTAAATTAACCTGATCCTGTTCGTAATTGCTGTGGTTGGTAAACTCTGCATATCCGCTGAGAGTCAGGTTCCTTTCGTGATCAGAATGATTGGTCACAGATAATGCCCATACTTCATAACTTTTTCCAAGAGGAACATAGTAAAGGGCTTCTGAGTGAATATCGCTGTAGTCGGCAGAAATTTTTGTATAACCGATTCCGTGACGGCATTCGCTCTTATACTGAGCCAGATCTTTGCCTACAGGCTGCCAGGATGCAGACCAGAAGTCTGATGATCTGTCATCGCGAATGTAAATGTAACGTCCCGGCTGGTCAAAGTTATTAAAAACATAGCGCAGGATACGTCCGTTTGCACCGGATTTTGCAAAACTGTAGCCCCCTGCATTATTGGAAATGATTGCACCGTACTCCGGGGAACCCAGATAGTTTACCCATGGTGCAGGTGTTGCCGGATTAGTAATCACGTATTCTCGGTTTTCATTGTCAAAATATCCGTATTTCATATAGTAAATCCTTTCTGTTAGAACAATATTTATAACTGCCTGTCGCCTGCTTTTATGGAGGCTGAGCAGCTATTGTTTTCAGGCAAGTGTCACTGTAATTTCATGAAGATCAGAAGAGAGGTTGTTAATAAATTCTCTGGAGATCATAATATGGGAATCTTCTACGATTTCTATTGCTGTTTTGTCGCAGTCCGCAGCGGCGATATGATAAGAACCATAATCTTTTCTGTCTGTGTTTCGGTAGGTAACATGGAACTGTTTTCCTGCAAAAGTAACAGAGACAGAAGCAGTTCCTGCTTCATCGAACTGTTCTGCCAGAAGTTTTGGATGAACCAAAAGGTTTCCGAAAACTCCACGGACACCAAAGACCTCTGTGATCATGGTAAAAAGATACCAGCTTGCAGCACCTGTCAGATAATGATACATGCCACGTCCGTCTGAACGGAAATATTCAGGAATTCCCGGGTAAATATGGCTGGTATCAAAGTCGAGAGCTGTATCAGACAGAGAACGCAATGCTTTCCAGCCTTCTTTTGCAAAGCCTCTCTGATATAAGGCATTTGCATACATAACTGCCATATGAGAGAAAACAGCACCGTTTTCTTTTTCACCATAAGCGAAACCGAACATACGTCCCATATCAAACTTCAGCTCCTGAAAATCTGTGTTCAGGCGGTAACCGCCAATTTCTTTTCTGTAAAGATAATGATCTGCGCTTTTTACGATTTTTCTGATCTGCGCATCAGTGGCAACATTTCCCATAATAGAGAAAACCTGGCCCGTGAGCATCATACGCACCTGTTCATGGTGGAAACCTTCCACTGCCTCTCCATGATTATCGTAATAGCTGTTATACCATCCTTCTTCGTTGTCTTTGCCATCAATCCATTCCTGTGAACGGATATGATCTGTCAGCCAGTTGGATTTCTGGATCAGGTTGGCAGCAAGTGTGGAGAGAGAGAAGTTTTTCTTTCTGCCGCTTAGGTTATGCCTGCAGCTTTTGGCATATTCAGTAAGAACCTTTTTCTTTTCAGATACACTGTCAAACATATCTGTCTGGTCGTTCAGCAGGATTTCAATTTCCTCTGACAGTGGGATACTGGTTTCGCCTGCAGATTCCATAAGGCGTAATATGGAAGCAAGTGTATGGAGATTGCCCGCATAAGCACAGGTAAAGGCAACACTTTCACCATTTTCTGCTGCCATATCCAGGGCATCGTTCCAGTCAGCTCCGCGGAGACGGTAAATATTATGAACACCTACATCATAAAAAGCGGCAAGCTGCTGGATCAGAATGTGCTCCAGAACACTTCCGGTATATACCTGACCGTCTTCGGTGCGCTGTTTATTTCCATATGCGTCATTCCAGAGAGTATCAATTTCTGTGCCGCGCATGGTTTGTGTATCTTTAAAATAAGGAACCTGTTTCTTAAGGATCTCTATATCTCCGGTCTGATTAATATAAAGACTGGTCGTGATTAGCGGCCAGAGTGCATGATCCATCCATACACGTGCGATTCCGTTTCTGTCAGCGATAAAATTGCCGTCACCGTCTCCGATAATAGTAGCATTTGTACCATCAATACGTACGCCGCCATAATTCTTTTCAATCATGGCACCTACATTCTGAGGATTCATCAGCAGAAGAGAAAGGCAATCCTGCCACAGATCACGCCATCCGCGTCCACCGCGTCCGTAATCATGATGAGGAAGGAAAGAACAGCCAAATAAACGGCGCAGGAATGGCTGGAAACTTACCCATTTCATATAACTGTCAAAGTCAGGATCCTGTGTGTGGAAGTCAACGTTTACCTGTTTTTTCCAGTAAATTCTGGTTTCTTCCAGTGCATTTTTCACTTTATCGGAAGTATTGTATTTTTCAAAAATATTTTCAATTTCTTCTTTACTGTCGGCAATACCTGATAATAAAATAAAGTCTGTTTTTTCACCGGGAGCCAGTGTGAAAGATGAGAAACAGAAAGCACCCATTGCTTCCTTTCCTGCTGCCAAACTGTGTGCGGGAACTCCTTTATATCCTTCATATACTGTGCGTGGATGTGTATAGGTACCACCTTCTCCGATAAAATCTTCTACAGTCGGATAATAGGAAATCGGATTTTCTCCCTTTCCGGAACAACCATTTACATAATAGATTTTATGATTTGGCTGATGTCCCCGCTCGTCAAATGACATGGTGGGGCAGACGTTGATTCCATGTTCTGTTGTCTCGATACGATGGAGCATGGAAGTGACATTTCGATGATCACGAATGTTATCCGCACTTCTTCCGTAAACAGGAATTGCACCATATGCAGTAAATTTCTGTACAGTATCTGTCTGGTTTTCAACCGTCACATACATAATCTCCACATTATCACTTTTGGGGATAAAAGAAGTAACTGTGGAGATGAGCCCAAGTTCTCTGGAAGTCCTTTTCAAAGTCTGCCACATGAATCCGGCGGTTAGTTCACTGTCTTCCTGCCTGTCAGTAAAACGGTCGGCTTCCTGCTGAGCAGAGGAACCTGTTACTGAATAAGGAATGTGTCCTTCTTTTACGATCCAGAAATTTCTGGAAGAACGATTGTTATGAAGATTTTCGGAACTGACCGGTTCCAGCAGGAAGGTATCCTGATCAATTTTGCTGTCACCTCCAAGCACTGGTGTGACGGAACTTTTCAGACCTGCTTCTGATGCAAGAGGAAAATAAAGATAACTGGTATTTTCCGGTCTGTTCACACAAAAGCTTCCATGATTATCAATAAACTTAATATGTTTCAACATTTTTCTCCTTCCATAAATATTGTATGGAAATTATATCGGAACTGAGATCTTTCGGAAATAAGAAACATGAAGTAAGTATCAGAATCATGACATAAAATAACACAATTTCAGAAAAATGTATGAGCAGGTAATGAATCAGATTGCGAATATTCATCTGGCTGATTTATAGAAAAATGGTACTTTTTATAAAAAATACTAATAAAAAACAGAAAGATTATGATTTTAGGAAAGATTTCCTTATTAAATGACAAAATCTGTCTGTATATAAAAAGAACACAATGAGGTCATGAATCTGACATTTTGGTGGAAATTATAATATACCCGAAAAGCAGCTTAAGCTATAATCTGATACATCAGGTGAGGCAAGAAACTCACAAAGAGAAAAAAAGAAAAAGGAGGGCTTTTTTAATGAAAAAGAAAGCATTAGCTGTTTTACTTACAGCATCCGTAATTGCAGGTACAATGGGCGGAACCGCTACAATCGTACATGCAGATGAAGAAGGAAAAGTAATCAATATTTATTCCTGGAATGATGAATTCCGTCAGCGTCTGGAAGCAGTATATCCTGAAGTAAAAGAAACATCCAAAGACGGAACAGTAACAACATTAAAGGATGGAACAGAAATTCACTGGATCATAAATCCAAATCAGGATGGTGTTTATCAGCAGAAACTTGATGAAGCTCTTATGAATCAGGCTGATGCATCAGCAGATGATAAGGTAGATATCTTCTTATCAGAAACAGATTATGTATACAAATATACAGATGCAGCAGCGGATGTGGCAATGCCTCTGACAGATCTTGGAATTGATCCTGACAAAGATCTTGCAGATCAGTATGACTTTACAAAAACAACTGCATCTGATGCAGATGGAGTACAGAGAGGATCTACATGGCAGTGCTGCCCTGGACTTCTTGTATATCGTCGTGATATTGCCAAAGATGTGTTCGGAACCGACGATCCTGAAGAAATAGGCAAGAAAATGAAAGACTGGGATACAGCAAAAGCTACAGCTGAAGAACTGAAAGCAAAAGGATATTACACATTTGCTTCTTATGCTGATACATTCAGATTGTATGGAAACAGCATTTCCCAGCCATGGGTAGAAGACGGTGCAACAACTGTTAACGTAGACCAGCAGGTAATGAACTGGATCAAAGATTCCAAAGAATGGCTGGATGCAGGATACCTGAACAAAACTGTAAAAGGTCAGTGGAATGATGACTGGAACAAAGCTATGGGATCTGAATCCAAAGTATTTGCATTCCTCTTCCCGGCATGGGGAATTGACTTTACATTGAAACCAAACTGGGATGGAGAAGACGGAGCATGGGCTGTTACAAATCCACCACAGGAATACAATTGGGGCGGTTCTTACATCCATGCAGCAACAGGAACAGATAATCCGGAACATGCAAAAGATATCATTCTTGCACTGACAGGAAATAAGGACAATTTATTAAAGATTTCCAAAGATTATTCTGACTTTACAAATACAAAGAGTGGTATGCAGGAAGTTGCAAAAGATGATACTTTCGCATCTGACTTCCTTGGCGGACAGAATGCATTTAAATATTTCGCACCGGTTGCGGAGAACATCAAGATCGCACCACTTTCTGCTTATGACCAGGGCTGCGTAGAACTGATCCAGAACGCTTTCAGCGATTACTTCCAGGGTCAGGTAGACTATGACAAAGCAAAATCAAACTTTGAAACAGCAATCAAAGAACGTTATCCGGAAATCCAGGAAGTTAACTGGGCTGAATAATAAACGCTTTTGAATTGACAGTTAAAAATGTTTCAGGTGTAAATAACCTGTACAGATGCATTTGTATTTGCCAGACACGCATGAAAGAGATGTGTGTCTGGCACTAATATGTAAAGGAAGGAATGCTGAACTATGCAAAAAAAAGAAAAGCATCAGCTATGCAAAATGGGGATACATCTTTATCCTTCCATTTTTTATAACATTTTTTAATCTTTTCTTTGATTCCGCTGGTAGATACTGTACGTTATAGTTTCTATGAATATTATCGTTCAGGAATTAAAGAAATCGGACCGAATTTTATTGGAATTGCAAACTATCTGAGTCTGTTGAAGTCAGATATGTTCAAATACAGTGCTAATACACTGATTCTGTGGGTAATCGGATTTGTACCGCAGATTGTGATCGCACTGGTTCTGGCATGCTGGTTTACAGATGCGCGTCTGAAGATCCATGGACAGCAGTTTTTCAAGGTTGTTATTTATCTTCCTAACCTGATCATGGCTTCTGCATTTGCATTATTGTTCTTTACCATGTTCTCTACCAACGGACCGATTAACTCTATTCTGATGTCTCTGGGATGGGTTTAAAAAACCGATAGATTTCCTGGGTTCTGTAATCGGAACCAGATCTCTGGTTGGATTTATGAACTTCCTGATGTGGTTTGGTAATACAACAATTATGCTGATGGCTGCTGTTATGGGTATCAGTATGGATATTTTTGAAGCATCTGAACTGGATGGCTGTAACAGTATCAAGAGATTTTTCTATATCACACTGCCGCTGATCCGTCCGATCCTTGCTTATACACTGATCACATCTATCATCGGTGGTCTTCAGATGTTCGATGTTCCTCAGATTCTTACAAATGGACAGGGAAATCCAGACCGTACATCTATGACTCTGATCATGTTCCTGAACAGCCACTTAAAGAGCAAGAACTATGGCATGGCAGGTGCACTGTCCGTATATCTGTTTATTGTCAGCGGTATTTTATGTATGATCGTATATAAGATGACAAATGACACAGACCCGGACGGATCTAAGAAAGCTGCAAAGAAAAAAGCAAAAGAAGAAAGAAGGAGGAGATAAACTATGAAATCAAATACATCAGGTCGTGTGCGCAGTATTTTTGTTCATCTTGTGCTGATCTTTTTATCCTTCCTGTGTCTGTTTTTCTTTTACATTCTGATTGTAAATGCAACACGTTCCCATGCGGATCTGCAGAAAGGATTTTCAGCACTTCCCGGAAAATATTTTCTTGAGAATCTGAAGAATGTGGCAAATGACGGAAGTTTCCCGATGTTCCGCGGTATTCTTAACAGTGTTGTTGTATCTTCCTGCAGTGCTGCACTTTGTACATATTTTTCTTCTTTGACAGCTTATGGTCTATATGCTTATGATTTTAAAATGAAGAAAGCAGCTTTTACCTTTATTATGGCAATTCTTGTTATGCCTACACAGGTAACAGCAATGGGATTTTTACGACTGATCACAAAGATGGGAATGTATGACTCTTTACTTCCGCTGATCATTCCATCCATTGCATCTCCGGCAGTCTTTTACTTTATGTACAGTTACCTTCAGTCTTCCCTTCCTTTATCCCTTGTGGAAGCGGCAAGAATTGATGGCTCCGGAGAATTCAGAACCTTTAACAGTATTGTACTTCCGATCATGAAACCGGCAGTAGCAGTACAGGCAATCTTTACTTTCGTAGGATCCTGGAACAATTACTTCGTTCCTGCCCTGATCATTCAGTCAAAGAGCAAAATGACAGTGCCGATCCTGATTGCAACTCTGCGTGGTGCTGATTATATGAACTTTGATATGGGTAAAATTTACATGATGATCACTGTTGCGATCGTGCCAATCATTATTGTATATCTGCTTTTATCCAAATACATTATTGCAGGTGTAACACTTGGTGGTGTAAAAGAATAGTGAGAATTAAGAACCCCCATAGAGAGAATGCTATGGAGGTTCTTTTCATGAGAATTATAATATTAAAAACAGGAGTATAATTATATGAAGAAATGGATTTACAGTGGAACTAGAGAAGAACAGCCGTCAGAGAGAGAACTGATGCATGGAAAGCTTGCCAGAAAAGCGGCGTCAGAAGGCATTGTTCTGCTGAAAAATGAAGGAATCCTTCCATTAAAGAAAGATACAGCTGCTGCACTTCTTGGGTATGGAGCAGAGAAAACCGTAAAGGGTGGAATTGGTTCTGGAGATGTTAACAACAGAAAGAATATTTCTATTTATCAGGGACTGAAAGAAGCAGGAGTAAAAATTGTAAGCGAAGACTGGATCAGCGATTATCACAATCGCTATGAGCAGGCGAGAGAGGCGTGGAAAGAAAAAGTTCTGGAAGAAGCTAAGAAAGTAGATAATCCTTTTGATGCCTATGCAGAGAATCCTTTTGCAATGCCGCTGGGACGTAAGGTGGCAGAGGAAGATATCTGTGAAGCAGATGTGGTGATTTATGTGATCAGTCGTATTTCAGGAGAAGGAAAAGACCGCCGCAAAGTAAAGGGAGATTACTATTTAAGCGAGAGAGAAGAGGAAGATTTACGTTATCTTGCAGAAATGAACAAACCTGTGATCCTTATTCTTAATGCAGGTGGTCCTGTGGAGCTGACAGATATTCTGGAACAGACAGACAATATAAAAGGAATCTTAAATATTTCTCAGCTTGGTCAGGAAGGGGGAGATGCCCTGGCTGATGTATTTCTGGGAAAAGAAGTGCCGGGTGGTAAACTGACAACAACCTGGGCAAGGCGATACGAGGATTATCCGGCTTCAGAAGAGTATGGGTATCTGAATGGCAATCTGGAAAAGGAAAAATACAAAGAAGGTATTTATGTAGGTTACAGATATTTTGACAGCTTTGACAAAAAATGTGATGTTTCCGTTTGGGTTTGGTCTTTCTTATACTATGTTTGAGATGATGTGTTGCAGCATAAATATGAAAGAAAGTAAGATCAGAGCAGAGGTTCAGGTTACAAATACAGGAAATGAATATGCTGGTAAAGAAGTGGTACAGATTTATGTTACGCTTCCGCAGACAGAACTGGAAAAAAGAGTATAAGAGACTGGCAGGTTTTGCAAAAACCAGACTTCTGAAGCCGGGAGAAACACAAACACTTACTGTTGAGATTCCACAGAAACAACTGGCTTCTTTCAATGAGAAAACACATACATGGATAGTGGAAAAAGGCAAATATGGCATTCTGGTCGGAAACAGTTCAGACAAACTGAAACTGGAAGCAGTTCTGGTAGTTTCAGATGATACAGTACTGGAACAGATGGATAAAATCTGCCCGCTTCAGGAAGAACTGGAACAGATTCATTTGACAAAAGAATTGAAAGCAAAAATCTGTGCAGAGACAGGAAAAACTGATAACAGCGCAGGTTCCGGAATATTATTTTAAACCTGCGATGATACCGGCAAAATCGGAAAATGCCGGTAAAAAATCAGGAAAATCTGACAGAGGAAGCAAAAAAGATTTGTTTCTGTTCTGGAAGACAGAACTACAGAAGAGCTGATTCCTCTGCTTCATGGAAAGATTTCAGAGAATATCAGTACTCTTGGTGCAGCAGGGATTCGAGTACCGGGATCAGCAGGTGAAACCTGCGGTACTTTGGAAGAGTATGGAATCCCCTCTCTTGTTATGGCGGACGGTCCGGCAGGTATCCGCCTCAGACAGTGGTATGAGGTAGATAAAGAGACAGACAGCATCTATGAAATGGGAGTTCTTGGTTCACTGGAAAATGGAATTCTGGAACCTGGTGTGCATCATGAGAATGCAGACACTTATTATCAGTACTGTACTGCTTTTCCGGTAGGAACAGCACTGGCACAGACCTGGGATACAGATCTCATGACAGAGTTTGGAAAAGCAATCGCAGAAGAAATGGAAGAATTTCATGTAAATCTGTGGCTTGCACCAGGCATGAATATTCACAGAAATCCATTATGTGGAAGAAATTATGAATATTATTCAGAAGATCCATATCTGTCAGGGATGCTGGCAGCAGCAGTGACCCGAGGTGTTCAGAGCAAGTCAGGATGTGGCGTAACAATCAAGCATTTTGCATGCAATAATCAGGAAGATAACCGCATGGGTGTTGACTCCTGTGTATCCGAACGTGCGCTCAGAGAAATCTATCTCCGCGGATTTGAAATTGCAGTAAAAGAAGGAAATCCTGTTTCTATTATGACTTCCTATAATCTTATCAACGGTATTCATGCGGCGAACAGCAAAGATCTGTGCATGACAGTTGCCAGAAAAGAATGGGGATTTGACGGAGCAATTATGTCAGACTGGAACACAACAGTTCCGGAAGATGGAAGCGTTCCATGGAAATGTGTGGCAGCAGGCAATGACATTATCATGCCTGGAAATCCGGATGATGATAAGAATATTCGCCAGGCATATAAAGAAGGTAAACTTACAGAAGAAGAAATCCGAAATTGTGCCGGACATCTGGTATCTATGATCCGTAGATTAGAGCGTACAGATTGTTGAAATGATTTTTCAAACACGCTCTAAATGAAAACAGATAGAATTCTGGCATATGCTGAAAATACAGTAATGAGAGGACAATATTAATTATTAAAATCAATCGGAAGACCATCAGAGGCCTTCCGATTGATTTAGGATAATAAGCGGGAATCCTCGGCAATTCAATTACCGAGATGAAAGCGTAAACTGTGCATATCTGCACTCATAATAAATAGAAATAACAAAATGGTTTTTCGTTCAATTTTCTCCTATAAAAGCTACTTAAATGAAAAACTAAATTCCAGTTGTAGACTATCGTTGTAATTCTGCAGGATTAAATTCGGCTTTGCACCTTAACAAATTCATATATTTGCGTTATAATGAGCCTATAAGCCTCCAGTTTTGATGTTTTTTCACATTCTAAACGGGCATCTGAAAATAGTATGCGAGACTAAATTCTGGTGCAGTGAAATCTGCCTGTGCTTAAACTATTTTATTTCAACAGATTTGGACTAAGCATTACGTCATCAGGTGCGACTGCCGTTAACCCTAATGCTTTGTGAAGTTTTTGGTCCAAGAGTAAAAGAGATAGTTCATATGGACTGTGTCCATTGAGACTGTCTCTTTTTCGCTGTTTATGTGATTCATCATAAGCATGATTTTTTGCATCATCTAAGTCAGCGAATGAGCTGCCTTTGGGACGGATGTAACGTATATACTCATGATTCTTTTCACAGGCTCCTTTTGCCAGAAACAGTAAGGATCACAGTAAAAAAGTAGTTGTACTTTTACTTCCGTCACAGAATTCCTCCATCTCTTTTCGGGCTGAGAATTCAGAACCTCATCTGTGAGGATACCGAAAAATGCTATTGAATGCCTCTTTTCCCAAAAATCTGTTTCCAGCCATACAAAG
>ENA-OQES01000006-OQES01000006.1-human-gut-metagenome-genome-assembly--contig:-NODE-6-length-89658-cov-8.976142_pt1 | contig 89658 bp, 65 predicted proteins | sample MGYA00242798_ERZ504641 | MGnify/ENA primary metagenome ERZ504641 (study PRJEB26092, sample SAMD00036327) | human gut metagenome | host: Homo sapiens | study: EMG produced TPA metagenomics assembly of the...
CGCAGACGGTGGTCGACCTCAGGTGGACGTCCATCCCGAACGCGGTAGAATACTTTGGCATGGGAGCCTCCCAACCTCGTTGCGGCGCGGCTGCGCCTATGGCACTTCAACATCATTGTCGCAGCCCCGACCCGCGGTCACGAGCGGGGGCTCCTATCTTTTTAGTGCCCTCGGATTGGGTCATAGTGTCTGTCGTTGCCAAGACATCGGCGCTTCCGTTGTTGTAGGTGGCAGTTAGGTGCACTCATTGGGGACAGACTTAAATGAGTGCCCACAGAATGAGAGTGGATAATCTTCCGTTTTTGGCCTGCTTTGGGGTTCAAAGTGGGAGATTATCCACTCTCATCATTTTGCGGCACTTGGGGACGTTCCTTTTGTGCCGGCACTTTGGGACACTCCTTGTCATTGGTACAAAGCAACCTGTCCCCATTGCGCCAAGCGGCGTGTGCCGTTAAGCGGAAGGGGTGTTAGCGGGACTTTCTTTTGGGCATACAATGGCTATTGTCTTGCTGCGGTGAAGGCCTGTCCGCTCCGCAGCTGTTTTCTACGGTTAAAGGAGAATGTATGTCCGTTGAGGTCATGAGGTCTGTGATCGAGGCCGCCGAGGGTCGCGTGCCCGTCGACACGCTGTTTACCAATGCGCAGATTGTCGACGTGTACGGTCAGCGCGTGGCGCCCGGTAGCGTTGCCGTCAAGGGCGGCGTAATCGTCGGCGTGCTCTACGACGGTCGCGACGATGCCGCCGGTACCTATGAGGCTGCCGAGGTTATCGACTGCCAGGGTCGCTATCTCGCCCCCGGCTTTATCGACGGACATCTGCACATTGAGTCCTCGAACATCCGCCCCGCCGAGTATGCGCGCATGGCGGCGACGCGCGGTACTACCACCGCCATTGCCGACAGCCACGAGATCGCCAACGTGGCGGGCCTGGACGGCCTGCACTTTATGATCGAGGACGGTCGCCGCGCGCCCATTTCCATCAAGTACATGATGCCCTCGTGCGTGCCCGCGCTGCCCGATGAGCAAGCGGGCGCTGTGATTACCGCCGCTGACATGCAGGCGTTTTTTTGCCGAGCATCCGGGCGATGCTTTTTGGCCTGGGCGAGATGATGAACCTGCCGGGCGTCTTTATGGCCGACCCCGAGACCTGTGCTCGCATCGATGCTGCCAACCAGACGCCGTCCAAGCAGGTTGACGGCCACGCGCCGCTCGTTGCCGGCAAGGACCTCAACGCCTATGCCGCGGCGGGTATTATCGCTGACCACGAGTCGACGATTCCCGAGGAGGCGCTCGATAAACTGTCCCGCGGCATGTATGTGATGCTGCGTGAGGGCACGTGCAGCCATGACCTGGTCAACCTGTCTCCGATGCTGCTGGAAAACCCCGCCCGCGCCCGCCGCTGCTGCTTTGCGACCGACGACCGCGCTCCCTCCGACGCGCTTTCGACCGGCATGATCGACAACGCCTGCCGCGTGGCCATCGAGGCCGGCGTCGACCCGGTGGTCGCCATCTCTATGGCGTCCCTTTCCACGGCTGAGGCGTTTGGGCTAGATCACGGCTGCCGCGACCCGCACGAGCTACGCGGTGCGATTGCCCCGGGCAAACGTGCCGACCTGCTGGTGCTCAATGACCTGACGTTTGCCACGGCTCCGCATCGCGTATATGCCGCCGGTGCTCTGGTGGCGCAGGACGGCACCTTTGTGGGCGAGATTGCACCCGAGATGGCCGAGGTTGCGGCCCTTGCCGATGAGCTGCGCGCCTCCGTTAAGCTGCCGAAGCTTTCGCTCGACGTATTCGACTATGCCTTTAAGCCGGGCGAGGCCGTGATTGACTTGGTACCGGGTAAGGCCATCACGGGCGTGGCTCGCCCCGAGAGTGCCGAGGGCCTGCGCCGCATTATGCTGATCGAGCGCCACGGCCGCGGCGTGTCGCTGCAGGCCGAGGGCGCCGACAGTGACGGCCCCGCGGGTCTGGGCTTGGTTGGCAAGCATATCGGTCGCGGCTGGGTGCGCGGCTTTACCATCACGGGTGGCGCCATTGCCTCCACGATTGGCCACGACTCGCACAACGTGTGCGTGGTGGGCGACAATGCGGCGGATATGATGGCTGCCGTTGAGGCCGTGGGCCAGGGCGGCCACGTGCTGGTGCGCAACGGCGAGGTCGTGGCGCGCATTCCGCTGGCGCTCGGTGGCCTTATGAGCGAGGGCGCGGCCGAGGATGTCGCCGCGCAGCACGACGACTTTATGGTCAAGGCGCGCGCCATGGGTATCGAGCCGCCGCTCGACCCCATCATGGGCATCATTTTCCTGCCCCTGCCGGTGATCCCGACGCTCCGCATTCGCCCCGAGGGCATGTTCGACGTCACTACCTTCACCTACGCCGACTAGTCATCGGGGACGTTCTTAAACGACTAGCCGTCGGGGACACTCTTTGGCGTGTCGCCTGACGCCACGACCGTGGGACCTCTGGCGCGCGTGAGCTATTTGCTAGGTCCTTGTAACGTTTATGACTGCGGGGTCTTATTTGGGCTCCCTTTGGGTACGTTGGAATCGGATACACGTCCGATTCCATCAAGCCCGAAGGGAGCTTTTCTATGTTTAAACTGATTGCATCCGATATGGACGGCACACTGCTTGACGAAAATGGCCAGGTGCCGCCTGAGACCTACGAATTGATCCTGGCGCTACGCGAGCATGGTGTACATTTTGCTGCATCGTCAGGCCGCCGCTACGATCGCCTGTGCGAGTTCTTTGCGCCCGTTCGCGACAAGATGGACTTTGTCGCAGCTAACGGTGCCCAGGTCTACGCCGACGGCAAATTGGTAGACCGCGAGGTGTATTCGCACCTGGCGATTCGAAAGCTCGCCCAGGCCGTCGCGACGTTTCCCAATCTGCATCTTGCACTCTTTGACCGAACCAAGTCCTTTTTGCTCGATGACGAGTGCAAGTTCGTGCGCGAGGTCGATAAGGACCTCCCCAATGCCGAGCGCATTTGGGAGCTGCCCGATCCCAGCGTAAATATCATCAAAGCGAGTATCTTTTGCGACGACGGTGCCGTTATGGACAGTGCGTACGTGCTACAGCGCGAACTCGGTCAGCTCTTTACCTTTGCGCCTTCAGGCAACGCGTGGATCGATGCCATGCAGCCCGGTGTGTCGAAGGCTTCGGGCATCGCACAGCTCGCGGAGCATTACGGCATTGGGCGCGATGAGGTCATGGCGTTTGGCGACTCTATGAACGACTACGAAATCATTCGCTTTGTCGGCACGGGTTGCGCGATGGAAAACGCGCGCCCCGCGCTCAAGGCGGTGGCCGATTGCGTGGTGGGTCGTAACCGCGACCACGCCGTCCAGCAAGAACTCCGCCGTGTTCTGGAGAGCCTTGCTTAATCCAGCAGTTAGGGACGTTCCTTTTCTGCCGGGTTGCTGCTGCTAGGCGAGGGCGGCCATGATGGTGCGGGCGACGCCGTCGTGGTCGTTGTCGTATTCGGTGATGGCGTCGGCGGCCTCGCGGTCCTCGGTCTCGGCGTTGATCATGGCCATGCCATGGCCCGCTGCCTGCAGCATGGGGATGTCGTTGATGTTGTCGCCGAACGCCCAGGCGTCGGCGAGACGCTCGCCCAGATGCTCACACAGCCACGTGAGGGCCGTTCCCTTGGTGGTGCCTTCGCCCATAACCTCGATATTCATGGCGTACGAACGCGTGACCTCAATGCCTCCGAGCGTGTCGAGCGCCGCCGCGATGGCGTCGCGATCGGCGGGGTCGTGCCAGTACATGGCGATGCGTTCGAGCGTCTCGACCTCGTCGATTTTGCTGTCGATATCCATGTCGATCGGCGTTCGTGTGCGCTTGAGCGAAGCCGCGATGTCGGGGGTCGCCGCCACAGAATTCGTCCAGGCGCGTGTAGAGCGAGCGGGGGAGGAAGCACTGCCCGTCCGCGAAGATATCGAAGGTCACATCGTGGCCGGCGGCGATGCGATGGACGCGATGGGCAATGCCGCGATCGAGCGGACGGCTCAAAATGCGCGTGGCGCGCGAGGCATCGTTGGGCACATCGTCGTCGAGCTGCCAGACGCTGGCGCCATTGGCGCAGACCGCGTAGTGCACGGCAGGATGGGCGAGGATGGGCTCAAAGACGCCCGACAGCGGACGCCCCGTGCACGGTACAAACTCAATGCTGCGACGTGCGAGCTCGTCGAGCATCGCCCAGGTGGCGTCGCCCATCTGCTTGTCGCTCGTCAGCAGTGTTCCATCCATATCGGAAAAAAACAATCATTCGATGCAGCCCTTTCTACTGGCATAAAAAAGCGTGGCCGAGGGCGGTGATGCCCTGGCCACGTTCGAGTTCTATAACGGTCCGCGTCCTAGCGGTCGGCGATCGGCTTGTACTCCAGCGGCTCGATCACCGGACGATAGGCCGGGCGAATAATACGGTGCGCGCAGAAGAGCTCTTCCATGCGGTGTGCCGACCAGCCGGCCATGCGGGCGACGGCGAATAACGGCGTAAAAAGCGTCTCGGGCACGCCGAGCATCTTGTAGATAAAGCCTGTGTACAGGTCGATGTTGGCGCAGATGGGCTTGGTCATGCCGTGGTCGCGCATGACCTGGGGTGCCAGGCGCTCGATGCGCTCGATGAGTGCGAACTCTTCGCCCAAGTCCTTCTTGGCTGCCAGCGAGCGCGCGTAACGACGGCAGACCTCGGCGCGCGGGTCGCTGAGCGTATAGACGGCGTGGCCCATGCCGTAGATGAGGCCCGTGCCGTCGAAGGCCTGCTTGTCGAGGATCTTGCCCAGGTAGGTCGCGACTTCGTCCTCGTCCTCCCAGTTGGAGACATGCGCGCGGATGTCCTCGTGCATGGACACGACCTTGGCATTGGCACCACCGTGGCGCGGGCCCTTGAGCGAGCCGATAGCCGCGGCGTAGGCGGAATACGGGTCGGTGGCCGAAGACGACAGCACGCGGCAAGCGAAGGTGGAGTTGTTGCCGCCGCCGTGCTCGGCATGCAGCATGAGCATAACGTCGAGCAGCATCGCCTCATCGCGGGTGAACGCCATGCCGCCGCGCAGGACCTGTAGGATGGTCTCGGCGGTGGAGAGACCGGGCGTAGGGTGCGGCACGTGAACCTCGGAGCCGCGAAGCTTGGCGACCGAGGCCATGTGTGCGAAGGCGGCGATGCGCGGGAGACGTGCGAGCATGGAAATGGCGACGTCGATTTCGTGCTCGGGCGTGATCACGTCCGGCTCGGCATCGAAGGCGTAGAGCAGCAGTACGGCGCGCTGGAGCACGTTCATGATGCTCGACGATACCGTGGTCATAGGGAACTCTTTAACGTACTCGTCGCTCAGATGTCTAAAGGCGCCCAGGCGCTCGCAAAAGCCGTCGAGCTCTTCCTTGTTGGGCAGCGAACCCGTGATAAGCAGATAGGCGACTTCCTCGTAGCCGTAGCGATTCTCGGCCTGGGCATTGTTGACCAGATCCTCGATGCTGTAGCCGCGAAGCGTGAGCTTGCCCTGATCGGGCACGACCTTTCCGTCGACCTTGTTGTAGCCGTGCACATCCGAGATACGAGTGAGGCCCGCGACCACGCCCGAGCCGTCGGCATTGCGCAGGCCGCGCTTGACATTGTGCTCTTCGAACAAGCCCTCGTCATAAGGGTCGGTCGGCAGGCCGTGGTAGAGGCTTTCGCTCTCAGACGAAATCTGGCGGCTTGCTTCGTAATCCAGAACCAGTCGGCTCTAGTGGTCATCGAAGCGGTAATAGATTTTCTTGGCGTCGTAGGCCATGTGCGCTCCTCTCCGGGCCGTGTGGGGGCGGCGTGCTTGAGTGCAGATGCGCCGGCCTGTTCCTGCACGGCCTGTTCGCTACAGGCGGTACATAAAGTTAAAGACGTCCTCGCGCTGGATGGACACGTTGACGCCCGAAAGCTCGCCGGCCTCGGCCAGGGCCTTCTGCAGCTCAGCGAAGTCGAGCTTGGACTCGGCGGTATCGGCCAGCATGGTCATGGTGAAGATGTCCTCGATAATGGACTGCGTGATGTCGCGGATGTCGACGTTGGCCTCGCCCAGGACACGGGTGACGCCGGCGACGATGCCGGGGCGGTTCTTGCCAAGGACGGTGATGACGATACGGGAGGACGAGATCTCGGCCATGGGAAACCCTTTCGCGTGATTGCGGCGCGCGCGGGGCGCTCCGCTACGGTACAGTGTTCATCATTGTACCTGTCTGGCGCAAAAAAGGGCGCGCTCGCTGCGGCGTTACATGCCTGCAACATGGGAGAAGGGGCAACAGGGTGCGTGTCCGCTGCGGTTGGTCGCGCCGCGTTGCACAAAGACCGTGAACCTTTTGTGGGACACGCGGCGCCGTGGTACCATAGCCGAGTTTGTTGTCTTGGTCGGAAACCAAGACGCCTTATGCGCTGATCGGTAACCAGCGCCTGACCAATAAGGAGTCCTACCATGAAGCAGGGTATCCATCCCCAGTATGTCGAGTGCACGGTGACGTGCTCCTGCGGCAACACCTTCAAGACGCACGCTACCGTGTCCGAGATGAAGGTCGAGCTTTGCAACGAGTGCCACCCGTTCTACACCGGCCAGCAGAAGTTCGTCGACACCGGTGGACGCGTCCAGCGCTTCGCCGACAAGTTCGGTGGCGCCGCTGCCGCCCAGCTCAAGAAGGCCGAGGAGGCCAAGGCTGCCAAGGCCGCCAAGGCTGCTGAGGCCGAGGCCGCTCGCAAGGTTGCCGCTGAGGCTAAGGCTGCCGAGAAGGCTAAGCGTGCTGCTAAGTTTGCCGAGGAGGCTGCCAAGCAGGCCGCCGAGGCTCCCGCAGAGGCTCCCGTCGAGGAGGCCGCTGCTGAGGCCGAGACCACCGAGGCTGCTGAGTAAATAGCTCGCCGCGGAATCGCTCGCATTCATGGCATAAGGGCCGTGCATCCGTTTGGGTGCGCGGCCCTTTTCTTTTTATTGGTGCAAACGAACCTGTCTCCATGGCACCAAATTGGTGCGAAGGGGACAGGTTCGTTTGCACCAAATGGCAGAAAGGCAGCGTTTGCTCAGATAAAATTTGCCAAAATTAACCTGTCCCATTGTGGCAGGTTGGTCGTAGTTATTACGTGGCGGTCGAGGTCGACCGTATAGGCCGCGCCTTGTTTGGCTAAAGTACAATCATCTGTGTTTAACTCGCCCGCAGCTGCACGGCGTGGGCGATGGCCAAAAAGGAAAACCACATGGGATTCATGTCAAAGCTGCTGTCCTTTGGATCCGATAAGGACCTTAAGCGCTACTACAAGATCGTCGACCAGATCAACGGTCTTGAGCCCCAGTTTGAGAAGATGACCGAGGAGGAGCTCCGCGGCCAGACCGATAAGTTCCGCGAGCGTTACGCCAACGGCGAGTCGCTCGACGACATGCTCCCCGAGGCCTTTGCCACCGTGCGTGAGGCTTCCAAGCGCACCATGGGTATGCGCCACTTTGACGTGCAGCTCATTGGCGCCATGGCACTGCACGAGGGCCACATCGCCGAGATGAAGACCGGCGAAGGTAAGACCCTCGTCTCCACGTTGGCCGGCTATCTCAACGCTATTGCCGGCAAGGGCGTGCACGTCGTTACTGTCAATGATTACCTTGCCAAGCGTGACTCCGAGTGGATGGGCCGCATCTATAAGTACCTGGGTATGACCGTCGGTCTGCTCCAGAACAACATGCCGCTCGAGCTCAAGCGCCCGGCCTACCAGGCCGACGTCACCTACGGCACCAATTCCGAGTTCGGCTTTGATTACCTGCGCGACAACATGGTTACCCGTCCCGAGCAGCGCGTGCAGCGCGGCCACAACTACGCCATCGTCGACGAGGTTGACTCCATCCTGATCGATGAGGCCCGCACCCCGCTGATCATCTCGGGCGCTGGCACCAAGTCCGCCAGTACCTACAAGGACTTCGCGCGTGCCGTGCGTGGCCTTGAGCGCGGCGAGGACGTGTCGCACGACATGCTCACCGCCACCGAGGACGTTGAACCCACGGGCGACTACGTCATGGACGAGGCCAAGCACACCATTGCCGCCACCGAGCGCGGGCTCAAGAAGATCGAGCGCCGCCTGGGTATCGATGATATCTATGCCGATCTCTCCGGCCAGCTGGTCAACCACCTGCAGCAGGCGCTGAAGGCCCAGTACATGTTCCACCGCGATAAGCAGTACGTGGTCACCAACGGCGAGGTCAAGATCGTCGACGAGTTCACCGGCCGCATTATGGAAGGCCGCCGTTACTCCGAGGGCCTGCACCAGGCCATTGAGGCCAAAGAGGGCGTGCTCGTACGCGAGGAGAACCAGACCCTGGCCACCATCACCCTGCAGAACTACTTCCGTCTGTATGATAAGCTCTCCGGCATGACCGGCACGGCACTTACCGAGGATGCTGAGTTCCGAGAGATCTACAAGCTGCCTGTCGAGGTCATCCCCTCCAACAAGCCCGTGCAGCGCGTGGACCACGAGGACCTGGTGTACCGCACCATTCAGGCTAAATACAACGCCGTCGCCGACGACGTTGAGCGTCGTCACGCCAAGGGCCAACCGGTCCTGGTGGGCACCGTCTCCATCGAAAGCTCCGAGAAGCTGTCCGCCGCCCTTACCAAGCGCGGCATCGCGCACGAGGTCCTCAACGCCAAGCATCACGAGCGCGAGGCCCACATCGTTGCCCAGGCCGGACGCTACGGCGCCGTGACCATCGCTACTAACATGGCCGGTCGTGGTACCGACATCCTGCTGGGCGGCAACCCCGACGAGCTGGTGCGCGAGCGCCTTGAGTACGAGGGCCTGACCATGGAGGACGTGACGCCCGAGCAGCTCGAGCAGTTTAACGCCGAGGCAAAGGAGACTTGCAAGGCCGAGCGCGAGCGCGTGCTTGCCGCCGGCGGCCTGACCGTCATCGGCACCGAGCGCCATGAGTCCCGTCGTATCGACAACCAGCTGCGCGGCCGTTCCGGCCGTCAGGGCGATCCGGGCGAGACCCAGTTCTACCTGTCGCTCGAGGACGACCTCATGCGCCTGTTCGGCGGCGACAAGATGGACCGCGTCTCCAAGATGATGGTCACGGCCGACATGGGCGACGACATGCCCATCCAGCACAAGATCATCTCCAAGGCCGTCGAGAGCGCCCAGCACAAGGTCGAGAGCATCAACTTCTCCATGCGTAAGAGCGTCCTTGAGTACGACGACGTCATGAACAAGCAGCGCCAGGTCATCTACGCCGAGCGCAATAAGATTCTGGACGGCAAGGACCTGACCGACCACATCACCGAGGTCATGCACGATACCGTCTACCGTTGCGTGCAGGAGTTCTGCACCAAGGACAGCCACGATGGCGAGCGCGACCTGGAGGGCCTGCGCAAGTGGGTTGTGGAGCTCACCGGCCACATCGATACGCCGAAGTTCCCCGACGAGGATTATGAGGCCCTGGCTGCCGATGTCCTGGCTTACGTAGAGAAGTGCTACAACATGAAGGCCGAGCGCTTGGGCGAGGACCTGATGCGCGAGCTCAACACCCAGGTCATGCTGCGCGTCATCGATACCCGCTGGATGAACTACCTGCAGGAGATGGATTACCTCAAGACCGGCATCGGCCTGCGCGGCTTTGGCCAGCGCGACCCGCTGGTTGAGTACAAGACCGAGGCCTACGGCGCGTTCCAGATACTCGTCGATACCATGTACGAGGATTACCTGCGCACGGTTTTGCGCATCGAGATCAAGGCTGCCCCGCGTGCCGTGGAGCACAAGGAGGAGCCCTCGCTCGAGGGTGCGCGCTTCTCCGGTCCTGCCGAGGTCGATGGTGACAACGGCGACTCGGTGCTGCGCAAGCAGGCGCAGGTGCAGGCCCGCACGGCTGTCCAGGGTGGTCCGGCTGCCGTCAACAACGGTGGCAAGGTGACCACTTATCGCAAGTCCGAGAGCGACGATCCGTACGTCAACGTGGGCCGCAACGACCCGTGCCCCTGCGGTAGCGGCAAGAAGTTTAAGTACTGCCACGGCAGGAATCGTTAATGGCTGAGGCTTTAGAGATAACGCCCGCCGAGCTGGACGCGTTCGCGGACCGGCTCGGCGAGGTCGAGTCGTATCTCCACCTGGACGAGAAGCGTACCCGTGTGACCGAGCTCGAGGCCAAAAGCGTTGCCCCTGGCTTTTGGGATGACGCCGACGCCGCCCGTGCCACCATGGAGGAGATCGCGCGTACCAAGGAAGATATCGCTGCCGTGGACACCGCGCGCGGCGAGCTTTCCGATGCCCGCGCCGCGCTGGAGCTTGTCGAGGAGATGGGGGATGACCCCGACGCCGTCGCCCTTCGCGAGGAGGCTACAGCCACGGCTGAGCGCCTGGCCCGTGCCATCGATGAGCTTGAGCTTTCGAGCTGGTTTACCGGTGAGTTCGATCACGGCGATGCCATTGTGACTATCAAGCCCGGACAGGGTGGTCTGGAGGCCCAGGACTGGACCTTCATGCTCTTTAAGATGTACATGAAGTACTGCCAGCGTCGCGGCTGGAAGGTCACCATCAACGACTGTCCCGCGGCCGAGGTCATCGGCATCGACCGCGCGACCTTTACCGTCGAGGGCAAGGACGCATTTGGCATGCTGCGCGCCGAGGCCGGCGTCCACCGCTTGGTTCGCATTAGCCCCACCGACGACAAGAAGCGCCGCCAGACCACGTTTGCCGGCGTCGAGGTCATCCCCGTACTACCCGATGATATCGACATCGAGATCAGTCCCGATGACATCCGCGTGGACGTGTACCACGCGAGCGGCCCGGGCGGTCAGGGCGTCAACACCACTGACTCCGCCGTGCGCGTGACGCATTTTCCCAGCGGCATTGTGGTCACCTGCCAAAACGAGCGCAGCCAGATCCAGAACAAGGCCGCGTGCATGCAGATCCTCAAGGCTCGCCTGTACGAGATTGAGCTCGAGAAGCGTGCCGAGGCCCTGGATGAGATCCGCGGACCCAAGACCACGATTGGTTTTGGCAACCAGATTCGCAGCTACGTGCTCTACCCGTACCAGATGGTCAAGGACCTACGCACGGGCGTGGAGACCAGCAATGTCGAGGCCGTTCTTGACGATGGCGACCTGGACCCGTTTGTTATTGGCTACCATCGTTGGGCCACCGGCAACGCCGATGCAGAAGGCTCGGAGGTCTAAAACATCGGGCAGCTTCAAGCCGATGCTAAGCCCAACGGTTGGACGGGTTTGTATCCAGAATAAACCCTGCGCAGGGGTGGTTTTTGTCCGGCGAATCGGTAGAATCGAATACAGCAAGAAGTTCGAAGCGCATCCGTTTGGGTGCGCTTTTTTGAGGGAGGCAGCATGGCATATCGTCTGGACATCAAGCGCATTCTTTCGATGAACTTCTTTCACGACCTGCCCCAGATTATGTTGGGGTGCGCTCTGGCCGCTATTGCGACCGACCTGTTTTTGATTCCCAACGGCCTTGCTGCCGGTGGCGTTACGGGCCTTGCCACCATTATCCAGGCGGTCGGTGCATCGCGCGGCCTATCGCTTCCCGTTGGTATTCAGACGATCGTGATGAACGCCTTGCTGTTGTTGGTCGTTATGCGCGAGGGCGGCATGTTCTACGTGGTGCAGACCGCGACGGGCTTTGTGCTGCTGGGCTTCTTTACCGATCTGTTCGCCCCGTTTGTAGCACCTCTGGCGGATGCGGACCTGATGCTCCCTGCCATGTGGGGCGGCATTATTACGGGCATCGGTTACGGCATGGTGTTGCGCGCCGGCGCCAACACCGGCGGCTCGGACACGATTGGCCAAATCATCTCGCGTAACACCTCACTGCCGGTGGGCTCGACCGTCATGGCGATCGATGTTGCCGTATGCGCGCTGTCGGCTCCGGTCTTTTCAATCGAAAACGCACTATATGCAGGCCTTTCGATGGTCATTAGCGGCTACGTGATCGATGCCGTGGTCGATGGTGGCAACAAACGCCGTATGGTACTCATCATCTCGGACAAGTTCCCTGATATCGCTGCCGATATCATGTATGGCCTGGGTCGTGGTTGTACCAAGTTTAAGGCGACTGGCATGTATTCGGGTGCCGAGAAGCCGGTGATTATGGTCATCGTGAGCCGTCGAGAGCTCAATACCCTCAAGACGATCGTGCGCGAGCGCGATCCTCACGCCATTGTGACGGTCGCTGACGTTACGGAAGCCTTCGGCGAGGGATTCAAGGACATTAGCGCGTAGGGGCGACCGCGTTCCATCCAAAAGACGTTCACATTGATAAACCGTTTCATCAGCGGTTCTGCCTGCTAAATTGTTCAAATAATGATAAAAACTCTGGTAAAGCCATCAGTTTCCAGCATAATGAATGACGTACGTGCATTGCGGCTGTGTTGGGATTACCTTCGGTGCCGTGCGCATTTTGTCTAATGAGGATGAAAGGAAGGCACAATGAGCGACGAAGAGCTCAAAAAGGTTGCCAACGAGGTAAGGAAGGGCATCGTCACCGGCGTGCACGCTGCCAAGTCCGGCCATCCGGGCGGTTCGCTCGGCGCTGCCGACATCATGACCTATCTGTACTTTGAGGAAATGAACGTCGACCCGGCCGACCCCCGCAAGGCCGACCGCGATCGCTTCGTGCTTTCCAAGGGTCACTGCGCGCCTGGTCTGTACGCCGTGCTCGCCGAGCGCGGATTCTTCCCCAAGGAGGATCTCGAGACGCTGCGCCATATCGGCAGCCACCTGCAGGGTCATCCCAACATGAACGACACCCCGGGCGTCGACATGTCCACCGGCTCGCTCGGCCAGGGCATTTCCGCCGCCGTGGGCATGGCCGTTGCCGCCAAGCACTGGGGCGACGACTATCGCACCTACGCCCTGCTGGGCGACGGCGAGAGCGAGGAGGGCCAGGTCTGGGAGGCCGCCATGTTTGCCGGCAACCAGCAGCTCGACAACCTCTGCGTGATCGTCGACCATAACGGCCTGCAGATCGACGGCCCCGTCGAGGAGGTCAACGACCCCATGCCGCTCGCCGACAAGTTCCGCGCGTTCAAGTTCCACGTGGTGGAGCTCGCCGACGGCAACGACTTCGACCAGATCCGCGCCGCCTTTGCCGAGGCCCGCGCCACCAAGGGTCAGCCGACCGCCATTATCGCTGAGACCACGAAGGGCAAGGGCGTCTCCTTTATGGAGAACCAGGTGGGTTGGCACGGTAAGGCCCCCAACGATGAACAGTTTGAGCAGGCCATGGCAGAGCTCACGGCCGCCGGAGAGGAGCTCTAGGATGGCAGACGTCAAGAAAATCGCCACGCGCGTAAGCTACGGCGAGGCCCTCGTCGAGCTCGCCAACGAGCACGATGACTTTGTGGTCCTCGACGCCGACCTGGCCGCCGCCACGCAGACCGGCAAGTTTAAGGCCGCCTGCCCCGACCGCTTCTTCGATGTGGGCATCGCCGAGAGCAACCTGATGGGTGTTGCCGCCGGTATCGCAACCACCGGCCGCGTCGCCTTCGCGAGCAGCTTTGCCATGTTTGCCGCCGGCCGCGCCTTTGAGCAGGTCCGCAACTCCATCGGCTATCCGCACCTTAACGTTAAGATCGGTGCCACGCACGCCGGTATCTCGGTGGGCGAGGATGGCGCCACGCACCAGTGCTGCGAGGATATCGCCCTCATGCGCGTCATCCCCGGCATGACCGTGATCGTTCCCGCCGACGACATCGAGGCCCGTGCCGTGACGCGCGCCGCCTACGAGTGCGACGGCCCCGTGTACATGCGCTTCGCCCGTCTGGCCTCGCCGGTTATCAACGACCCCGAGACCTACAAGTTCGAGGTGGGCAAGGGCATCGTCATGCGCGAGGGCACCGACGTCACCATCATCGCCTGCGGCCTGATGGTCGGCGAGGCGCTCGAGGCTGCTGAGCAGCTTGCTGCCGAGGGCATCGATGCCGAGGTCATCAACATGCACACCATCAAGCCCATCGACGCCGACCTGATCGTCAAGAGCGCCACCAAGACCGGCCACGTCGTGACCGTCGAGGAGCACTCCGTGATCGGTGGCCTGGGCAGCGCCGTTGCCGACGTCCTGTGCGAGCAGTGCCCGACGCCGCTCAAGAAGATCGGTGTCAACGACACCTTCGGCGAGTCCGGCCCGGGTGCCGAGCTCCTGCACAAGTACGGCCTGGACGCCGCCAACATCGTGGCGACCACCAAGGAGTTCTTGGCCTAGGACAAGACGAGGCAAAGCATCGCTTCAGCAACCGTATGCAATCCATAACAGGGGCGTCCTCAAAGAGGACGCCCCTGTTTTTTGTCGGCAACAAACAAATTAGGCCCGCACCAAGTAAGGGCTTTTTCCGGGAAACAGGCCCAGACCAGCAAAGTGCAATTCAGCCCCCAAGCACGGCGCTGCTGCACCCAAGTAAAACGCAGCGACCCCTTAGTTATCGCAGGCCGGACACAGGGTTACTTTCCAAATCTTTCCGCAGGACGGAGGGAGCCCCCGCCGCGCGAAGTGCGAGCGGGGGCTCCGACATGTCCGAGGACGATTTGGAGAGTAACCCTGTGCCCGGCCGACGGGATCCCTAAGCACGCCATGCTTCTTATGTGCAGCAAAGCTAATGCTGCTAAAATATAAAGCGCTCATGTAGTTTAAACGCACGACGATAAGGAGCACCAGTGGGTAACCACTTCCGTACCTCCGGTGCGGGCGATGATGCCCCCAAGACGCGGGCAGGCGTCCAGGGCAGTCGTTTCGCCACTCCGGATTCAGAGGGCCAGCCTGTTGCTCAGGCCCCCGCTCAGCCGGCAGATCAGGCACAGCCGGCATCCGATCCCTTTGCCTACAATCCAACCAGCGATGTCGCGCTTTCCGGCACGGCGGGTTTTGAGCCCGTTCAGGCCGTGACCGCTCGCGTGGAGCAGCCTCAGGCTGGTGCCGCCACGCCGCAGCCTACCATGGCCGGCATTCCCGACCCCTTGGCCCCTGCGGCGCCGGCTCCTCAGCCTGCGCAGTCCGGTCTCTTTGCCGCTATTCCCGACCCCACGCAGCCTGCTGCCCCGGTGGTCGAGAGCGATCAGGCCGCCGAGGTCGCAAGCCTCGATAACGCGCTCAACAACCCCGATTTTACGTCGGTGTTTGCGCCCATCGATCCCCAGGCCAGCCGCAAGAAGATGGCCAAGCAGGCCGGTGTCGAGCCCGTCATCCTTATGGAGCATGTCACCAAGATCTATCCGGCACAGCCCAACAAGCCTGCACTCGACGACATCAACATCGAGATCTATCCGGGCGAGTTCGTCTTCCTGGTCGGTCACTCCGGCTCGGGTAAGACCACGCTGCTGTCGACGCTCAACCGTGACGTCAAGCCGACGAGCGGTCGCATCCTGGTTGCCGGTCAGGACCTCATGAAGATCAAGAACCGCAAGGTTCCGTTCCTGCGCCGCCAGATTGGCGCCGTGTTCCAGGACTTTAAGCTTCTGCCGCAAAAAACCGCCTACGAAAACGTGGCGTTTGCCCTGCAGTGCATCGGCAAGCCCAAGGGCGTCATTCGCAGCCAGGTGCCCGAGGTGCTGCGTCTGGTCGGTCTGGCCGATCAGATGGACTCGCTGCCCGACCAGCTTTCCGGTGGCGAGCAGCAGCGCGTTGCCGTCGCCCGCGCTATGGTCAACCGTCCGCCGCTGCTGATCTGCGACGAGCCGACGGGCAACCTCGACCCGGCGATCTCGCTGGGAATCATGAAGCTGCTCGAGCGTATTAACCGCACCGGCACCACCGTGATCGTCGCCACGCACGACCGCGAGATGGTCGATAGCATGCACCGTCGCGTGATCGCCCTCGAGGGCGGCCACGTTATCCGCGACCAGGAGAGGGGAGGTTACGGCAACTATGGCACCAACTAACGTGGGCTACTCCTTCAAAGAGGCAATCAGCCACTTCTTCCGTAACTGGACTACCTCGCTCGGCGCCGTCATCACGATCTTCCTTTCGCTGTTTATCATCGGCCTGTTCATCATGGGCTCCGCGATGCTGAACTCCGTGATCGGCACCGTCGAGGATCAGGTTGTCATCAACGCGTTCATTAGCGATGACGCCGATCAGGCCGATGTTCAGGCTTTTGAGGCCGAGCTTAAGACGTGGAATAACGTCAAGTCCGTGACCTATAAGGACAAGGACGACGCGCTGGCCGAGTATACGAGCAAGATGTCGGGCAACGCCGACGCCACCATGAGCGCGCTCGATGGCCAGAACCCGCTGCCGGCTTCCTTCGCTATTGAGATGGACGATCCGTCCAAGGTCGAGAGCACGGCAGAGAAGCTCAAGAAGGATGCCGATTTCCAGAAGATCGCGGATGACGGCGACGTCAACGCGAGCGTGCTGTACGGCCAGGAGGAAGTGAGCCGCCTGTTCCAGGTGACCAACTACATCCGCATCGCCGCCGTGGTGCTCGTTGGCCTGCTGACTTTTATCGCGTTCATCTTTATCAACAACACGATTCGCCTGTCCATTACGGCGCGTCGTCGTGAGATTGCGATTATGCGTCTGGTCGGCGCCAGCAACGGCTTCATTCGTGGCCCGTTTATCACCGAGGGCGTACTGCAGGCCATTTTGGGCTCGCTACTTTCCATCGGCGTTCTGGAGCTGCTGCGCAATCTGATGATTCCGCGTTTGCAGGAGAGCATCGGCTGGATGTCGTTTGCCCTGCCGATGCAGTACTACCTGGTGACCTATGCTGCGCTGATTCTGGTCGGCGTGATTATCGGCCTCTTTGGTTCTGCCATCGCTATGCGTCGCTACCTGCGCGTGTAGGCATGCCTGGAATTCATCCCTTCCAACGGGTCGTCTCTTATGGGGCGGCCCGTTTTTTGATCCCTAGGGGACGGCAGGAAAGCGAATCATCTGGGTAGACTCTTTGGAGTTCGCAATCGATAGTTAGGAGGCGCCATGGGGCGCAATAACAAGCATAAGCGTGGAGCTCGCAATAAGCGCGGGCCGGTGCGCAGCGAACGCCGTCCGAGCCTGACCGGGCGCGTGCAGCTCCATGAGCACAGTGCCTATGTCATAACCGAGAATGGCGACTACAAGGTCATGGGTCGCGGCAAGCGTGAGATCATGGACGGCGATACCGTTGCCGTGAGCATTAAGAATAGCCCGCATGGCGAGCGTCGCGCCGTGATCGAGGGCGTAGTTGAGCGCGCAGCCATAAGCGTGGTGGGTACGTACCAGACCGCCGGTCCGCTCGGTGTGATCGAGCCGCTCGATTCGCGCTTGAAGGCCGACTTCTTCATTTTGCCCGAGGATACCTCGGCGGATCGTCTGGGTGTCCACCCGGGTGATGCCGTTGTCGCGCGCATTTTGACCTACCCGACGCGCCTGGAATCGGGCGCTGTGACGATCGAACGCCGCATTGGCGGAGATGACGCGCCCGATTTGGGCGTTCAATATGTGATGGCGCGTTACGGCTATACCGATAGCTATCCCGAGGCCGCGCTGGACGAGGCCGAGGGGCTTTCGCTCGATGTGTCCGCGGCGCTTAAGGACCCGCTCCGCCGCGATCTGCGCGACCGCTTTGTCATCACGATCGACCCGGTCGACGCGCGCGACTTTGACGATGCCATTTCGTTGGAGCGCACGTCCGAGGGTGGCTACAAGCTGGGTGTGCATATCGCCGACGTTTCACACTATGTGGCTTGGGACGGGCATATCGATCTTGAGGCTCGCCATCGCACGACATCGGTGTATCTGGCCGATCGCGTGCTTCCCATGCTGCCCGAACGCCTGTCCTGTGACCTATGCTCGCTTCGCCCTGACGAGGACCGCCTGGCGTTTACCGTTGACATCGAGCTCGATGCGCAGGGTCGCGTGCGGCATTACGATCCGTACCCCAGCGTGATTCGCTCGCGTGTGCGTATGGACTATGACGGCGCCGAGGCGCTGCTGGTGCGTGCCGGCGCGGTTGAGTATTCGGTGCTGGAGGGTGCGGCCGAGGATGTTGCGGCTGCCGAGACCTCGCGCGAGGAAGCGCTTGAGCGCGGTCTTGCGTGCGAGGAGGCCGCCCGCGGCTACAACGTCGACCTCGGCGATTTCCTTGTCGCCGCCAACGAACTCGCCGAACTCCGCCGTCGTATCCGTCGCGCCCGCGGCTCGGTCGATTTTGACACGGCCGAGATTCGTGCTCTGTTGGATGAGGACGGAGTACCCGTGCGGATTGTGGCGCGTGAGCGTTCGTGCGCTACGTCGCTTATCGAGGAAGCCATGCTGCTCGCCAACGAGTGCGTTGCAGAGTGGCTGGCAGACCGTGATATCGAGGCCTGCTATCGTGTGCATGAGGATCCGAGCCCCGATAGCCTGCACGGTGCTGCCGTTGCGCTGGCGCAGCTAGGCATCATCGACGATCGCCGTGCTGCCGGTATTGCCCTGGGGAGCCCCGATGAGCTGCAGGCTGCAGTTGATGCTGCCGCCGGTACGGCCAACGCACCGCTCGTTAACACGCTGCTTCTGCGCAGCATGCAGCGCGCGCTGTACAAGCCGCGCAACGAGGGCCACTTTGCGCTCGCCGCGCCGTGCTACTGTCACTTTACGAGTCCCATCCGTCGCTACCCCGATCTGGTGGTGCACCGCGTGCTCAAACTGCAGTTGGCCTATGAGCGGCTCGGCGGCAAGGACGCCTTGGTCCGTACGCCGCGGCTGATCGGCAAGGGGCGCGAGTCGCTGCCGCGCATTCTGCCGCAGATCTGCCGCGCATGCAGCGATGCCGAGCGCGCGGCAGATGCCGCCAGCCATGCGACGCAAAAGATCAAGATTGCCCAGTACTATGAGGACCGTCTGGGCGAGCGCTATGCCGGAACCGTCTCGTGGGTTAGCAGCATGGGTCTCTTTGTGCGCTTGGACCTAACGCAGGTCGAAGGCTTGGTTTCGATCAAGAGCCTGGGCAACGAGTGGTTCGAGTTCGACGAGGACGCGCTCACGCTCACAGGTGCCGACACGGGCACCCGTTACGAGCTGGGGCAGCGCGTGATTGTCGAGGTCTCGCGCGTCAATACCACGCGTGGGCACTTGGACTTTAAGCTTATCCATTAGCCAAATCCCGACTCATGGTGGGGGAGCGGAGGGCGGCCTTTCGGGACCGCCCTCCGCATTTGAATCGTGGCTACCTTGCCGTCTGCTCGGCCGCCCGCTTACCTGCTATTTGAGAGGTAAAACCTACCAAAATAAACCTGTCCCTTTTTGGCAGGTTTACAAGAAAGCGGGGATGAGATGGCGACGGTGTACGGTTATGCGCGGGTGAGTTCGCGCGATCAGAATCTGAATCGGCAGCTGGATGCGCTGGGCGCCTATGGCGTGGGCTCAGCGAATATTTATGCCGACCATGCGAGCGGCAAGGACTTCGATCGACCGCATTATCGCGAGCTGCTGCACGTCCTGGGAGACGGGGACGTGCTGGTGGTGCTTTCTATCGACCGACTTGGTCGTAATTACTCCGAGATTCTTGAGGAATGGCGACGCATTACCAAGGTGCTCGGGGTTGCCATTGTGGTGTTGGATATGCCATTGCTTGACACGCGCGCCAGGGCCAGCGGCGCGCCGGATGTGACTAACACCCTGATTGCTGATATTGTGCTGCAGCTGCTGAGCTACGTGGCGCAGGTGGAGCGCGAGGATATCCATCGGCGCCAGGCGGAGGGGATTGCAGCGGCGCGGGCGCGAGGGGTCCGTTTCGGTCGACCTCGCAAGCCATGCCCTCCTCAGTTTGAGCTGGTGCGCGATAGCTATGAGGCGGGCGATATTACCCGCAGCCAGGCAGCAAAGTGCCTGGGCGTGTGCGTGGGGACGTTCGATCGCTGGATGCGCGAGGCGGGGTAGGGTTTTGCGTCGCTTTGTCGCTTCCTGTTGCGATTCAAATTTTGATACGGTGACGATGCCATTTGGGGCTACACTCGCTGATATTCAAAAAAGGAGGTTGACCCTTGGCGCGCGTAAAACAAATAATCGGATGGACCGCGATCGTTCTGTTCGCTGCAACGCTGGCGGGCATCTGGGTGCTGACGGAGCAAAATGCGGTGGAGACGTCGTTGTGAGCGAGTCCACCGCGCGTGTGGTGGAGGGTCAGGCTACGGGCGTTCAGGCTGTCGATGCCACGGGTGAAGCCCAGACGGAGAACGGAATGACCGGGGGCACCGATTCGGCTGCCTCGAATGTCCGGTCTGGCCGACTTGCTTCCATTCGCATGTGGGTGGGCACGAACGTCCGTCGCGTTGCCCATACCGTAGAGTTTTTCTTCGTCGGATTGTTCGCCTCGGTGGTCGTGGCTTGCTTTTCCAGGCGTCCGTGGAGCGTATGCTCCCGTTGCGTGCCCGTATTGCTCTTTTGCGCCGCCTGCTCCGTTGGCGATCAGGTACATAAGATCTTTGTTCCCGGCAGGCATTTCGACGTTATCGATTTAGGATTCGATGCTGCGGGCTATGTCATCGCCATGCTGTTGGTATTGCTGACGGCGGCGTTGGTGCGCCATGCGACTCGGCCGATCGGCGCCCATGCGAGGCGCTAGCCGGTAACAAACCCGTTTCTGATCATGCGACCTTGTTGAATTATTTTGTGTCGCGCGTATTTCCGAGCGGTCGGATTTGAGGGGCGAGCGGTAGAACGCTCGCCCTTTGTGCGCCACGATGCGGCACAATGTACCGCAAAAGCTGTTTGTATCCGGTACGAATCGTTCGTTGGTCTTTAATTCTTCTCAACGGAGGTGTTTGAGATGGCAAACGGATTGCTTTTGCGGCTTCGCGAGCGTGAGCTCAGCGCGAGCCCGGCGGAACGCAATGTCATCGCATATGTAAGCGCTCATCCGCACGAGGTGGTCGGGCTGTCCGTCCGCGGTCTTGCCGATGTCACGTTCTCCTCGCCCTCGAGCATTTTGCGCTTTTGCAAGCGTTTGGGTTTTGCGGGCTACAAGGAGTTCCAGCGCGAACTGATTGCCGAGCTGGCGCTCTTAGGTGACAAGAAAGACGTAGCCCTCGAGGACATCTCCATGGATGACAGCGTCGAACGTATCGTGGGGAAGGTGATGAAAAGCAACGTGCGCACGATCGAGGCGACGGCGCGAACGCTCGATTACACCGTCTTGGAGCGATGCGCGGCCCGTCTTAAGCGGGCACGCGCGGTCAATCTGTTCGGTATTGGTGCCTCTCGTTTGGTCGCGCACGACCTGGCGCAAAAGCTCATGCGTGTCGACAAAGAGTGCCATCTGTACGACGACTGGCATGATCAGCTCTTATGTGCCAAGAACATGCATGAGGGCGATATGGCAATCGCCTTTAGCTACTCGGGCTTGACGCAAGAGGTGCTGGACTGCACCGCCGAGGCTCAACGTCACAACTGTCCCGTTGTGGCCGTTACCAAAGTAGATGGATCATCCAAGCTTGCCACCATGGCCGATGCCGTGCTCGGCGTTGCTGCGAGTGAACCCTTGGTCCGCAGCGGTGCCATGGCTTCGCGTATGGCCCAGCTTATGGTTGTCGATGCCCTTTACGCTGCTTACGTTGCCAGCGACTACGAACGGGCGACGCATGTCATTAAGCAAAACTACATCGAGAAACAGGAAAGATGAGGTGAATGAAATGCTCGATTTAACAAAATTCACGACCGAACAGCGTAATCAAAGGTCAATGGACCTCGATACGATGACATCGCTGCAAATCGTCACGACGATGAACGATGAGGATCTTCGTGCCGTCCAGTCGGTCACGAAAGTGTTGCCCCAGGTTGCCACAGCAATCGACTGGGCTGCTGAGGCACTCGAGCGCGGCGGGCGCGTCTTTTACATGGGCGCAGGCACCAGCGGTCGTCTGGGCGTACTCGACGCTTCGGAGTGTCCGCCCACGTTTGGCGTGTCACCCGATCTGATTGTCGGGCTCATTGCCGGAGGCGAGACGGCGTTTATCAAGGCTGTCGAAGGTGCCGAAGACAGCGATGAGCTTGGCGCGAACGACCTGCGAGAGCGTGGACTCTCGGACAAGGATCTTGTCGTTGGCCTGGCGGCAAGCGGCCGTACTCCTTATGTGGTGGGCGGCCTTGCGTACGCCAAGGCAACTGGGTGCAAGACCATTGCAATTGCCTGCAACCAAGGGTCGAAGATCGGGGAGAGCGCAGATCTTGCCATTGAGCCCGTGCCCGGTCCCGAGGTGCTGACCGGCTCAACGAGGCTCAAGGCGGGAACGGTTCAAAAGCTCATTCTCAACATGATTTCGACCGGTGCCATGGTCAAGATCGGCAAGGTATACCAAAACCTGATGGTCGATGTGCAGCAGACGAACGAGAAGTTGGTGGTGCGCGGCCAGAACATCGTGATGGAGGCGACCGGCTGCACGCGCGAGCGCGCCGTTCAGGCGCTTGCAGATGCCGGCGGCCATGTAAAAAACCGCTATTGTCTCGGTACTGTTGGACTGCGATGCCGAGCAGGCTACGGTAGCTCTTGAGCGGGCGCGAGGCCATGTCCGTGCTGCGGTGAGTGGCCATGAGAAGAGCAATGCCGACGCCCAATAGGTGCGCGGCGTGAGCTGATATGACATCCAGACGAGATACCCAATACAAGGAGGAGTTATGACGAACAAAGAGCTGGCTCAAAAGCTGCTGGACCTTTTGGGCGGTAAAGACAACGTGCTGGCAAACGCGGCGTGCATGACGCGCCTGCGCGTGACCGTCAAAGACGCGGGCAACGTCGACACGGAGGGCATTAAGGCACTCGACGGCGTGATGGGCCTGGTCGAGGACGACACGATGCAGATCGTGCTGGGTCCGGGCAAGGTGAATAAGGTGCTCGAGGAGTTCTCCAAGCTCACTGGCCTTGCGAAAGGCGTTGCCGACGAGAGCGTGGTTGACGCTGCGGCCACAAACAAGGCCGCGCAGAAGGCCAAGTACGAGTCCAAGCCGGTTCAGGCCTTCCTCAAGAAGATTTCCAATGTCTTCGTCGCCCTGCTTCCCGGCATCATTGCGGCTGGCCTCATCAACGGTATCTGCAACGTCATTAACGTCTCGACGGCAGGCGCGCTTGCAGGCGAGTGGTGGTACCAGGGCATTCGTTCCATGGGCTGGGCCCTGTTTGCCTATCTGCCCATCTTGGTGGGCTATAACGCGGCACGTGAGTTTGGTGGCTCCGCTGCGCTGGGCGGCATCGCCGGCATGATGTGTATCGCCAACAGTGCCATGCCCCTGCTTGCGCCTGGCGCGGCTGATCCTGCCACTGCCATTCTGCTGCCGCTCACCAGTGCGCAGTACAACCCCGCAGCGGGCGGCATGATCGCGGCTCTCATCGCTGGCGCATTTTTTGCCTGGATGGAGCGTCAGATTCGCAAGGTTATGCCCAACGCACTCGACACGTTCTTGTCTCCGCTGCTGGTGCTCATCATCGGCGCCTTTGCTCTGATGCTCGTCATCCAGCCGGTTGGCGCATGGCTGACGACTGCCATCTTTAGCGTTTTGACCTTTATCTTCGAGAAGCTGGGCGTCCTGGGCGGCTATATCCTGTCGGCAGGCTTCTTGCCGCTGGTGTCCGTCGGCCTGCATCAGGCGCTCACGCCGATCCACGCTATGCTCAACGATCCCGACGGCGCTACCAAGGGTATCAATTACCTGCTTCCCATCCTTATGATGGCTGGCGGCGGCCAGGTCGGTGCCGGTTTGGCGCTGTACTTTAAGACCAAGAATGCCAAGCTCAAGAAGTACGTCGCAGAGTCCATTCCCGTTGGAATCCTGGGTGTGGGCGAGCCTCTGATGTATGCTGTTACGCTGCCGCTCGTTCGTCCGTTTGTGACGGCCTGCCTGGGTGCCGGATTTGGCGGCGCGCTCGCGGCGCTGCTTCACATCGGCACGGTTTCTCAGGGCGTTTCCGGTCTGTTTGGCCTGCTGATCGTCGTTCCTGGCCAGCAGCTCGGCTACGTTGCCGCTATGCTGCTTGCCTATGCCGCCGGCTTTGTCCTGACGTGGTTCTTTGGCGTCGACGAGCAGAAGATCAACGAGTTCTTTGGCGAGTAGATTGATATCGCGAGCCGTGTTGCTCAGGGTTCGCGGCGCGCGGCAGATTTCTTGATGTTATGGTTGTGCCGGCGGGGCTAGCTGCTCCGCCGGCCATTTTTTAAAGGAGCGTTGAAGCGTGAAAACGGGTATTTCGATTTATCTTTCCAGCCCTCTGCAGGATATTGAGCGGACGATTGAACGTGGTGCCGCGGCGGGTGCGCGCTATGCGTTCACCTCGCTGCATATTCCCGAGGATGGGGGAGCGGCGTATGCCGATAAGGTCCGTCATGTGCTGTCGCTGCTTTCCGCCCGCGGCATTGCGCTCATTGCCGATGTGGGGCCTCGCACGTGCGATTTGCTCGGGCTTGAGCGCATCGAGGACTTGCGCGATCTGGGGTTGGAATACCTTCGTTTGGACTATGGCTTTAGCGCCCAGCGGGTCGCGGAGCTGTTCGGTGTATTTCGCATTGTGGTCAATGCATCGACAGTGAGTTCTGATGAAATCGCATCGTGGCGTGAGGCCGGTGCCGATGTGACTCGTTTTGCCGCCTGCCACAAATTTTTACCCCAAGCCTTATACCGGTTTAGCTCTGGAGGACATTGCTCGGGTGAATCTTCGTCTTGCGGCGCTTGGATTCGAAATCATGGCTTTTGTGCCGGGTGATGCTAACGTTCGCGGGCCGGTATTCGAGGGACTGCCGACGGTCGAGGCGCAGCGCGGTCGCGCGTCAAAGGTTGCCCTCAATATGCTTGAGCTTGCACATGGCGCCGATTGCGACATTGTGTTGGTCGGCGACCCCGATCTTTCCGATGCGGGCTGGGCGCAGTTTGCTCAAGTTTCCGCCGGATACGTGGACCTGCAATGCGAGCTTGAGCTCAGTTATGCCTATGTGCGCGGGCAGATTCATCACGACCGACCCGACTCGAGCGTCCTCATCTTTAGGTCTCAGGAGTCACGTACGACGCTTAAGCCGGATTCCGTGCCGACGGATGCCGGAGCCGGCCTGCCGCGAAAGGCGGGGTCGATCGCTGTGAGCAATAGCGGATATGGGCGCTACGAAGGCGAGCTTGAGATTGCGCGGGTCGATCTCCCCGGTGACGAGCGCATGAACGTTGCGGGCCATATCACGCCCGAGGCAATGGAGCTGCTGCCGTTCATCAAACGCGGATTCGGGGTACGGTTCGTTTAGCGTGTGACCCGTGGGCTACAATTGGCCCATCATACGAAGGCGCCTCGTGTGGCGTGTGCCTGCGTTGGCCGATCTATATTCGGAGGATTTCCATGACCGTACTGTTTGTTGAATATCCCAAGTGCTCGACCTGTAAGAAGGCCAAGGCATGGCTGGACGAACATGGGGTAGAGTGCATCGACCGCGATATCGTTTTGGACAATCCCACGGCTGATGAGCTTGCGACCTGGATTGCTCATTCGGGGCTGCCGGTGCGGCGTTTCTTTAATTCGTCGGGCATGAAATATCGAGAGCTGGGCCTGAAGGCGCGTCTGGATGCGGGCATGACGGATCGGGAGTGCTACGAGCTGCTGGCGACCGACGGCATGCTGGTCAAGCGTCCGCTGCTGGTGGGCGACGACTTTGCGATTCCCGGCTTTAGGGAAGCGGCTTGGGCCGAGGCGTTGCTGTAGCGGCTGCGGAAAGCACGTCCCATTCTGAGCTTCGATTGCGGGACACGGTTTCCGGTTGAGGGCTCAACGGGAAAGTGGGGACCAGTTTGAGCTTGAAATCTGGGACGCACTTTCCGCCGGCGGGCCTGCCCCAGTCAGTCCGCCAGCTGTGCCCATTCGTGCGGATCGTAGACCTTTACGTGTTTGTTGGGCTTGCCGCTCCAGTACTCCTCGTCCATAAAGGGCAGATATGCCTGAACGCCGGGGCAGATAAAGGGAATCCGCTGCTGTTGCAGTCGCTCGCGCTGGCGCTGCTCCAGGTGCGCCTCGGATATGACGGTCGGCATGCCGGACAGCTCGACGAGGCTTGCCTGGATTCGCTTAAGGTCGGGGAGTCCCGCGTGCCATGACATCCGCATGATCAAAAAGGATGCACGGCGGTATTTTGCCTGCACCACAGTAATGGCGGGGCGCAGTGTGGGATGGATTTTGTCCCGTTCGGGCCAAAGGTCGGCAGTGATCTCAAGGCCCAGGGTCTCCCATAGGTAATCAAGCTCTTCGTCCATGGCGCCTCGATATCTACGTGATCATTGATACTTCGATTGTGTTGCCTGGTGCTATCGTTTTCGCGGTAGAATCTGCCAACGGTTGACGGCTACCGCTCGCGGCGTTTTGCCCTTCGTGTACAGCGGTCGGCTTCACAGGTCCTTCACGGGTTGGACTTAATTAGGCCAATTTGACTGAATTTCAAAAAAGTCAAAATTGGGGCTTGCGTCACGGCGAGACTTCCCGTATATTTCTTTCTTGCGCAAAGGCACAGCCGAGCGCAGCGATGCAGTCATTGGGATGTCGTCTAATGGCAGGACAGCGGATTCTGGTTCCGTCAATGGGGGTTCGACTCCCTCCATCCCAGCCATTGCATTTGCTACATATGGCCCGTTCGTCTAGCGGTTTAGGACGCCGCCCTCTCAAGGCGGAGATCACCAGTTCGAATCTGGTACGGGCTACCAAAATTGAACGCCCGGGCCTCGCAAGAGACCCGGGTTTTGTGTATTGACCGATGTTTAAGGCGCGTTGAGTCTGCCGCCTGGACCGAGGAGTTGTCATGGACCTGCCCATCAGCTTGCAAGACATCACGTATGCCGAGAACTATCTGGCGCAGGGCGACCTGGCTACGGCGACGCCGCTGCTGGAGCGCCTGGTGGAGCTCGCCGAGGAGTATATCGACGCCGAGTGCAAGACGGAGGAGAAGCGCCAATACTTTAGCTTTGATAGCAAGTTTGAGCGCTTGGCCTATCGCCGCGTGGAGAAGGATCCGCGCGAGCTCGTGCAGGTCGAGGTGCCGTTTGACCGCCTGTACTCTGATATGGCGTTTGCCTACATTCGCCAGCAGGATTATGTGAGCGCTCGCAATGCCCTGATGCAGGCTGTGCGTTGGGACCCCATGAACTGCAACTATCGCTTGGATTTGGCCGAGCTGTTCCGCGCACTCGAAGACAAGCAGGAATGGGCATCGCTCTCGTTCTCGGTGCTGGAGCGTGCAAGCGATGGCAAGTGCGCCGCCCGCGCTTACGCCAATCTGGGTCAGTACTTCTTGGAGCCCGAGACCGAGAACGTTTCGGCTGCCGTGGGCTGCGCGCGTCTGGCGCTGCGCCTGGCGCCCAACGATGCGCATACGACGCGCCTGCTCAACAAGATCCATACCACCTATCCGGATGCCGCCGATGAGAGCGACGAGCACGTGATGGGTGAACTGGCCCTGCAAGGCGTTCCGACCTCGCCTTCGGCCGAGATTGCCATCTGCCTGATTATGTGCGCGACCGATGCTGCAAGCGACGGCGACAAGCAGGAGGCGACGCGCCTGACGGTACGTGCTCGCGACTTGGTGGGCGAGGAGGCCTGCGCGGCGATTATCAAACTGGTGCGTGAGAGCGATGCCGAGCTCAATGCCGAGCGCAAGGCAAAGCGCGAGGCTGCGGGCTCAAACGCCGATGGCGCCAAGGAGGCCGGCGATGCCCAGTAAGCGCGAGCGCAAACTCATTTCCAAGAATCGCTCGGCACATCACGAGTACTTTATCGATGAGACGTTTGAGTGCGGTATTGAGCTGAGCGGCACCGAGGTCAAGTCGATTCGCGAGCGCGCCTGTCAGATCACTGACACTTTTGCGCTGATTCGTGGCGGCGAGTGCTGGCTCGTCGGACTGCATATCCACCCTTATAGCCATGGTGGCGTGTGGAATCGCGATCCCGACCGTCGGCGTCGTCTGCTGCTGCACCGCAAGGAGATCGACTTTCTTGACGGCAAACTTCGCAACCGTGGTTATGCGCTGGTTCCGTTGGAGCTCTACTTTAATACCGACGGCCGCGTAAAGCTGCTGCTGGGTCTGGGTCGCGGCAAGAAGCTCTACGACAAGCGCGAGGACATGGCCAAGCGTGATGTCCAACGCGAGATCGACCGCGCCCTTAAGGAACGCAACCGCTAGGCACTCTGTATAAGTTGCGGTGGAATACGGACTGTTTTGCCTATTTGAGGGGCTATTCAGTCCCTATTTCACCGCAACTGCGGGCGTCTCATCTTTCTTACTGTTCTGACACATATGTCTCAAAGGCGGCGTCCGTTATGGGCGTCGCCTTTTTTGGTGGGTACATACATCCATGAGGTTCCAACCCGAGCTAGGGGAGTGATCGTTATGGACAAAACTGCGTTCTTTACCATGCCGAGTGGCCTGTACGTGGTGAGCGCCGCGGCGGACGGGCTGCGTGCCGGCTGCGTCATCAACACAGCGGTGCAGGTGACATCCGCCCCGCCGCGCATCTCGATTGCCGTGAACAAGGAAAATGTCACGTCCGGCGTAATCGCATCGGCTAAGGCTTTTGCGCTGACCGTGATTGACCAGACCGCCGACATGCTCTACATCGGTAACTTTGGGTTCCGCACCAGCAGCGATTATGGCAAGTTTGCCAAATACGAGACCCGCGAGACGGCTCTGGGCATGCCCTATGTGCCCGAGCACGCGGCGGCCCTGTTTAGCTGCCGTTTGATCGACACTGTGGATGTGGGCACGCATCTGCTGTTTATTGGCGAGGTCGAGGATGCCGAGCGCCTGAGCGACGAGACGCCGCTGACGTACGACTACTATCACAAGGTGCTAAAGGGCAAGACGCCGCCCAAAGCCTCGTCGTATCAAGGCTAGAAATGTTCTAAAAATACTTGCATTATGTTATTGAGAATATATACTAATAAGTAAGTACACCAGCAGTCACGTTCGAGAGGAGAACATCATGGCTGAGGAGAAGAAGACGTATAAGTTTGTGTGCACCGTTTGCGGTTACGAGGTTGAGGTCGACACGCCCGAGCTGCCCGAGGACTACGTGTGCCCGGTGTGCGGCGTCGGTCCCGATCAGTTTGAGCTCGTCGAGGAGTAACTCGCAGGCACACGGCGAAAGCCGAACATAGCTCTGTCCAAGGGTCCCGGTCGAATTCTCGGCCGGGACCCTTTTGATTTATCTGACGGTTTAAAACGGTCTCACGTGTTACAGATTAAGACGTTATATCTGGACAGTCACGCCATCCCAATTACATCCCCGTTAGCAGCACGATGTCGAGAATCGTCACGATGACGCCGATCCCTACGAGCAGCGCGTTGAGCGGGCGCGAGTTGGCGTATTTGCCCATGACGCGGGGCGAACTGGTGAGTCGTATGAGCACAAAGACCGTAATCGGCAGCTGAAGCGACAGCAGCGCCTGACTCCAAATGAGACCCTCAAAAGGATTCGGGACGACCAGGCACGCCGCCACTGCGCCGACGAAACAGGCCGCCACCCCGATCGAGGAATGTCGGTCGTGGATGTCGTATTCCTCGTCGAACATGCCCGCGGTGATGGTGCCCGCCGCCATGCCCGCCGTCACGCTACTCGATATGCCCGCAAACAGCAGTGCCGCCGCAAAGATGATTGAGCTTGCCGGGCCCAGAATGGGGGAGAGCGTGGCCGCTGCGACGGCGAGGTCGTCTACGACAATGCCGTGCGCAAAGAAGGTCGTTGCGGCCAGGATGACCATGGCCGAGTTGATTGCCCAGCCCACGCCCATCGAAAAGAGCGTGTCGAAGAGCTCGTAGCGCAGACGTTCTTCGATAACTCGCTCGCCTTGGCCTTCGAAGTGCATGGATTGGATGACTTCGGAGTGCAGGAAGAGGTTGTGGGGCATAACGACCGCGCCTAGGACGCTTACGATAATCGCGGCCGAGCCGGTGGGCATACTGGGTGTGATCCAGCTTGTGGCGGCTTGCGGCCAGTCGACCTTGACTAGTGCAAGCTCGGCTAAAAACGAGAGTCCCACCACGCCCACGAAGGCGATGATCCGTCGCTCGGCGCGTTTGTAGGAGCTTGTCATGAGCATGGCAATCGATACTGCCGCGACGATGATGCAGCCGGCGCGTACGGGCAGGCCAAAGAGCATTTGAAGCGCGATCGCACCGCCCAGGACTTCGGCCATGGCGGTGGCGATGGTCGCGAGATAGGCACTGGCGAGCACCGTGCGCCCAACGAAGCGGGGGAGATAACGTGTCGTGGCCTCGGCAAGACACATGCCCGTGGCGATGCCCAGGTGTGCCGCGTTGTGCTGCAGCACAATGAGCATAATTGTGGACAGCGTGACGATCCACAGCAGTGCGTAGCCAAACTGCGAGCCCGCGGCCATATTGGAGGCCCAGTTGCCCGGGTCGATAAAGCCGACGGTCACGAGTAGCCCGGGGCCGATATTCCGCGCATTGTTTAGGCCTCCGTGACCGCCGGTGCGTCGGGAGCCAAAATGATGTTTGAGATGGTTGAGCATGGTGAGCTCCTGCGTGCCGTTTGCTTGACGCCGCAAAGGATACCCGTTTTAGGCTAAGAAGTTAACCAAGACTAACAAAATTGTTGTATTTGAATAGGATGGTGGAAGGGGATTGCTGAAATGTCTTGATCTGTAACAACTAGGGATGGAAATTGGATCTTACTGTTACAGATTGAGATGTTTGAAGCGGTGAGCATACGGGCCGAACTTGGGGCCCTTGTCGTCGTCCTTGAGGTCGGCGGTGTCCACTCGTAGGGTGTGCGTTACGCGATTGTTTCGAAACGGGCGGGAAACACAACGGGCCGGCGATGCACCTAGTATGCCTAGTCAACTGACTGTCTAACACCTAGGGGAGGATCGCGATGCAGGCAGATTCCGCTCAGCAGCAGGGCCTTTATCGCCCCGAATTCGACCACGATGCATGTGGCATCGGCGCGCTTGCCGATATCAACGGCGAGCGCCATCACCAGATTCTGGACGACGCGCTGTCCATTCTGGTCAACTTGGAGCACCGCGGCGGTACGGGACTCGAGAAGAACACCGGCGACGGCGCCGGCATCCTGTTCCAGGTTCCGCATCATTTTTTCCGCAAAGAGGCTCAAAAGTGCGGCCAGATTCTGCCGGCAGAGGGCGACTATGGCGTGGCCATGCTGTTCTTCCCGCAGGACGACAAGGGCGTAGAGGATGCCCGTCGCGTGTTTGAGGAGGGCTGCGCCGAGGCCGGCGTGCCGCTGCTCTTTTGGCGCGAGGTGCCGGTCGACCCGCACGACCTGGGCGAGACAGCCCGCGCCTGCATGCCCACCATCTTGCAGGCTTTCCTGGGCCGTCCGGACGACACGCCCGCCGGCGACGCCTTCGAGCGCCGCCTGTACGTGTGCCGCCGCACCATCGAGAAGAAGGCTGACGCCGAGTTTGCCCTGCGCGACAAGATCTTCTATGTGTGCTCCATGAGCTCGCGCACCATCGTGTACAAGGGCATGCTGGTCGCCACACAGATGCGCCGCTTCTTCATCGACCTCAACGACGCCGCCGTCAAGACGGCCGTGGCGCTCGTACACTCGCGCTACTCCACCAACACCACGCCCAGTTGGGAGCGTGCGCACCCCAACCGCTTTATCATCCACAACGGCGAGATCAACACCCTCAAGGGCAACGTCAACTGGATTCGTGCCCGCGAGCCCAACCTGTACAGCCCCGTGTTGCAGCATGATCTTGAGCGCGTGATGCCCATCATCAACCGTGAGGGCTCCGACTCCGCGATTCTGGACAATGTGCTTGAGTTTTTGGTCATGAACGGTCGCCCGCTTACACGTGCCGCGTCCATGCTGCTGCCCGAGCCGTGGGACCACAACGACAATCTGAGCGAGGAACGCCGCGCCTACGACGCCTACCAGTCCATGCTCATGGAGCCGTGGGATGGCCCGGCGGCCATCGCCTTTACCGACGGTCGCACGCTGGGTGCCGCCCTCGACCGTAACGGCCTGCGTCCCGCCCGCTACTATGTGACGCGCGACGGTCGCTTTATGCTGGCAAGCGAGGTGGGCACCATCGAGGTGAGCCCCGAGAACATCCTGACGAGCGGCTGTCTGGGACCGGGCCAGATGCTCGAGGTCGATTTTGCCCGCGGCCGCGTCATCTACAACGACGAGCTACGCGCCCGTTACGCCAAGGAAAAGCCCTATCGCGACTGGATCGCCGAGGAGACGCTGACCGTCGACGCGCTCGACAAGCCCGTCGCGCCCGCGCCCGCCGAGGACGCCGAGGTGCCCGCCGCCGTGCGCATGGCCAAGCTCGGGTATCACTGGGATGATGTTGACGAAGTCGTGCGTCCCATGGCCCAGCAGGGCAAGGCGCCGCTCGCCTCGATGGGTATCGATGCGCCGCTGGCCTGCCTGTCCAAGAAGACGCGCTCGTTCTTTGACTACTTCTATCAGCTGTTCGCCCAGGTCACGAACCCGCCCATCGACGCCCTTCGCGAGCATATGGTCACCTCGACCACGCTCTACCTGGGCAACCACGGCAACCTGCTCGAGGACTCCCGTACGGCCTGCCAGCTGGTGCGCCTGGAGCGCCCACTGCTGAGCGAGGAGGAGTTCGAGCGTATCTGCGCCATCGACCGCGTGGGCTTTAAGACCCGCCGTTTCCGTGCCGTGTACCGCCGCGACGCGGGTGAGGGCGCGCTGCAGGCTGCACTCAAGCAGCTTGCCGAAGACGTCGAGGCCGCGGTTCGCGATGGCGTGAACATCGTGGTGCTGAGCGACCGTGCTGCGGCGGGCGAGGTCCCTGTGCCGTCGCTGCTCGCCGTGGGCTGCGTGCACAACCACCTGATCCGCGCCGGCGTGCGTACCCTTGCCGACATCGTGGTGGAGTGCGGCGACGCCGTGTCCCCGCACGACTTTGCGGCACTGGTGGGCTACTCCGCGAGCGGCATCTATCCGTACAACGCGCACGCGTGCATTCGCGACTTGGCGGTGCACGGCGATCTGGACGTGACAGCCGAGCAGGGCATCGCTAACTACAACAAGGCTGCGACCGCCGGCATCGTTTCCATCATGTCCAAGATGGGCATCTCCACGGTGCAGAGCTACCACTCCGCGCAGATCTTCGAGGCCGTGGGCTTCACTCCGGAGTTCGTCAACGCGTACTTCGCCGGCACGGTGAGCCGTGTGGGCGGTATGGGTGTCGAGGACGTCGAGCGCGAGCAAAACGAGCGCTACGACACTGCGCTCGCTATCCTTAAGAGCCCGGCTCCCGATCAGCTGCCCACGCTGGGTCTGACCAAGTGGCGCCCGCTCGGCGGCGAGGATCACCTTATCGACCCGCAGACCGTCTACCTGCTGCAGACCGCCTGCCGCGAGGACAGCTACGACACCTTTAAGGAGTACAGCGCCCGCCTGCACCGCACCGGCCGTGCCGTGCGCCTGCGTGACCTGCTGGACTTTAATGCCAACGGTCGCACGCCGGTTTCGCTCGACGAGGTGGAGCCCGCGCTCAACATCGTCCGCCGCTTTAACACCGGCGCCATGTCGTACGGTTCCATCAGCAAGGAAGCACACGAGTGCATGGCCATCGCCATGAACCGCCTGCACGGCCGTTCCAACTCGGGCGAGGGCGGCGAGGATCCGCGTCGCGAGACCCCGCTGGCCAACGGTGACTCCAAGAATTCCGCCATCAAGCAGGTGGCAAGCGCGCGCTTTGGCGTGACGAGCCGCTACCTGTGCAGCGCCTTCGAGATTCAGATCAAGATGGCCCAGGGCGCCAAGCCCGGCGAGGGCGGCCACCTGCCCGGCAAGAAGGTCTACCCCTGGATCGCCGAGGTCCGTCAGTCCACGCCCGGCATCGGCCTGATCTCGCCCCCGCCGCACCACGATATTTACTCTATCGAGGACCTGGCAGAGCTGATCTTTGACCTTAAGAACGCCAACCCCGGCGCACGCGTGTCGGTCAAGCTGGTCAGCGAGGCCGGCGTCGGCACCATCGCCACCGGTGTGGCCAAGGGTGCCGCCGACAAGATTTTGATCAGCGGCCACAACGGCGGCTCCGGTGCCGCGGCGCGCGATTCGATCTGGCACGCCGGTCTGCCGCTGGAGCTCGGTCTTGCCGAGGCCCAGCAGACGCTGCTGCAAAACGGCCTGCGCTCGCGCGTGGTACTCGAAGCCGATGGCAAGCTCATGGACGGCACCGATGTCGCCGTCGCCTGCCTGCTGGGTGCCGAGGAGTTTGGCTTTGCGACCATGCCGCTCATCTCCATGGGCTGCCTCATGCAGCGCGACTGCCAGCAGGATACCTGCCCGGCCGGCATCGCCACGCAAAACTGCCGCCTGCGTCGCGGCTTCCGCGGCAAGCCCGAGCACGTCGAACACTTTATGCTCTTTGTTGCCGAGCAGCTGCGCGAGGTCATGGCGAGCCTGGGCTTCCGCACCGTCGACGAGATGGTCGGCCATCCCGAGTGCCTGCGCCAGATCGAGGTCCCGGGCAACCGCAAGGCCAACCTGCTCGATCTGTCGCCCGTGCTGGCAAGCGCGACCTGTGAGTTTGGTGCCCACATCCCGGGCGCCGACGGCCGTCACTTCCTGCCCCAGATGGCTGCGGACAGCGAGCTCGACAAGACGCTCGACTCCACGCTGTTTGTGCCCTATACGGCCGATGCCCGTGCGCACCTGCGCCCGATTCGCTTCCGCGCCGACATCGCCAACGTCAACCGTTGCGTGGGCACCATCTTGGGCAACGCGGTGACCAAGGCGCATCCCGAGGGCCTGCCCGCCGGCTCCATCACCATCGATTGCGATGGTTCGGCCGGTCAGAGCTTTGGCGCTTTCCTGCCGCGCGGCATTACGCTCAACGTGTGCGGCGACGCCAACGACTACTTTGGCAAGGGCCTTTCGGGCGGCGAGGTGTCGGTGCGCCCCAACCCGCATGCGACCTACAAGTTCGACGAGAACATCATCGTGGGCAACGTTGCGTTCTTTGGCGCCACGAGCGGTCGCGGCTTCATTAACGGCCTGGCCGGCCAGCGCTTTGGCGTACGCAACTCCGGTGCCACGGTGGTGGTCGAGGGCTGCGGCAACCATGGCTGCGAGTACATGACGGGCGGTCTGGCGCTCATCCTGGGCGAGGTCGGGCAGAACTTCGCCGCCGGCATGACGGGCGGCGTGGCTTACGTCTTTGACCAGTACGGCACGCTCGATGCCCGCGTGAACCACGAGAGCGTTGAGCTCAAGGCCCCGACGGCCGGCGAGCTGGCGCAGATTCGTGCGCTCATCCAGGAGCACGTGGACGCGACGCAGAGCCCGCGCGGTATTAAGCTGCTCTACAGCTTTGAGACGATGGGCAAGCACTTTGTGAAGGTCATTCCGACCGAGTACGAGCGCGTGTTGGCGATTGTCGCTGCCGCCGAGGCCATCGGTAAGACGCATGCGCAGGCCGAGGAGCTGGCGTTTGACATTGTGACCGGTCGCGCCGACGCCGCCGATGTCGCTCGCTTTGATGTGGCGGGTGGTGTCGCTGGCGCTGCGCCCACCACCGCCAGCTCTGTTGCTTCGACCAAAAAAGGAGGCGTAAGTGCCATGGGTAAGCCCGGTGCTTTTCTTGATATCGATCGCGTGACCCACGAGCTGCGCCCCGTGGAGGAGCGCAGCCGCGATTTCGATCCGCTGTACGTGGAGCTCGACGACGATGCGCGCCGTGCCCAGGCGAGCCGCTGCATGATGTGTGGTGTGGCGTTTTGCCAGATGGGCGCGAGCTTTGGCAAGGCGCGTCCGAGTGGCTGCCCGCTGCACAATCTGATTCCCGAGTGGAACGAGCTAGTGTATTGCGGCCGCTGGGACGAGGCTGCCGAGCGTCTGTCACTCACCTCGCCTATGCCCGAGTTCACGAGCCGCGTGTGCCCGGCGCTGTGCGAGGCCGCGTGTAACCTGGGCTCGGTCGACGGCCAGCCCACGACGATTCACGACAACGAGCGCGCGATCAGCGACCATGAGTGGGCAAATGGCGGTCCGCGCCGCTTTGAGCCGGCAGGGGAGGGCGCGCCCACGGTTGCCGTGGTGGGTTCCGGCCCGGCTGGCCTGGTGGCAGCATGGGAGCTTGCGCGTCGCGGTGCCCGCGTGACGGTGTTTGAGCGTGACGACCGCCCGGGCGGCCTGCTCATGTACGGCATTCCCAACATGAAGCTCGAGAAGTCCGTGGTCGAGCGTCGCGTGGCACTTATGCGCGAGCTGGGTATCGTCTTTGAGCTGGGCGCTGACGTTACGAACCCTGCGGTGGCGGCCAAGCTCGATGGCTTTGACGCCGTCGTGGTGGCTGCCGGCGCCCGCCCCCGCGTGGGCTTTCTGCTGCGAACATCGATGCGCCCGGCGTGGTGTATGCCGTGGACTACCTGACGGCTTCGACCATCTCGGTGCTCGATGGTGGTGAGCCCGCGGTGAACGCGCGTGGCCTGGACGTTGTGGTCATTGGCGGCGGCGATACCGGCAACGACTGCGTGGGCACCGCGGTGCGCCAGGGTGCGCGCAGTGTGCGCCAGTTTGAGTTCTTGCCGGCCGCGCCCGATAAGCGTGCGGCGAGCAACCCTTGGCCGCAGTGGCCCAACGTTAAGAAGACCGACTACGGTCAGCAGGAGGCTATCGCTGCCATGGGCGGCGAGATGCGTGCCTGGGGCGTGGATACGCTCGAGGTGCTGCTGGACAAGAAGGGCGCGGCAGCGGGCCTGCGCGTGGTCGATCTGGATTGGTCGGCTGGCAAGCCCGAACGCATCGCGGGCTCCGAGCACGAGGTGCCGGCCCAGCTGGTGCTCATCGCCTGTGGCTTTACGGGTCCGGAGCATGGCGTGTTCGATGCGGTAGGCGTGCCTGTTGCCACCGCTGGTCGTCCGCTGCCTGTGATGGCTGCTGAGGGCTCGCACCTCGCGGCACGTGCTGACAACGTTGCCGCGGACGCCACGCCGGTATACGTGGCCGGTGACGCTCGTAACGGCAGCTCGCTCGTGGTGAACGCTATGGCCGACGCCCTGGCCTGCGCTGCCGAAGTCGCCGACGCGCTGGAGCTGTAAGGCGGCTGTTCACAGCTGAATCGTCAAGGGCTGTTCCCAACGGCCGGCCCAAAAGGAACGTCCCCAAGTGCCGGCAACTGGGGACGTTCCTTATGTGCCGGCATTCGGGGACACTCCTTGCGGGTTTGCGAGCGATTTGCTCATTTGTCGACGTACGGGTGTTCATTTGTCGACTTCTTGGGCTGTGGTCACCTGTTGTTTCTGTGGCGGCTGTGGACGCTTGGCTCGAAAAGGCGGGTTGGCTGTCTATGCCTGCCTGCGGTTTTGTTGCGGTGCGCATTTTCGGTCAAGTTTCGTCAAGTGTTTGGTCAGCATCTGGTTTGCAGCCGGAGGCCTATTTTGCCCGCGCTGGTCGTGGCCGACCACCCTCCTCGTAAGCTCAAATTGAGGTCTATCAGTTTGAGGAGGATGCCATGACTGACCACGTTTTAGACCGAGCGCATCTGGCCGAAGCCGTCGGCAACGATATTGCCGACATGGCCCATTTTTGGATGCTGCGGAAGTTTCAGTTTTTGGAGCCGGCGCGCGAGCAGTTCGAGATCATTGTCGACCCGTGGCTCGGCTATTGCACCGAGCCTTCTCAAAACGAAATCATGGCCTACAACATGGCATTTACCGATTGGCTGCTCTTCGAGCGCCCCTATCGCCATGGCAAGACGCTGCTCGAGCTGTATGTTGATGAGCCGCCGGCATCGCTTTCGCCTGCCTCGCTCAAGCGGCTCGAGCAGGTGCGCGACACACAGTATTTCTCGCGCTTTGGCATTTTGGACAAGGATCCTGCGAACGGCATGGTTGCGCTGAAGGATACGCGCACCGACCGTCGCTTTGATGTCTACGACCCGCATATCGTGCAAAAGGAGCATTGGAGCGACGGCGCGATTGCGGTGCGCCTCGCCTGCGTCGACGATGTCTGGCTGACGGCGGGACAACTCTATCTGTATGACATCGCACGCCTGAGTGACACGGCGGTCGATGGGCCTGGTGCGGTGCATCCGGAGGACCTGCAGGATGGCTTTGACACCTCGTGCATCAGTTTCTTCTTGCGTCTGGTCCGCGACATCATGGGCGCCCAGGGGCGGTACGTAAAGTCGCTCAACATCTACGAGCAGGAGTGGGAGTAGGGGATGTTACTGGTGTCGCTCTGCTGCCCTGACTTTGTCTCAATCTGTAACGTTTGGCGGCTGTTTGGGCCCGTAACTGTTACAGATCGAGACATTTCCCTGGTGTCGCTGGGGTGGGACTGCAACGTATTCCGTCCCCCACATCCCCTCTTCCCTCCGTTAACCGATATGCTCGACTTTAGGTCGCTGCATTAGGTGATAATGGACAAATGTTCAAGTTGCTCGTGAGGGAGGAGCTCGATATGGCGTCTGCCGATCGTTCTACGTTGTTTATCAATGCGACCATTCTGGATGGCTCGGAGCATATGGAGCCGCAACCCGATATGGCCGTGGCCGTTGAGCGCGGTGTCATCACGTGGGTGGGGCCGAGTGCTGTGGCGCAGGCGCCTGCAGGTGCCGAGGTCATCGACCTGGCCGGCGCGTACCTCATGCCCGGCCTCATCAATATGCATGTGCACCTGTGCGGCTCGGGCAAGCCTGTCTCGGCCGGCGATGCGGGCGCACTTATGAAGAAGCTCGATAATCCCGTGGGCCGCGCCATCGTCCGCCACATCCTCAAAGGCAGCGCCCAGCAGCAGTTGGCAAGCGGCGTGACCACGGTGCGCGGTGCGGGTGACCCGCTGTTTGCCGATATCGCCGTGCGCAACGCTATCGACGCCGGCAAGTATCAGGGTCCGCGTCTGGTGGCGCCGGGAACGGGTGTCACGGTGCCGGGCGGTCACGGTGCGGGGCTGTTCGCGCAGGTCGCCGATACCCCCGATGAGGCGGCCGAACAAGTGCGTGACTTGTATGCGCGCGGTGCCGACGTCATCAAGCTGTTCGTGACGGGCGGCGTGTTCGACGCGACCGAAGTAGGTGAGCCGGGCGTGCTGCGCATGCCGGTCGAGGTTGCCGCGGCGGCGTGCAAGGCTGCGCACGAGGTGGGCCTGCCGGTTATGGCTCATGTCGAGAGCACCGAGGGCGTGAAGGCCGCGCTTGAGGCCGGCGTCGATACGATCGAGCACGGTGCCCCGATGACTCCCGAGATCTTGGAACTGTACCGCGGCGCCGCGGGCACGCAGCTTGAGGGGCGTGCGCCCAGCGTTACCTGCACTATCAGCCCCGCGCTGCCGTTTGTGCTGCTCGATCCGGAGAAGACCCATTCGACCGACACGCAAAAGAAGAACGGCGACATTGTGTGTTCGGGCATCATCGAGAGCGCCCGTGCGGCGCTGGAAGCTGGCGTTAAGGTGGGCCTGGGCACGGACTCGAGCTGCCCGTTCGTGACGCAGTATGACATGTGGCGCGAGGTAGCCTATTTTGCCAAGTACGTGGGCGTGAGCAATGCCTTTGCGCTGCATACGGCCACGCAGGTCAATGCCGAGCTGCTGGGGCTGGGCGGCGAGACCGGTACGATCGAGTGCGGCAAGGCTGCCGATATCTTGGTAACGCGCAAGAACCCGCTCGATGATCTGTGCGCACTGCGTGAGCCGACGTACGTGACGTGCCGTGGTGATCTGGTGCGCAAACTCAAGGTGAAGCGTATTCCCGAGGTGGACGCCGAGCTCGACGCGATTATGGCCATGCCTGCCGAGGCGTTGGCCGAGGAGCTTGCCCGCGACGGTGTGGCGTAGATGTGACAAAGGGACAACCCCGTTGCCGCATACAAAAAGCCGAGGTCTCAACACGAGGCCTCGGCTTTTGTATCGAACAAATACTTAAGATTTGGGACAAACAAACCTGATTAATTTGTCCCGCGTGCGGGCGCTAGGAGCGGGTTTCCATCTTGGCGTGGCACTTGGGGCAGGTGACGCGGATCTTGCCTTTGCCCTTGGGGACGGAGAGCATCTGGCCGCAGTTAGGGCACTTGAGGTATGCCGTGGTCTTGCGGCCCTTCCACATCTTCTTGGCCGTGCGCCTGGCACGCTCAAAGTCTTCCTTGCTCGTTCCGGCTGCGCGCGAGGCGTTGGCCGCCGCAGCGCCGCCGCCCAAACTGGCGACGAATTTGCCCAAGCCGGGGACGTTCGCGGTCGCGGCGACAAAGGCTGCGTTCTCCTTGCGACGCGCTTCGATGTTCTTGGACAGGCCGCGCAGCACGCCGATCACGATGATGGCGATGGCGATCCAGCTGAGCCACTGGATGCGAGCGAGCGATCCGATCATTGCGATGACGATGCCGGCAAAGCCCATCACGATGGTGAGCTCGTCGGCGCCGTTGCGGCCCTTCATAAAGTCATTCATGCGAATTGCCTTTCGTTCGATATACCGCACGCCTTTATACCCGATTTAGAGCAAGGGGGACAGGTTAATCTGCACCAATGTGGTGTAAACATGCCTGTCCCCGGAACACCAAGACGGTGCAAAGAAGTCTGTCCCCAATGCCCCAATTACTTGGAGAGCTTGTCGACGACGCGTTCGATCTCGGCGAGCTTGGCGGCTTTGAGGTCTTCGTCGCCCGATTCGATTGCCGAAGTCACGCAGCCCTCGATATGCGCCTTGAGCACATCGGCGTTGATGCGCGCGATGAGCGCCTGCGTGGCCATGAGCTGCGTGGAGATGTCGACGCAGTAGCGGTCCTCATCGACCATCCGCAGGATGCCGTCGATCTGACCGCGTGCCGTCTTGAGCATGCGGGTCACCGATTTATGGTCTGCCATCATGGCGGGTTCTCGTTTCTGGTCGGGGGGGGGGTACGTGCGGGTCGTTACGCGGCGGTCACAGACAGGGCGTGGAACTTCTCGCCGGCGCCCTCGACGGCGGCGGCGAGCTGCTTGGCGGTCACGGTGTCGGCGCACTCCACCTGGACGGTCTGAGTCTCGTGATCGGCGTCGGCGTCGGTCACGCCTGCCACGTTGAGCAGTGCCGTCTCGACAGTGGCGTCGCAGTGGCCGCACATAAGGCCGGAAGTCTTGATTGTGTATCGCATGGGTATTCCTCTCTGTTGTGTCGGCTTTCCCAGGCACCCGACCTTGACCTTCAAGCCGTCGCTCACGTACCAAAGTACGCGTCGCTCCTCTTTCAGGTCAATCTCGGGCACCTGGAAAACCCGTTCTAAATGGAGTTAATGGTGAGCCTATTTTGCCACTTTCGGCTTAAAGGTTCGCAGACGCAGGGCATTGCTTACGACGCAGACACTCGACAGGCTCATGGCCGCAGCGCCAAACATCGGCGAGAGCTGCCACCCGGTGAGCGGGAAGAACACGCCCGCGGCGAGCGGAATGCCGATGCCGTTGTAGAACAGCGCCCAGAACAGGTCCTGCTTGATGTTGCGGATCGTGGCGCGCGAAAGCTCGATGGCACGCGCAACATCCATAAGGTCGCTGCGCATGAGCACCACGTCGGCGCCTTCCTTGGCGATGTCGGCACCGGTGCCGATGGCAAGGCCCACGCCGGCGCGCGCCAGGGCGGGAGAGTCGTTGATGCCGTCGCCCACCATGGCCACCATGCTGCCTGCGTCCTGCAACTCGCGCACATGGCGCTCTTTGTCGGCGGGAAGGACGTCGGCGATGACCTGCGCACGGTCGAGTCCCACACGGCGGGCGATTGCTTCGGCAGTGACGCGGTTGTCGCCGGTGAGCATGCGTACGTCGACGCCGAGCTTGCGCAATGCGGCGATGGCCTCGGCGCTCGTCTCTTTGACCTCGTCAGCCACGGCGATGGTGCCGACAAGCTCGTCGTTCTTGGCAAAGAACAGCGGCGTTTTGCCCTCGGCGGCAAATCGCTCCGCAAGTCCTGCGGGCACGGTGATACCCAGCTCGCTCATCAGACGAACGTTGCCGGCAGCGATGACGTTTTGTCCCTCGCGCGCCGTAACGCCTCGTCCAGGCACGGCGGCAAAGTCCTCGACCATGCGCGCGACGATTCCGCGCGACTCGCACTCGGTCATAATCGCCTCGGCCAGCGGGTGCTCGCTTGAGCGCTCCAACGTGGCGGCAAGCTTGATCAGCGCCTTTTCGCTCATGGCGGGCGAGCCGTCAGCGCGCGTGGTTACCACGATATCGGTCACGGCAGGCTTGCCGCGGGTGACCGTGCCCGTCTTATCGAGCACCACGGTGCCCACGCTGCGCAGGTTCTCCAGCGCCTCGGCGCTCTTAAACAGAATGCCCATCTCGGCGCCCTTGCCGGTGCCCACCATAATGGCGACGGGCGTGGCCAGGCCCAGTGCGCACGGACAGCTGATCACCAGCACGGCCACGGCGGAGGTGAGCGCCTCGTTGATGCTGCCGGTCAGTGCCATCCACACTACAAAGGTCACGACCGAGATTACAAACACCACGGGCACGAACACGCCGGCGACCTTGTCGGCCATGCGGGCGATGGGCGCCTTGGTGGCGTTGGCGTCCTCGACGAGCTGGATAATCTTGGCGAGCGACGTGTCGGCGCCCACACGCGTGGCGCGGAAGGTAAACGAGCCCGTGCGGTTGACCGTGGCCGCGTTGACAGTGTCGCCGGCGGTCTTTTCCACGGGGATGGACTCGCCGGTGAGCGCGCTCTCGTCCACGGCCGAGCTGCCCTCGAGCACCACGCCATCGACGGGGATGGACTCTCCGGGGCGTACGCGCAGGACCTGGCCGGGAAGGATGCTGTCGACGTCGACGGTGGTCTCGGTGCCATCCTCTGCCACGACGGTCGCGCTCTTGGGCGCCAGGTCGATGAGCGCCTCGATGGCGCCGCCGGTCTTGGATTTGCTGCGTGTCTCGAGGTATTTGCCCACGGTGACGAGCGACAGGATCGTGCCCGCACTCTCAAAATACAGGTTGCCCATGCTCGTCATCATGGCCTCGTGGATTTGCCCGGCGGCCAGCTGGTCGGCCATGATAAACATGGCATAGAACGACCAGGCGACGGAAGCGGTGGCGCCCACGGCAATAAGGGCGTCCATGGTGGGCGCGCCGTGCGCGAGCGATTTAAACCCGTTGATAAAGTACGCGTCGTTGACATAGACGATGGGGATAAGCAGGACGAGCTCGGTGAGGGCGAGCGTCATGCTGTGGGTATGGTCGGTGAAAATGCCGGGCAGCGGCCAGCCAAGCATGTGCCCCATGCCTATGTAGAACAGTGGGATGAGGAATACGATCGAGACGATGAGACGAGTGCGCATGGCGGAGGCGGCGGCCTCCAGCTTTTTGGTCGGCGACTCCATATGGGCGGCGCTGGACCTGGCTTGCGTACTGCCGCTTTGGGCGGCGTCGGTGCCCCTGCTGACGGGTGAGGCCGAGTAGCCAGCGCGATCGACGGCGGTGCAGATGTCGTCGGGGGTGACCTGCGCGGGGTCGTAGTCCACCAGCATAGAGCCGGCGAGCAGATTGACCGCGACGCTCTCGACGCCGTCGAGCTTGCTCACGGCACGATCCACGTGCGCCTGGCAGGCGGCGCATGTCATGCCACCCACGTCGAACTTATCTTGAGCCATGGCTTCTCCTTTCTGTGGTTCGCTGTTGGAATTGTTAACCTGCTGATACTATACACCCATACCCCCTGGGGGTGTCCAGTAATGGTTGGAATGTATGACTTTTCATTACAGATGAGGGTGGCTGCTCAATCGGTGGCCGTCCCAACCAATCATCTCAATCTGTAACATCTAGAGAAGTTTTAACCCCTTACTGTTACAGATTGAGATGTTGTCTCGCGGGGTTGGGGTTTTGTCTCGTTCTGTAACATCTAGACCTGTATCTGCCGAGCTGGTGTTACAGATCGAGACAATTGCCGGGGAGGGGTCCCGTCACGGCAAGACGCCCGCCGCCTAGATACAGAACCCGGGGATCACACAGGTTCGCTTATTTGGCTTGTCCGCAGGCGTTGCGTACGTAAAGACGTCGCCGTCGTGTCCCACGCGATTCAAATAGAGTGTGCCTCCACTCTCCGATGTGTCGGGGCTCACCGTGCGCTCCCACCAACAGGTGTCCTTGCCCTTCCACTGGCGGACCATCGTCTCGTTCGTGGAATACGGGCTCACCTTGAGCTCGCGGAAGAGCTGATACTCCTTGCCCTCGCCGTTGTAGATGTCTGCCAGGTAGTGATAGCCCTCGGCAAACGAATCGGGCGGTTGCGTACCGCACAGCTCGACCATGGCGGGCAGCCAAAGGGTTGCGGGCAACTCGCTCAGACACGATGCACTGTTGGCGGCGCCCACATTGTTCGAGACCTTCTTGACCCCTTTAATGAGCGCGCGCAACTCGTTGGGTAGCAGCTTAAGGCCGTCGCCGTTGAGCCATCCCCGCAGCTCGCAATCTGCCCAGCCGGCGCTCGGCGGTTCAGCCGTAGCGTTGCGCTCGGCAATACCCGCGTCGAACATAAACGTCAGCCCGGCCTTGCCCGTCCCGTCCAGAAGCTCATCGTGGCGGATGCCCACAAGCTGCGCGCCAACCTGTAGTCCGTTGGTGAGCGTGACACGCTTGGTGCACGGATAGGGGATATGCCCATCGACGTTGAGCAGGTGATAGCGCTTGGCAATCTCGCGTGCCTCGCTACGGGTCTCGGCGGCCTTAATCTTGAGCGAAATCTTCTGCAGCTGGTCCCAAGTGTAGTCGTCAAGCGAACCGCGGATGCCGTCCAGGTAGTCGGGGATGCCGAAGCCATGGGTTGCCGCGCCAACGACGCCGAGCCCCGCAACGACCGCAACGACGCCGCCGATAATAAAGCGACGGCGGGTCATGGCGTCGTGCCGGGCCTGCTCCAGGATCTCTCGTGCGCGCTCGCCGGCGACGTCGACCTTAAGGTGCGTGCCAGAATCGATATCAATTGCGGCCTCGTCTCCTGCACCCTCGCGGTCCTCAGATTCTGCAGCGGGGAGGTATGTCGAGAGCACCTCGAGCATCTGCTGCTCGGTAGGGCGATCGCCCTGTTCGACCGAGATGCCTTTCATGATGATCTGGACGAGCGCTTTGTCGCCCTCGCAGCGCGGCTCGAGCGGCGCCGGCTTGGTCTTGGTCTTTATGAGGTAGAACGAGCCGGTCGCCGCGGCACCCGTCGACTCGACATCGAACGGTTTGCGACCGCTGTAGAGCTGGTACAGAATGCTCGAAAGCGCATAGACGTCGATCGCGGGCGAGCGGCGAAGGGCCGCGATGCCTTCGATATCCTGCGTGAGCATTTCGGGCGCGGCGTATGCGGGCGTGGCAAAGCGCCAGATGTCGGCGCGCCGGGTGATCGTGTCGTCGCCGAGGGCCATGGTCGCGGAGCCCATGTCGATGAGGCAGGGGTCAAAGGAGCAATCGGCAATCTGCTGCTCGAGCGTTCGGCTGGTGGTGCGGAACATGATATTGGCAGGCGACAGGTCGCGATGGATGACCGGATTCACGAGGCCTTGGGTCATCAAGAGCGCGCGAAGTACGGCGTTTCCGACGGCGGCGACCATCTGGGTGGTCAGCCCGCCCGAGGCGTCGTGCGGAAGCAAGGGCAGCGCCTGCTTGAGCGAGGTGCCCTCGACCCACTCCATGAGGATGAGCGGGTCGTTCTCGCACGATCCGTAGCCATAGACGCGCGGAAATCCGCGCAGGTGCGAGACGGTACACAGATGACGGTACTCCTCGAACAGTGCGGCGGTGTTGGCCAGGTGCGCGGCCGATTGCTCGGCGGAGCGGTCGGGGGCTTGGCCGGAAAGGATGGCGTTGTCCTTGAGCAGCTTGACGGCAAAGACCTCGCCGCTCGTGTTGGTCGCGCGCAGCACGTGCCCGATGTTGCCGTTGTTGCGGTGGGCCGTCTGGAGAATAAGCGTCATAAACCGACGCTTGGCGTCGTCCTCGGCGCTGGGGTCGACCGCCACGGCGGTGTCGAACGTGTCAAGACGGATGAGTTTGTCGCCATAGGCGCTATCGGTAGTATCCATGGCGTTCCTTTGTCTAGCATGGGTTGCTGCGCGTATACGTGGGCAGTGTGGATATCGGTAAAGTACCATGATAGCCACACTGCCCACGTATACCGCTGAGTATTGTCGTTTACGACGCAGAAGGTAGAAGACGAAAGACGGACGGCGACCGTCTTTCGATCGCCGTCCGCGCTAGTCCACAATGACAAGGAATGTCGTGTAGAGACCCAGATGGAGCCTGTCGCTGTTTTCGATTTCCACCGGGGGATAGACTTTGCCGGGCTCGCGTTGGTCGCGCGGCGGCTCGATTACGATATCGCCGTCGCCCGCGCCCGATTCGAGCACTGTGCCGTTGGTCGACCCAAGGCCCTGGGCGTACCAGTGTCCGCCTTCGAGCCAAATGCGGAGATGCTCGCGCGATGCATCAGCGCCTACATCGGTGATGCTGGGCGAGGTTTTGGGCAAGGACCCAATTACCGTGCCGCGCGGATCGCGTGTGAGGGGATGGATTTGCATGTCGGCGCAGTTGTCGGCATGGGTTCTGAGCAGACCGAGGTTGGGGGCGACAGTGCGCGGCTGCTCCAGGCTGCTCATAAAGCCACGTCCGACGGTAGTTTCGGTGGTGCCAAAGTGCCCGCCTGTCTTGCTGTCGCAAAAGCGCTCGACGGTGGCCACGCCTTGGATGGGGTCAGCGAGCGCCCCCGTTGCCACAAAGAGCATAAGGTAAAGCGTACTCTTCTCGCGCACGGCATTGCCGTCAAAGTTGTCGATGTGATTGAGGGCATTTGCATATAGGCGGCTGTCCAGCTTGTAGCTGGCGAGAGCCGACATCATTTCGTTGGCGGCCGGGCCGCGATAGTGCTCGGCGATTGCCTGATAGGCGGACTCGCCGCCGCCGAGCTTGCTGCAGATTGCCGCGGAAAGATTGAGCGTGGTGACGGCAAAGTCGCTGTAGATGGCGGGCGCGCACTGGTCAGGCTCGCGATGGACGATGTAACGGGTGAGATACGAGCGGTTGGAAGAGCATTTCTCGAGCAGGGTACTGCCGAGATAAGAGTTCCCATTGATGAGCATTCGGGCGATCTCGAGATGTTTAAGACCGCCGAACGAGCGAATATCGTTATAGAGGACCGAGCAAGGCGTCTCTGCTGCCACGGATACCTCCTTTGATTGCTTCCTAGCCAATAAGGCGATAGGAATTAATGGCCCCCGGTGGGCGACGTATTAAATGGCTGCGCAATATGTAGCGTAACCAAAGCAACATTATAGGCCACATGTTCGAAATTGCAGGAAGACTGAGAGATTTGGTTTGGACCGGACGGAAATCCCCCTCTGTCTTGATCTATAACAATTAGGACCGATTTTACTCGGTAACTGTTACAGATTGAGACGTTTGTGAACCGTGTCGACCGTTTGTCTCGATCTGTAACACGTAGAGGAAGATTTGCCCTGTTGATGTTACAGATTGAGACAATTGGCCCAGACCTGCTCCGTCATCTGTGGTTTACGTGGGGGCATGCGAAGCACGGGTATACTAACCCGCGGCGAATCTGCTCCATCGCTTAGGGCCGCTGCGTCTGGACGGCGCGTGATATGGCTGCCAAAGCGATCGCCAGCGTGCTGAGCAACGTCCTCTCTGTGCGCACCTGTTTTTGTATGTATTAGCGCACTACCAAGCACGCTCGCGCGGCCGCATGCCGTGCCCATAACGCGTGCAGATAAGGAACAACAACATATGCGTAATTCTGTATCCGACGTCACGGACGCCGAGATTCTGGACGAGGCCCGCGAGGCCATGACCCAGGCTGCCTTTGATGCGGCCGACGAGGCCAGCGCCGCCGAGACCGTCGAGTCCGCGACCGAGAGCCTGCCCGCCTTCGACGAGCTGGGCCTTTCGGACGAGATGCTTCGTGCCATCGAGAACCTTGGTTACACGGCGCCCACGCCCGTGCAGGCCGGCTCGATCCCCGTGGTGCTCGAGGGCCGCGACCTGCTTGCCGCCGCTCAGACCGGCACCGGCAAGACGGCCGCCTTTTTGCTGCCGACCATGAACAACCTGGAGCACATCGCTCCGCCCAAGCCCGTGCGCGAGCGTGGCGGCCGCAACCGCCGTCGCGGCGCCAAGAAGCCCGAGGGCAACGGTCGCGGCCCCGTGATGCTCGTCATCACCCCCACGCGCGAGCTTGCCCAGCAGATCGACGAGGTTGCGAGCAAGATCGCCGACGTCACCGGCCATGTCGCCGTGACCGTCGTGGGCGGCGTGAGCTACAAGCCGCAGACCGCGGCCCTCAAGTACGGCTGCGACATCCTGGTCGCCACGCCGGGCCGTCTGGTCGACCTGATCGAGCAGGGCGCCTGCCACCTAGACGAGGTCAAGGTGCTGGTGCTCGACGAGGCCGACCGTATGCTCGACATGGGCTTTTTGCCCGCCGTCCGCCGCATTGTGCGCGAGACCCCGGCCGAGCGTCAGACGCTGCTGTTCTCGGCCACGCTCGACGAGGAGGCCGTGGGCGAGATCACCGACCTGGTGAGCGACCCGGCCCGCGTGGAGATCGCGCCCGCCACGTCGACCGCCGACACCGTCGACCAGTTTGTGTTCCCGGTGTCCATCGAGGCCAAGAACAACCTGCTGCCCGAGTTCCTCAAGAAGGAGGGCCCGGAGCGCACCATCGTCTTTATGCGCACCAAGCACCGCGCCGACAGCTGCTGCCGTCGCCTGGAGCGCAAGGGCATCAAGGCCGCCGCGATTCACGGCAACCGCAGCCAGGCGCAGCGCGAGCGCGCGCTTTCTGCCTTCCGCGACGGCACCGTCGACGTGTTGGTGGCAACCGATGTTCTCGCCCGCGGCATCGACATTAGCGACGTGCGCTACGTTGTGAACTTTGACGTGCCGGCAGAGCCGACCGACTACATCCACCGCATTGGTCGCACAGGCCGCGCCGGCGAGCTGGGCTGGGCCATTACGTTTGTGACCGAGCAGGACGTCGATGAGTTCTACGAGATCGAGAAGCTCATGGACAAGACCGCCGACATCTACGAGGCCGGCGACCTGCATGTGGGTCCCAATCCGCCCGCGGTTGACCCCGAGCGCGACCCTGCGGCCTTCAAGGTGAAGAAGAAGACCAAGCGCGGCAAGTCCAAGAGCAAGAAGAAGCTTGAGCAGGCACGTCGCGACGGCAAGCGCAACGGCGATGACTACGGCGATGTGGCCGGTCGTTCCAACCGCGGTCGCGACGAGCGTCGCGGTGACGGCGAGCGTCCGAGCCGTCCCAAGCGCGGCGGCAAGACCCGCGTGCGCGAGGGCGTTCAGGCTCGCGTGGACGAGGCTGTGGAGAGCGTGGCCCGCGAGGTGGCTGCCGAGGAGCGCGGCGGTGCTGGTGTCGTTGAGCAGGCCCCGCGCGGCAACCGTGCCGAGCGCCGTGCCAAGCAGTTCCAGGGCGAGGCACACCGCCGTCGTCGTGAGGACGAGGACCGTGGCGGCCGTCGTCGTGTCGAGCGCGAGGACGAGGGCCGCGGTTCGCGCGGTGGCAAGCGCGGTGCGGGCGACCGCCGTCGTTCCGGTCGTGATGACGAGCGCGGTGGCCGTGATGAGCGTCGCGGCGGCGAGGGTCGCGGTGAGCGAGGTGCCCGTGGCGGTGAGTCCCGTGGCGGCAAGCGCTTTGAAGAGCGCGGTAGCCGCGGCGGCGAGCGTCGCGAGGGTGCTCGCGGCAATGGCGGCCGCGGCGGCGCTGGTCGTTCTAACGAGTCGCGCGATCGTCGTGACCCGCGTGCCAGCCGTGATCGTCGCGATGACTGGCGCAACTACGACGATACCCGCGAAGAGCGTCGCGGCGGCTATCGTGGTGGTCGTGGCGGCAACCAGGCCGGCTCCCGTGGCGGCCGTGCCGGCGGTCGCGATAACCGTGGCAGCTACGGCAACAGCCGTGGCGGCAAGCGCGGTGGCAGCTCCCGTCGCCCCGGCGACGGCGGCGGCAAGCGCAAGTAAGATGCGCATCGCGCGCTAGCGTGAGACAAGCTAAGGGCCCGAGCAAATAACGCTCGGGCCCTTTTGTTTGCCGTGTCCATCGCTAATTCAAACGTGATGTTCTCGGGAATGCATCTGGGGGATGCTGAGGACCTATTTTCCGCCATGCAGCAATGGGTCCTATGGGGTGCGCCGTGCATTTTTTGGAGTATTCTGCAGTTCGAGTTGTCTGCATATGATTCGACGTCGCCAACGGTGGCCTTCGGATATCCCTAGCGAGCGTTCCGAGTCAGATTTCGCCGTTTTCCGGAGCAGGGGCGCGTCATTCTCGCCATGTCGGGACTTAAAATGATACGGCGCCCTACAGTTTTGCCCACCCGCGGCGGTGCTGGCGCGGTCACGTTGCAGAATACTCCGTTTTTTGCACGGGCCAGGATGGGGTACCTCAGGAGAACGCGGCGGTATCCAGTAAATATATGCAATCTGTACCGGGAATTATGCAAACCGAAAAGGCGGGCAGTATGGGTTGGTGTATCGGGCTGCCTAGCGCACCAAAACGGGGAGCTCCCCCCCCCATGCGCCGTATACTCTGTCTGAATGTGAAAGCGGCTTGACGCGTTGCCAGGCGTAGGGGAGGGTGTCTCGATGAGCGTATTCGAAATTGTGTTTAGTCCGACGGGTGGAACGCGGAAGGTGTCTGGCCTTGTGGCCGGGGCACTGGGCAAGAATACCGTTACCGTCGATCTGACCGATAGCGGGCTAGATTTCAGCGCTGTCTCGATGACTGAGGACGACGTGGCCGTAATCTCTGTGCCGGCGTATGCCGGTAGAATCCCGGCTGTGGTGGCTGACCGGTTGGGCATGGTGCGCGGCAACGGGGCTCGGGCTGTTTTGGTTTGTGTATACGGAAACCGCGCGTTTGAGGACACGCTCGTAGAGCTGGAGGACGTTGCGAAGCATGCGGGATTCCGGGTGATCGCGGCAGTTGCGGCCATTGCAGAACATTCCATTGCGCGACAGTTTGCTGCCGGTCGTCCGGATGCGCAGGATGAGGCGCAGCTCGCAGAGTTTGCGCAGCAAATTCAGCAAAAGCTGTTGGCTGAGGATGCGTCCGAGCCCTCTATTCCCGGCAACCGTCCTTATAAACAAGCCGGAGGCCACCGCATGGCACCCGAGGCAACAGAGGATTGCGTCTCCTGCGGTGCATGCGCCGCGGCGTGCCCCGTTTGTGCTATCGACAAGGGTGACCCCAAACGAGCAGCTGGCGAGGCGTGCATCTCCTGCATGCGCTGCATTGCCGTATGTCCGCGAGGCGCTCGCAAGCTTGATCCCAACAAGCTATCCGCTGTTTCCCAGATGCTGAGCAAGGTTTGCGTCGTGCGGAAGGAATGCGAGCTCTTTATCTAGCGCATACGAAATTGGTGCAATGGGGCCAGGTTAATCTGCGCCAACCTGGTGCAAACAAACCTGTCCCCAATGCACCAGAGTGAGGAGTGTCCCCGAGTGCCGGCAGAAAAGGAACGTCCCTAAGTGCCGCTTAAATACCGTTTATCGAAGAAAAAATACTGTTCGCCGGTCATAATGATTGTTCCGGCTTTGGGCTTGTCTACAATAACCTCAGTGAAAAGAAATGCGGAAGGTTACCGAGTCCCTTGGACGTGGGCCTAACCAAAGTCTTTGATCGCGTGCGTCTCAAGGGGCGCATTCGATTGATTTTGGTTGGGCTATATTTATGAAGGGACATGCCACCATGGGTTTCTTTTCTCGCCTGATGGGCGGTTCGGATGAGCAGACGACTGCGGCTTCCGAGTTCGAAATCCTCGCTCCCGTTTCCGGCGAGCTTGTTCATCTGGAAAATACCAATGACCCTGCTTTTAGCAGCCGTGCCGTGGGCGATGGCGTTGCCGTGGTTCCCCAAGAGGGAACGGTGTGCGCTCCTGTTTCCGGCACCGTCGCGGCGCTGTTTCCGACTGAGCACGCGCTGGGCATCATGTCCGACGACAGCTCTGCTCAGGTGATGCTGCATATCGGAATCGATACTGTTAAGCTTGAGGGCAAGGGCTTCCACGCGCTTGTTGCCCAGGGTGACCATGTCGACGCGGGCCAGCCCCTCGTCGAGGTCGATTTCGACGCGGTCCGCGCCGCCGACTTCGATCCCACGGTCTTCGTTATCGTGTGCGAGCGCTCGGAGAACTCGACTCTTCGTGAGCATGCTTCCGGCCCTGTTGCTGCTAAAGAGCCTGTCATCTGGCTTTCCGAGTAAATTTTTGTGGTGGGTACCGTGGTTATCAAGCGAGTTTTTAACAACAACGTCGCAATGGTCACTTCGGACGATGGCTCCGAGCTCATCGTCATCGGTCGAGGCCTCTGCTTTGGCCGTCATGCCGGCGATGCCATCGACGAGGCGTCGATCGAAAAGACCTACGCGTTGCAGGAGGGAACTTCTCAGGACTCGCGTACGATTGACCGCTTGGCACATCTTTTGGAGTCCATCCCCACCGTCAACCTCGTGATTGCCGAGGACATTGTTCAGATGCTCCGTCGAGAGCTCAATGTTGATATCAACGACAAGATTCTCATTGCTCTCGCAGACCATATCAGCCTTGCTTTGGAGCGCGAGCGCAAGGGCGTCTCCTGTGAGAATCCGTTGCTGCTCGAGATCCAGCAGTTCTATCGCAAGGAGTATGCACTTGCGGGCCGTGCGCTGCAGATTATCAAGGAGTATATGGGCATCCAGATGAGCGAAGAAGAGCAGGGTTTCATTACCTTGCATATCGTCAACGCCACCATGCCGCAACGCTCCGACCGTTTGATTGTTTCGGTCCAGCTTGTTCGCGACGTGCTCGCGATTGTTTCCGAGCGCTATGCTACGACCCTCGATGACACCTCGTTGCCCTATGAGCGTTTCGTCCGCCACCTGCAGTTTTTCGCACAGCGGGCGCTTGACCCCACGGCCGGGCAAATCAATGGCGACGCGCTGTTCCGAATCGATGAAACGGCGTATCCGTGCGCATTCTCGTGCGCGGACGCCATAGCCGCCCACTTGTCGTCTACCTATAACGTTGTCGTTACCGATGCCGAGAAGAGCTATCTCGCATATCACATTGTTAACCTGCTTGGAGAACCTGGTCTCTAGGCATAACGTGCCCACACATCGATTGATATAAGGCAAGGCTCACGGTCTTGTCCAGGGCACATCTGTCTTAATTTGCGGAAAAGGAAGGGGAGTACCGCTATGACCGCAAAAAAGAAGTTCAATTTCAAAGCGCCGTTGGAGGTGTTCGCGAAGTCGATCGTCCAGCCGATGATGTATCTCTCGGTTGCCGGCATCCTGCTCATTGTGGGCATCATTCTGACCAACAAGACCATTTGCGCTTTGGTCCCCGTACTGGGCTCCGGTCCGTTCCAGCTTGTGGGCGCCGTTGTCTACCAGTCGCTGATGTTTATCATCAACAACCTCTCGATTCTGTTCTGCGTGGGCATCGCCGGCGCCATGGCAAAGAAGAACAAGGGCCATGCTTCGCTGATCGCCCTGATGTCGTTCTTCCTGTTCCTGCAGGCTAACAACATCGTGCTCAACGCCACCGGCTCTCTTGCCGATGCGAGCGGCATGCTCGGCCTTACCGGAACCGGCCAGGCCACCGTTATGGGCATCCAGGTGCTCGATACCGGCGTGTTCGGCGGCATCATCCTGGGTTGCATCACCGGCGCCGTGTTCAACAAGTACTCGAACAAGCAGTTCCCCATTGCCCTTTCGATGTTCTCGGGCGTTCGCTTTCCGTTCCTGATCATGATCATCATCTCCTGGATCATGGGCGCTGGCTTCTGCATCGTTTGGCCTCCGGTTCAGGGTGCCATCTCCTCCGTTGCCGGCATCATTAAGGAGTCGGGCAACATCGGTCTGTTTATCTACGGCATGCTCAACAAGCTGCTCGTTCCCACCGGTCTGCACCACCTCATCTACACCCCGTTCCAGTTCTCCGATGTGGGTGGCACCCTTACGCTGGGTGGTCAGGTTATCGCCGGCGCCTATCCCATCCGTGTTGCCGAGATGGCAATGACGGGTCAGCCCTTCTCCGATAGCACCTACTTCAACAGCTACACCTTCAACAATCTGTGGCCCTACATCGGCATCGGCCTCGCCTTTATCGTCACCGCCTACAAGGGGAACAAGGATAAGACCAAGGCCGTTATCATCCCGCTGATCATCACCGCCGTGCTCTCCTGCGTGACCGAGCCCATGGACTTCCTCTTTGTCTTTGCCGCTCCCGTGCTCTTTGTCGTTCACTCGGTTCTTTCCGGCATCTTCCTGGTCCTGCTCAAGGTCCTCTCCGTGCCCGCTTCGACTGCAGGCGGCATCATCAACATCGTGGTCTCCAACCTGGTCCTGGGCGTCGATAAGACCAACTGGCCGGTTATGCTGGTGCTTGGAGTCGTCAACGCCGCGCTGTACTTCTTCCTCTTCACCTTCCTTATCAAGAAGCTCAACCTCCACACGCCTGGCCGCGAGGAGGAGTCCGAGCTCGCCGAGTCCGTTGCCGAGGGCGAGGCCGCCGCGTCTGTCGCAGTGAAGCAGGGCGCCGTTGCCGCGGCTCCCGCAGAGGGCGTCGATGCAGGTATTGCCGACCTGGTCGCAGGTCTTGGCGGCAAGGACAACATCGAGGAGCTCGAGAACTGCTTTACGCGTCTCCGCGTGAACGTTAAGAACCCGGACCTCATCAATGAGGACCTCATCAACCACGTGCCCAACAGCGGCATCAACCGCAACGGCAATAATATCCAGATCATCTTTGGCATGAAGGTCGCCGAGATGCGCGACAAGGTCGAAAACGCAATTGAGAAGGAGCAGTAAACAATGATCATTACTCTGTGTGGTGGCGGATCCACCTTTACCCCCGGCATCGTCAAGTCCATCGCCCTGCGCAAGGACGAGCTCGACGTTGACGAGATTCGTCTGTACGACATCAACGAGGAGCGCCAGCGCAAGGTCGGCGTGCTCGTGGACTGGATTTTGCACGAGGACCTCGGCCTGGACATCAAGCTCACGGTGACCACCGACAAAAAGACGGCTTTTACCGACGCGAGCTTCGTGTTTGCCCAGATGCGCGTGGGCGGCTACGCCATGCGCGAGCAGGACGAGAAGATTCCGCTGCGTCACGGCTGCGTGGGCCAGGAGACTTGCGGTTGCGGCGGCCTTGCCTACGGCATGCGCACCATCTTCCCCATGGTCGAGCTGATCGATGACGTTGAGAAGTACGCCAAGAAGGATTACTGGATTCTCAACTACTCCAACCCTGCTGCCATCGTCTCCGAGGGCTGCCGTGTGCTGCGTCCCAACGCTCGTATCATCAACATCTGCGACATGCCGATTGCGATCATCGACGTGGTTTGCGCCGCACTCGATATCGACAAGAAGGATGTCGAGTACGATTACTTTGGCCTCAACCACTTTGGTTGGTTCACCTCGATCCGCCACAAGGGCGAGGAGGTGCTCCCGCAGCTGCGCGAGTACATCAAGGAGCATGAGATTCTGCTGCCCGACTCCTACCTCAAGGGCATGGGCTCGCTCATGGCAAAGAAGCCCGAGGAGACCGCCGACGAGCACCCCGAGCAGAACCGCCACACCAAGGGCAGCTGGTACTACGTCTGGAAGGGCGAGTACGAGATCATGGAGTGCTTCCCGGAGTACCTGCCCAACACGTATCTGAACTACTACCTGCAGCAGAAGGAATTCGTCGAGCACTCAAACCCCGAGCGCACCCGTGCGAACGAGGTTGAGGAGACGCGCGAGAAGAACCTCTTCGACGGCATCGACCACTACGAGAAGACGGGCGAGATCGACGAGAGCACGTTCTATGCGGGCAGCCACGGCGACTGGATCGCCGATCTGGCCATCGCTCTGAAGAACGACACCAAGCAGCGCTTCCTGGTCATTTGCGAGAACAAGGGCGCCATCCCCAACATGCCCTACGACGCTATGGTCGAGCTGCCTGCCTACATTGGCAAGAACGGCCCCGAGGTCATCAGCCGCGACAACATTCCGCTGTTCCAGCAGGGTCTCATGATGCAGCAGCTGAACTCCGAGAAGCTCGTGGTCGAGGCTACGATCGAGGGTTCGTACGAGAAGGCGCTCAAGGCCTTTACGCTCAACAAGACCGTGCCGTCGATGAAGGTCGCCAAGGAGGTTCTCGACGACATGATCGAGGCCAACAAGGGTTACTGGCCCGAGCTTAAGTAAAAGCAACAGGGTCGCTGACCGCATACCTGGAGCAATGCCCCGTCCACGTGATTGCGTGGGCGGGGCATTGCCGTTTGGTGCAAAGTAACCTGGCCCCTTTGCACCAAAAAGTAATCCGTTTCCTCCGTCTCCATGGGGCCGGGTGTGGTATTCTATCTGCGGGGTAATACTTAGGACTACCAAGTAATACCAAAGCCGCAGAAACAACTCCGGATGCGGGCCAATCGGGTTGCCTTCACAGTCCGTCGCCCAGCCGCGTGGCCCGCATCTATCCGCACTACCGTCGTTTCAAAAAGGAAGCGCCATGGCAGAACACATGACCCCCGTAGTCGCGAAGGTCTTGCCCGAGGAGAAGGCAGCCTTCGCGGCGGCAACCCAGCTCGTGGGCACCACGCCGTCCAACGCCATCCGCATGTTTATCGCTGCGTTCAATCGCTGCGGCACCTTCCCGTTCGACATCTCGCCCAGCGGGACCTTTGGCACTGCGCCTGATTCTCATCAATAAGTGATCCGTTTTCCTCTGTCCTCAAGAGGTCAGTGTTTTGCCAGTTTGTGGTAGAACTAGGGAACGGTTTTGAGGAGGTTGGCATGCTCAACGCGTTGGTGTGGACACTTGCTTGCTTAGGCGTTGTCGCGGCAGATATTGTCCTGAGCGTGGTTTTGTTTTCCGCTCTGGGTGTCGCGTCGGTGTTCATGGGTTTTTCGATTGACGACCTCGATATTCAATTGCTTCAGGCTGCCGCGCAGATGGCGTCGTTTTTGATGGCACTGCTGTGGTGGCGTTATCTGTGGCCGCGCTCGTTTATGGCGCGCTGGCAGGGCGAGCGCTCGCTTGGCGGGGGAGCAGGCAAAGCGTGGAGGCGCATCGCCTGCGTTATCGTGATCGGCCTTGCCCTGCAGGTGGTCGTTGGCTACGTGACCGACGCTGTGCTGTCGCTGTTGCCCGAGGCGGCGGCCGATTACAGCGAACTTGTCGAGGAGACGGGCATGGGTGACACGAGCTATCTGGCCGTCCTGACCACGGTGCTCGGCGCTCCGTTTTGCGAGGAGTTGCTGGTGCGCGGCATCATTTTTGAGTTTTCGCTCCGAGCGTTTAACCCGCGGTGCCGCCCACTTTGGAAGCTCCGACGTCACGTGCGACCGCAAGACGGCGCCATGGTGCCCTGGGTGGCTCCGAGTACCTGGGGCGTCGCCGCGGCAATCGTGCTGCAGGCGGCGGTCTTCGGCTTTATGCATATGAACTGGGTGCAGGGCTGCTATGCGGGCGCTGCCGGTCTCATTTTTGGCTGGGTGCTCGTGACGACTGGAAAGCTCCGCTACACGATCCTGTTGCACTTTGCCTTTAACGCCGGGTCATACCTCATGGGTTTGCTGTGGTTTGTGAACGCGCCGCTCGACGTGGCGGTCACGGTTGCCATCGCCGGCTTTGTACTGGTAGAGGCGATGCGGTCGCTCAGGCAGGCGTGCCAGACGGATCGTCCCTACCAGCAAGCGTGATTCCCTTAAGGGCCAACGTGGATAAAAACAAATCTGCTGTGATTCCCTTAAGGAAAACACGGCTAGGTGTATCTGAGCGTGTTTCCCCTAGGGAAAACACGCTTGGGCGATGAGGAGACGCCGGCTGGCCCTCGCCACGCTAGTTGCGCCTGCCGCCGCCGTTGGCGCCCTGCCGTCCCTGGGCGGCGCGGTTGCGGCCTGTGGTGTTCTGCGCGCGCGACATGCCGCCGTGCCCCTTGTTGCCCTTGGGCCCCTTGGCTCCAGCGCCGCCAGCGCCGCCGTGGGCCTTGCCGCCCTTCTTGCCAGTGCCGTATCCGCCGCTGGCCGATGCCTCGCCCGGGCGTGGCGGCACGGGGCGAATCAGACAATGCTTGGTGTAGCCGATCAGATCGCGGCGGCCGGCTTTCTCTAACGCCTCGCGCACGAGTTTGTAGTTCTCGGGTTTGCGATACTGAATCAGCGCGCGCTGCATGGCCTTCTCGTGCGGGTCGCGTGCCACATAGATCGGCTGCATGGTGCGTGGGTCCACGCCGGTGTAGTACATGCAGGTCGACATGGTGGACGGGGTGGGGTAGAAGTCCTGCACCTGCTCGGGCATGTAGCCCATGTCGCGCACGGCCTCGGCGAGCTCCACGGCCTCCTTCATCGTTGAGCCGGGATGGCTCGAGATCAGATATGGCACTACGTACTGTTTAAGTCCGTATTCACGGTTCAAGCGTTCAAATTTGCGACAGAACGCATCGTAGACGGCGCGGCTCGGTTTGCCCATCACACTCAGCACGGCGTCGCTCACGTGCTCGGGCGCCACGCGCAGCTGGCCCGAGACGTGATGCTCCAGCAGCTCGCGCAAAAAGCTCGTCCGAGGCGTCGGCCATGGTGTAGTCGAAGCGGATGCCGCTGCGCACGAAGACCTTTTTGAACGCCCGGCAGCTGGCGCAGGTCGCGCAGCAGCTGCGTGTAGCCGCTTTCGTCGACCACCATGTTCTTGCACACGCTCGGCCACAGGCAACGCTTGTTCTTGCAAACGCCGTGCTTGAGCTGCTTATCGCAGGCCGGACGGCTAAAGTTTGCCGTCGGCCCGCCCACGTCGTTGATGTAGCCCTTAAACTCGGGGTCGTGTGTGAGCAGCTCGGCCTCGCGCATGATCGAGTCGTGGCTGCGCATCTGCAGCACGCGACCCTGGTGGAAGGTGAGCGCGCAAAACGAGCACTCGCCAAAGCACCCGCGGTTGGAGCTGATCGAAAACTTGATCTCGGCAAAGGCCGGCACGCCGCCTGCGGCATCGTAGTCGGGATGCCAGTCACGTGCGTAGGGGAGTTCGGCCACCTCGTCCATCTCGTCGGTGGTGAGCGTCGTCGACGGCGGGTTCTGCACCACGAACACGCCGTTGGGGTAGGGCTCTACCAGGCGATGCCCGGTGATGGGGTCCATGTTTTGCTGCTGTACGTTAAAGCTGCGCGCGTAGTTGAGCTTGTCGGCGGCAAGATCGTCCCAGCTGGGCAGCAGATCGTAGTCGTAGACCTCGTCGAGCGAGCTGGTGCGGTAGACGGTGCCATTGATATAGGTAATCTGATCGACGGGCAGTCCAGCGTCGAGCGCGTCGGCGATCTCGACGATCGCGTGTTCGCCCATGCCGTAGATGAGGAGGTCGGCGCCCGAGTCGAGCAGTACCGAGCGCTTGAGCTTGTCCTGCCAGTAGTCGTAGTGGGCCAAGCGGCGCAGGCTTGCCTCGATGCCACCGATAATGATGGGAGCGTCCTTGAACGTCTGACGGATAAGGTTGCCGTAGACCGTGACGGCACGATTGGGACGGCGCCCCTCCTCGCCGCCGGGGGTATAGGCGTCGGTGTGGCGGCGGTGCTTGGTCACCGAATAGTGATTGACCATGGAGTCCATGTTGCCGGCGCTGACGAGAAAGCCCAGGCGTGGCTCGCCGAGTACGGTGATGCTGGCGGGGTCGGTCCAGTCGGGCTGGCAGATGATGCCCACCTTGTAGCCGTGCGCGTCGAGGACGCGGCTGATGATGGCCATACCAAAACTGGGATGGTCCACGTAGGCGTCGCCACAGATGTAGACAAAGTCGCACTGGTCCCAGCCGCGCGCATCCATGTCGGCGCGGCTGACGGGGAGGAACTTGTCGCGGTCCGGTCGCCAGGGGCGGGCGAGCGTTGCCGGGGCATGCGCGGGGCGCGAGCCCTGCGCCTTGCCGCCGCGCTTTTGCTGCTGGCCCTGTTTGCCCTGCTGACTGCGCTGGTTGTTCTGAGCGTGCTGAGGCTTTTTTGGCCACGATCCCTCCCGGTGTTTGTATGCTGCACGTAATTGTAACCAGTCTTTTTGGGGCGGGGCTAAAAAGACTGGTGGAGTACATGAGCTGGCGGATCGGCGCGTCGATGCGGGTGTCGGCGCCGCGCCCGCTGTTTGTTTCCAGACGGTGTATCCGCGCGTTGGGGAACTCGTCTCGCGCGCACGCCATGTTGTCAATGGGTTACAGTATGAACGGCGGCTATGTTTCCGCCAACGCACGAGAGAGTCGTCAACAAGGAGGATGCACGACGATGCAGCGTGCCAAGCAGATATCGGAGTCTATTGAGCTGGGCATCATCTTGGCGCTCGCCGGTGGCTTTATGGACGTTTATTCGTACATTGGGCGCGACCATGTTTTCGCCAACGCGCAGACGGGCAACATCCTGCTCGTGGGCGTGAGCATCTCGGAGGGCAACTGGGCGCTGGCGGGACGCTATTTCTTCCCCGTGGTGTCGTTTGCCGTGGGCATTATGCTTGCCGACCTGGTTCACGAGCGGTTTGGCAGTGTGATTCACTGGCGTCAGGTGACGGTGTTCTTTGAAGCCGTCATCTTGATGGGCGTGAGTTTTATTCCCGGTGGCGATTTCAACCTGCTCGCCAACTGCCTCACTTCGTTTGCCTGCGGTATGCAAGTCGAGAGCTTCCGCAAGATCCACGGTCACGGCATCGCCACGACCATGTGCATCGGCAACTTGCGCAACGCGCTGCAAAACGTGGATGATTACATCATCACCCATAAGCGCGGCTTTTTGGAAAACGGCCTGCTGTATTTTGGCGTGATCTTTACCTTTGTGTTTGGCGCCGTGTTGGGCAACTGGTGTATTGAGCGCATGGGCCTGCACGCCATCGTCGTGGCGAGCGTGCTACTGTTTGTCGCGTTTGCCATCATGTTCATCGACCGCGAGCGCGACTTGCGTTTTCGCTGGAAGGTTGCGGCCGAGGCTTGGAAAGAGGGCTGTCGAAAGTAACCGAATGCGGTAAAGGGGCTGTCCCTCTGCCGCATTATTTTTTCATCATCTGTTGAAACGCTTTAAATAATTTGACGTTCTCACGCACCTTTCGTTTCAAAAGCGTTAGGATGGGACTCATAGCGTGGGGCGTAATGGGTGCCCCGCACACGATGGGAGGCTATCAATGGCTAATCGTTTCGTTCTCAACACCATTTCTTATCATGGTTCCGGCGCCATCAAGGAGATCCCCGGCGAGCTCCAGCGCCGTGGCTATAAGAAGATCTTCGTCTGCTCCGATCCTGATCTGGTCAAGTTTGGCGTTACCGCCAAGGTGACCGACGAGCTCGACGCTGCCGGCATCGCTTGGAGCCTCTACTCCGAGATCAAGCCCAACCCCACTATCCAGAACGTCAAGGACGGCGTCGAGGCCTTCAAGGCCGCCGAGGCTGACGCTATCGTGACCATCGGTGGTGGCTCCTCCATGGACACCGCCAAGGCTATCGGCATCATCATCAACAACCCCGAGTTCGCCGATGTCCGCAGCCTCGAGGGCGTTGCTCCCACTAAGAACCACGCCGTGTTCACCATCGCCGTGCCGACGACCGCCGGTACCGCTGCCGAGGTGACCATCAACTACGTCATCACCGACCCCGAGAAGGTCCGCAAGTTCGTGTGCGTCGACACCAACGACGCCCCCGAGGTCGCCGTCGTCGATCCTGACATGATGGCTTCCATGCCCGCCGGCCTGACCGCTTCCACTGGTATGGACGCTCTGACCCATGCCATCGAGGGCTATACCACCAAGGGCGCTTGGGAGCTCTCCGACATGTTCCACTTTGAGGCCATCAAGCTGATCAGCGAGAACCTACGCGACTCCGTTGCCGAGGCCAAGTCCGGCCAGCCCGGCTCCGGCCGCGAGGGCATGGCCCTTGGCCAGTATGTCGCCGGCATGGGCTTCTCCAATGTTGGCCTGGGCATCGACCACGCCATGGCTCACACCCTGTCCGCTCACTACGACACCCCGCACGGCGTCGCTTGCGCCATGCTGCTGCCGATCGCCATGGAGTTCAACAAGCCGGTTTGCGCCGAGCGTCTGGCCAAGGTTGCCGCCGCCATGGGCGTTGACACCACGGGCATGAGCACCGACGAGGCTGCCGACGCCGCTATCGCCGCCGTCAAGCAGCTTTCCGCCGACGTGAATATCCCGCACGTCTGCGAGGCCATGAAGGCTGACGAGATCGAGGTCCTGGCCAAGGACGCCATGGCCGACGCTTGTTTCCCGGGTAACCCGCGCGAGGCAACGCTCGACGACGTCATCGAGCTCTTCAAGAAGATCTGCCCGGCTGCCTAGCCCAGTTTGGTGGTCCTTCGCCCGTAGGTGTATGGTCTTTTGACGTGCCGCTGGCCCCGCCGTGCTACGCACGGCGGGGCTTTTTGTGCTGCGTCGATGCCCTGAGACGGACAAAACCAAGGCGTACTGCCCGCTGCGGATAGGTGGTGCACTTCCCTGCGTGCATTTTTGGGAGTATTCAACAAGCTCTTAAAAATGCATAACGTTGTGAATGGGCGGTAGTGATCCGCAGGCGCCCATCGACAGCCATTGTGGGCGGGCTATCGATGAGTGGAGGGGGTTGTTACTGAGTTTCTGCTTTGCGACGACCTGCAACACTGCTGTAACCGCGTCGTTTTGTCGTTCGTGATGGGGCCGTTGGGGCCCACGGTGCTGAATACTCCGTTTTTTGCACGGTCCAAGGTGGGGCACCCTGAGACGAAGCAAAAAGATGCCTCATTTCTATGCAAATACCAATAGGATTTATGCAAGATTGAGATTGTAAACCGTGCACGTGCACAAAACCGGTGCGGGGACGTCTGGAGGCGGCTCGGCTCCTGGGGCATTGCACGTGCAGAACGGTTAAAATCGGGACTCGGTCTTAGTTTTACTTGGAAGGATGCATATGACTTCTAATATTGATGCTTCTCTAGAGGAGACGCTCTCCTATATCGCAGGACAGCTTAAGACGCTGACTTCTATTGCCTCCCCTACCGGCTATACCCGTGCGGCGACTGATTATCTGATGGAGACCCTGCGCGATATGGGGTTTGGGCCTGAGCGTTCTAATAAGGGTAACGTGCTCGTTGAGCTTGGCGGCGAGGGCGAGCCGCTCGTACTGGCGAGCCATGTCGATACCCTAGGCGCCATGGTGCGTTCCATTAAGGACAATGGCCGCCTGCGCCCCACGACGCTCGGTGGGCATCAGTGGTCTACGGCCGATGGCGAGAACTGCACCGTCTACACGCGCGACGGCAATGTCTACACGGGCGTGGTTCTTAACACCGAGCCTTCGGCGCACGTGGCCGACGAGCCGGTCAAGACTATCGAGAAGAACATGGAGATCTTGCTCGACGAGAACGTCGACAGCAAGGACGATGTGCTCGAGCTGGGTATTCAGACCGGCGACATCATCGCTATGGATCCTCGCACGACGGTGACGGAGAGCGGCTACATTAAGAGCCGCTTCCTGGATGACAAGCTATCGGCCGCCATTTTGTTGGGCTTGGCGCGTGCCGTCGCCGCTGGCGAGGTGACGCTTTCGCGTAAGGTTTCGCTGCTCTTTACCGTGTACGAGGAGGTGGGCCACGGCGGCGCCTTCGTGCCGGCCGACACGCGCGAGATGATCAGCGTTGACATGGGCTGCGTGGGCGACGACCTAGGCTGCACCGAGCACATGGTGTCGATCTGCGCCAAGGATTCGGGCGGTCCGTACAACTACGACCTGGTGACGGCGCTGTCCAATATCGCGCGCGAGCTTGAGCTCGATTACGCTATCGACGTGTATCCGCATTACGGTTCGGACGTCGAAGCCACGCTCTCTGCCGGCTACGACATTCGCCATGGTCTGATCGGCCCCGGCGTGTATGCGAGCCACAACTACGAGCGTAGCCACATGGACGGCGTGCGCAACACCTTCGAGCTCGTCCGCGCCTACGTACAGCGCTAGCGATGCAGCGGCCTCGGCTGATACGGCAGTACCGACCGAGGCCGTCCTCTCTAAGTTGCGGTGAAATAGGGACTGTTTGGCGGTTTTAAACGCTTAAACAGTCCCTATTTCACCGCAATTTATGAAGGGGATGGGGCTACTTGATGGCTGTCGTAACGGTGCCGCCGCCCAGGACGATGTCGCCGCGGTAGACTACAACGGCTTGGCCGGGGGCGATGGCGCGCTGCGGGTCGTCAAAAGTTAGCAGCATTTGCCCGTCTTCGCCGCGCGCAAGGGTCGCTGCCTGGTCTTTCTGACGATAGCGGTACTTGGCACCTACGCGAATGCCACCGGACGTGAGCTCTGCCTTCATGCGGTCGGCAGGGGCACTCCAGATCCAGTCGTTGGCCGTGAGCGCTGTGGCCGTTAGGTCCTCGGCCTCGCCCAGATGCACGGTGCTGCTGTCGGCGTCGACGCCCGTTACGTACACGGGATGCGCCATCGCGACGCCCAGGCCCTTGCGCTGACCGATGGTGTAGCGCAGCGCACCGTTGTGGCGCCCGACCACGCTGCCGTCGCGCCACACAATGTCGCCCGGTGCAGCGGGATGTCCGCAGCGGCGCTCGATATAGCCCGCGTAGTCACCGTCTGGAATAAAGCAGATGTCCTCGCTTTCGGCCTTCTGGGCGTTGGCAAAGCCCTGCTCGGCGGCTATGCGGCGCACGTCGCGCTCTTTGTCTAGGCCTGCCAGCGGAAAGATCGTGTGCGCCAGGCGCTCCTGCGTAAGCGAATACAAAAAGTAGCTTTGGTCCTTTTTGGGATCTTCGCCGCGATGCAGCTGCCAGGTGCCGTCGGGCCCCTGGCTCGTTTTGGCATAGTGGCCTGTGGCGATGTAGTCGCAGCCCATATCCAGCGCCGCATCGAGCAACGCGCCAAACTTAATGTGGCGGTTGCAGATGATGCACGGGTTGGGCGTCAACCCTTCCTGGTAGGCGGTCACAAAGCGCTCGATCACGTTGCGGTCGAAGGTCTGCTGCAGGTCGAGCACATGGTGGGGTATCCCCAGGCGTTCGGCGACGGCCTTTGCATCGGCGATATCGCGGTCGACCTTACTCATGCCTGTTGCGGGATCGAGTGCGGGGCAGGTGAGACGCATGGTGGCACCGACGCATTCGTAACCCTGACTTTTGAGCAGATACGCGGTCACGCTGGAATCGACGCCGCCGCTCATGGCGACGAGCACGCGCTTGTTGTGCATGGGGAGGTTCTCCTTGGTGGCATGTGGCCTAAAAAAGAAAAGCGGCGCGGGAGGCTGGTTCCGCGCCGCAGACATTGTAGCAAGTTCGGGCGTCCTGTGGGACACCCTGTTGGGATGAGCTCAGGCTGCCAGAAGAGAGGGGAGACCGGCGTGCCTTGGACTCGTTCTAAGAACGAGAAGCTCTAGTCCTGGAAGAGCGCCGTGGACAGGTAGCGCTCGCCGGTGTCGGCGAGCAGCGCCACGATGGTCTTGCCTTCGTTCTCGGGGCGCTTGGCCAGCTGCAGAGCGGCCCAGACGGCGGCGCCGGACGAAATGCCCACGAGCACGCCTTCCTTGTGGCCCACGGCGCGGCCGGTGGCAAAGGCATCGTCGTTCTCGACGGGGATGATCTCGTCATAGACCTGGGTATCGAGGACGTCGGGCACAAAGCCGGCGCCGATGCCCTGGATCTTGTGCGGGCCGGCCTGGCCCTTAGAGAGCACCGGGGAGGTGGCGGGCTCGACGGCGACGACCTGAATCTCGGGGTTCTGCTCCTTGAGGAACTCGCCCACGCCGGTCACGGTGCCGCCGGTGCCAACGCCGGCGACGAAGATGTCGACCTTGCCGTCGGTGTCGTCCCAGATCTCGGGGCCGGTCGTGGCCTTGTGGATGGCGGGGTTGGCGGGGTTCACAAACTGGCCGGCGATGATGCTGTTGGGGGTCTCCTTCTGCAGCTCCTCGGCCTTGGCGATGGCGCCCTTCATGCCTTTGGAGCCGTCGGTGAGCACGAGCTGCGCACCGTATGCCTGCATCAGCTTGCGGCGCTCGACGGACATGGTCTCGGGCATGGCGATGATCACCTTGTAGCCGCGGGCCGCCGCCACCGAGGCGATGCCGACGCCGGTGTTGCCGCTCGTGGGCTCGATGATGGTGTAGTCGCCACCGCGCACGAGCTTGCCGGCCTTCTCGGCCTCGTCAATCATGTTCTTGGCGACGCGGTCTTTGACGGACCCGGCGGGGTTGAAGTATTCCAGTTTGACGAGCACACGGGCCTTGAGGTCCTCGTCGGCCTCGAAGTGGGTGAGCTCCAGAAGCGGGGTGTGGCCGATAAGCTGATCGATGGACGTGTAAACATTGCTCATGGTGAACCTCCAAAGTGTTCAAATGACTGGATACCGTGTGGTTTTACGGTGTGTGTAGCAGCGAAACCCACAAACCTTATAGGTTGTTCGTTTTGCTGTTGGCAAGCATAGTAGACAGTAAAGCCTAGTAACGCAATAGGAAATAGAAGATTATTACGAGTCGATTAACCAGCTTGACGGGAATAGGTATTTTCAAAACCAATTTTTCGGCTAGAATTTCTACGAATTAAAAGACCGAAAGGCAGCAATATATATGTTGGTTTCCACAAAGGGCAGATATGCCCTGCGCGTTATGGTCGACCTGGCCGAGCACCAGGCGGCTGGCCGCATTCCCCTCAAAGAGATCGCCGCGCGCCAGGGGATTTCGGAGAAATATCTGGAGAACATTTTGGCCACGCTCGTGCGTGCCAATATGCTCTCGGGCATGCGCGGCAAGGGCGGTGGTTACGTGCTCACGCGCCCGCCCGAGCAGTACACGGTGGGTGAGATCTTGCGCCTGACCGAGGGCAGCCTGGCGCCGGTCGCATGCCTGGACGGCGACTGCAAGGGCTGTTCGCGTTCGGATGAGTGTCCCACGCTCGACGTGTGGAAGAACCTGGACAAGCTCATCAACGACTACCTCGACGGCGTGACGCTCGATGCGCTCGTCGCCCCCAACGAGGGCTACGACTACGTCATCTAGTCCCACCTGCCATTTGGGGACGGGGTAGAAATGGTAGATTTTCTTGCCCTCTGAGGCTTGACAAATGACAAGGCCGCCCATCGTTGCGATGGACGGCCTTCTTTTGGCGTGTTGCGGCGGTCCGTATCCGGTCGCTTTAGTTCCTGGCGATGCTGTCGAGAATGCTGCGCATGATGGATACCAGGATGCTGCCCATAAAGGCTGATCCAAAGCCGGCAATGGAGATGCCCGCGCCCAGCAGATTGACCGACAGGTAGCTGGCCAGCTCGAGCATAAAGCTGTTGACTACGAGCTGAAAAATACCCAGCGTAATGATCGTGAGCGGCAGCGAGATAACCGTCAGGAACGGCTTGACGAGCGAGTCGACGATGTTGAGGAACAGTCCCACGAAGGCAAAGCAGACCCAGGCGCCGGCCATGCCGAAGGGCTGAATGCCGGGGACGAGAAACGTTGCGATCGCGATGGCGATTGAGGTCAAAAGCCAGTTGAGCAAAAAGCGCATGGTGGGAATCCTTTCTTGCGCATGGCGTGGTGAGGGGGCGTGAGGGGCACATACCTTTGCAACTCGGATAGATGCGCGGGCTCGGCCCTGTTCGGCCGCCCATTGTCTCAGATATTCGTGGAGCTTGCGTGCGCATTCGGTTTCAAAACGGCGTTCGTCCTAGACAATGTGCCGCTGGCAGAGAGTCTTGTCGCTTTAGTTTGGTGGTGTGCTAAACTGCTACGGGCAAAAGCCACAGGCGTTGCCCTATTGCATAGAACGGGCGAACGATGTCCGATGTCAGTATCAACTTCGATGCCTTTTGGCGGGTTTGGCGGTGATCGATGAATATCGAGAACATGTTTGACAAGCCTGATGTCAAGCAGCTGGTCCACGCATTTAGCCTTTTGGACGACGAGAAAGATATCCAAGCGTTTTTGACCGATATCTGCACGCCGCGCGAGATTTGCGATCTATCGCAGCGTCTGCAGGTCGCGCGTTACCTGGACGAGGGCGAGCCCTATGTCGAGGTTCAGGCGCGTACCGGCGCTTCGTCCACCACAGTGAGCCGTGTGTCCAAGGCGCTCAACGGCGAGTACGGTGGCTACCGCAAGATCCTCATTAAGCTGGAGGATGGCGAGTAGGCCGCGCCAAAAACGAATTGTGCAAAACCGCTCCTCCGGGGGCGGTTTTTATATGCCCGCAATCGGCTGGTGCGTTGGGGTCAGGTTGCTTTGTACCAAAAGATGGAGCTGCGGTGGCAATGTGTCCGCGCGGGCGGGTAGGATGGATGCATTGATTATTGCGGACGGTTTGAGTGGAGGACCATGCCTGTTCGAATCTATACCACGGATGCCGGTACGGAGCTGAGCGATGCCGAGGCGGTGCTGCTTGCCGACCTTATTGCCCGCCACGGGCGTGCCGTGTTGCTGGCACCTACGTTTGCCGAGCTCGACCTGTGCCGTCATGATGCGGCGGAAGCCGGCGTTTCGCTGGGCGTTGACTACAAGACGCCTTCGTCGTGGCTTCGCTCGCTTTGGGAGCTTTTGGGCGACGGGCGCGATTTCGTCGACAACTTGCAGCGCCATATGCTGTTTTCGGACAGGGTCACGCGTCTCTATGATGCCGACCTGCAGCCGCTTTCGCGCAGTCAGGGTACGGTGCGCATGCTCGCGCGCATGGCCCGCGACGTACTACCGGGTGTGGCTGGGACGACGGCCGAGCGATGCGGTGGCAACAATTGCCAGCCTGAGCCAAAAAGCGACGCCGAGGCTCGTGTGTTCGAGCTTTTGCGCGCCTACGCGGGCGGTTTGGACCGTCGAGATATGGTCGAGCCCTGCGAGGCGGCTGACATTATGGCCAGTGCCCTGGCCGATAGCCTGCCGGCGTGCACCCGCGCCGTCTGTGTACGCGGCGTCACGTCGTTTACGCACGGTCTGCTTGAGCTGCTGTCAGCTGTGGCGAACAATGGGGGAGAGATCGTCGTGCTGCTTGCCCGCGAGCAGGCGGCGATGCGCGAGGAGCTTGCCACGGCATTTGATGTCCGCGGTGTGCTGTTTGAGATCGCGCCGCTGGGGGAGGACGCCGCCGCGTCTGATGCTGCTTGCGGGACCGCCGCTCAGCCTGCCTTTATTGAGGTCGCCGGCCCCCATGCCCGTGCTCATGCTTATGCGAACGCAATTGATGATCTGGTAAAAGCGTGCCAGGGTTCCGAAGTCGACGGCGCCGCCGACGCTTCTGCCGACCCCGTGCGCGTGCTCGTCGTTTCTGCCCGGGCACCCCAGCTGTTTGGTGAGCTCGCCTCTCGTCTGGCGGCTCGTCATATCGCTGCCGAGACAACTGAGTTCACGGCGTTTTCCCAATCCATTGCGGGCAGGCAGTTTGCGGCACTTGCCGGCCTGATCGAGCGCATGAAGGCCGCCGATGAGGGCATAGCGTCAAAGACCGAGTGGTGGCCCGCGCCGGAGCTTACCGACTGGATTTACAGTCCGCTTTCGGGTGCTGATGCCGCCAATGCTCGAACCTTCGATAAGAATATGCGTCTCTCGCGCAGCAAGACTACCGCGGGCGTTAAGAGCCTGCTGCAGAGCGTCCAAGGCCAGGTGAGGGGCGCGCGCAAGGCGGCGAGTGACGAAAACTGGTTTAAGAACGTGCCGTGTGTGGTCTCGGACGTGTTCCAGGCACTGTGGCGTGACAAGCCCGTGACGGCGCTCAAGGCCATGCTTGCCGTTGCCGAGGCGTTGCCCGATCGCTCGCTGGGCAGCTTGGATGGCCAAGCCCGTCGCCAAGCGGAGGCGGCCCTGCTGCGCCACGCCATCGACATCCTTATGAATGGCGCTCGCGCGCTCGGCGTGTCGCAGGCTGCAACCGTGCCCGTGCTCGATGACATTCGCACCAAGGTGGACAAGCGTAGCACCGCCTACGATTACGAGACCTACGAGGTTGACCGTGCGCCACGTGCTCAGGTTCGTTTTGTTTCGCTTGCCGATGCGGCGGCTCTGCGCCCCGGCAGCTACGATGCCGTGCTGTTTGCCGATGTCGATCTGGACAGCTATCCGCTCTCGCATGAGGAGGGACCGCTGGCCACGCTGACGGCGAGCCTTGGTCGCGAGGGCGTGACGCTTGAGCCCGCGGCCTTGCTGCGCGTGCGCTTTGACCGCGCGATGCGGGCGTCACGCGGCCCGGTTGCGCTCGCCCGCGTGACGCACGATCGCCAGGCGCGCGAGTGCTATCCGGCTGCCGTGTGGACCGAGTTGCGGGCGCATGCCGAGGCTGACGGCGCTAAGATCGCTGACGACGCTAAGACCGCTGGTGACGCTAAAGCCGCTGGCGCCGACAAGGCGAAGTATGTGGGTGAGGGTGATATCGTAAGGGACTTCGATCCCGCGGCAGGCGAAGGTCTCAAGCGCGAGCGCGTGACCTGTGAAGCCCCTCAGCATCTGAGTGCCGAGGCCGTGCCGTATTTGGTCCTGCGCCGTCGCGATGGCGAGGGCGAGGACGCGCCGCTCGTGCCGCGTCTGACGTCCGCCTCGCAGATCGAGGCCTATTCGACCTGCCCGCTATGCTGGTTCGTCTCGTATCGCGTGAAGCCTCAGTCCATCGACGCGGACTTTGGAAATATGGAGAAAGGCAACTTTGTCCACGATGTGCTGGAGCACCTCCATGCCCGCCTGCCCCAGGAGGGCATGGAGCGCGTGACGCCCGAGAATCTGCCGCGCGCTCAGGAGCTGCTGCACGAGGTCTTTGACGAGACCTTGGCCGAGCATGCGGGCAAGCGCGGTACCGAGGGCCCACTGGTGCCGCTCTCTCCGGTGGAGGAGCGTCAGGTGGCCGAGATTTTGCCGCAGCTGGAGGGCGTGCTTGCCTACGAGTCCGAGGCGCTCACCCCCTTTGCTCCGCGCTACCTGGAGTTTGCGTTCAACGAGCTCCAGGTCGAGTATGCCGGTTGGCCGCTCGGCGGGCGCATCGACCGCGTGGATGTGGACGCCGAGAACCGCGCCGTGGTAATCGACTACAAGCATCGTTCGGGTGTCGAGGAGTTTAAGCTCGCCGACCCTACGGTGCGCGACGAGGAGTCGGGCGAGGCCCCCATCGACGACCCGCGCTGGCTACCGCCCCATACCCAGACACTCATCTACGCGCAGGCCATGCGTCGGGCGCTGGGCCTAGATACCCGCGCAGCGCTCTACTTTTCCACCAAGGGCGGCAAGCCCGCGCTGCGCGGCGCCGCAAGTGCCGAGCTGCTCGAGGAAGAGCGCGGCGACGGTCGCATCCCGGGCCTTAAGAAGGGCTTTCCGGGCGAGGGCGGCAGCATGGACTTCGATGCGCTGCTCGACCGCGTGGAGACCGGCATTGCCGAGCGCCTGCGCGAGCTCGAGGCGGGCGACGTTGCCGCCGTCGACCCGACGTCGGCGCAGGCCGCGCATGCGCGCTGCTCGTATAACCACGAAGGAACGTTTGTAAGGAGGGACGTGTAGACCATGGATCTTTCGACCTTGATGCCGCAACAGCTGCAGATCGTCAAGACGCTCGACCGTCCGCTGTTTGTCTCGGCGGGCGCCGGCTCGGGCAAGACCTTTACCCTCACGCGCCGCATCGTCTATGCGCTCTCGCCCGAATCCGGTCCGTTCGTCGAGCATCTGGACCAGGTGCTTGCCATCACCTTTACCAAGGATGCTGCGGCCGAGATTCGCGACCGCGTGCGCCGTGCGCTTATCGACGAGGGCATGGACGAGGAAGCGCTGACCGTCGACGACGCGTGGATTTCGACCATTCACGGCATGTGCTCGCGTATCCTGCGCGCGCACGCGTTGGAGTTGGGCATCGACCCCGAGTTCACGGTGCTTACCGATACCGATGAGCTTATGGATCAGGCTGTCGAGCATGTGCTGGGGCGCGCGACGGCGCCCGATGCCGCGCCTGAGCTCGCCGCCTCGCTTAAGGCCCTCTACGCTTGGTATCCCATGGCGGGCGAGGGCGGTTCCTTTGGCGGCGGTACGACCATCAAGGGTCTGGTGCGCGACCTGCTGGAGCTGTCGAGCCAGTTGCCGGGCGGTATGGACGACGTGCGCGTGGCGCGCGGCCAGGCCGATACCTCGGCACTCGCCGATGCCTATCGCGCGGCACTGGGCGCAAGCAAGGCCTCGACCGAGAAGGCGCAGGCGGCGCTCGATGCCATCGACGCGTTCGAGGCGAGCGACAAGACCATGGTCGATGCGGCGCGACTCATGATGTCATGCACCATGCCGCGCGCGAGCAAAGCATTCCCTAAGGAGCAGGTCGAGCTGCTCAAGGCCGAGGCCGCCGATGCGTTTATCAATGTCGTGCTTGCCTGCGGTGGACCGGCGCTCGATGCGCTGGTGGGCCTGGCCCGTTCCGTGGAGGCCGAGTACCGCGCGCTGAAGGCCGCCCAGTCCGCCCTCGATAATAACGACTTGCTGCGTATGGCCTACGAGGCCCTGCGCGATTACCCTGCCATCCGTGCTGCGTACGAGGGCCGCTTTAAGATGGTCATGATCGATGAGTTCCAGGATACCGACCAGATGCAGGTCGACCTGATCCGTTACCTGACCGGCGCGGGTGAGCGTGCGCTGTGTACCGTGGGCGATGCACAGCAGTCGATCTACCGCTTCCGTGGTGCCGAGGTCGAGGTGTTCCGTCGCCAGGAGCGCAAGGTGGGTTCGACGACGGCGTCCGAGACGGTCGCCACGTCCGATGCCCCCGCCGGCGAGCTCGTCAAGCTTGTACGCAACTTCCGCAGCCACGACGAGGTGCTGCGCTATGTGGCGCGCGTCTTTGACGGCGACACCGGTGGTTTGATGCAGGGGTTCTTGGATCTTGAGCCGAGTGACGATCGCGAGGACAAACTCAAAGCAAAGGCTTCGCGCCGCCAGGCGCTGCTCGTTGCCGGCGGCAGCACCCAGGAGCGAACGCAGGCGAAAGCTCGTGCGATTGCGGAGCGATTCCAAGCGCTCGTTAAAGCGGGCCAGCCCCAGGGCGGCATGGTACTGCTGCTGGGCCGCATGACCAACGCCGACGTCTACGCCCAGGCTTTCCGCGACCAAGGACTCGACTGCGTGATCGCGGGTGGCTCGGTCTTTGCCCAGGCAGCCGAGGTGCAGACGGTACGCGCCCTGGTTTGTGCGCTCGCCAATCCGGCCGATACGGCGCAGGGCCTTATGCCGTTGCTCGCCTCGCCGATGTTTGCGCTGGGCGCCCAGGAGTTTTTGGCGCTGGCGACCAAGCTCGACGATCAGACGGGCGAGACCTCGCGTCGCAACATCGATGCGGGCATCATGAGCGATTCCGATGTGCCGGGCCTGCGAGACCTGCCGCTCGTGACGCGCGCCCGCGAGGTACTGCGGTATGCGCTTCGTCGCGTGGGTCGCGATTCGTTCGCCTCCATCGCGCGCGACGTGGTCAACGCCTCCGGCTGGTTTGTGCGTCTGGCGCAGCGTGGTCCCGAGGGCAAGGCCATTGCCGCCAACGTGCTCAAGGCGCTCGACGCCGTGGCCGAGGCGGAGGCCGAGTTCGGCAACTCGCCGCGTTCCATCGCGCTGGCCTTCGACCGCTTCTTGGCGGGCAAGGAAGCCCCGGGTGCCCTCAACGAGGAGGGCGACGGCGCGGTGCGCATCATGACGGTGCACGCCTCCAAGGGCCTGGAATATCCGGTCGTAGCGGTCGCCGAGTGCTTTGGCGTGCGCAAGTCCTCGGGTGCGGCTCAGATGGGGCGTGTCGAGGGCGGAGCGCAGGTCGTGGCGCTGCCGGCACGCTTCGACGGCGTTAAACTCGCGGACGGCACGTTCGTAAAGGGCGACGACGTTAAAAAGCAGTTTGAGCATGCGTTTAAGGGCAAGGGCACGTCGCTGTGGCTGCCGCCGGAGCTCATGGAGGACGTCTGTGCAACGGGTTCTCCCGCCGAGGCATTTGCTCGCCTGCGCAACGATGACCTGCAGCTTTCGCTCGAGGAGCGGGCCCGCTTGCTCTATGTTGCCATGACGCGTGCCCGCGAGCTGGTGATCTTGGCGATGGATGCCGGCGTGAGCCGTGGCAAGGTGACGGCGCCGACCTTCGACGTCGAGACTGATCTGACCTATGACGTGCTGCGCCGTATTTTGCCTACCGACGCTCTGGACATGCCGCAGCTCGATGCCGACCGCCTGGTGTTCGACAACTCCCAGCCGGGCGACTACGAGCTCATTTCGCTCGCGGACTTTACCTTTGGCGAGCAGGCGTTTGAGGCCAACGCTTCGCTGGATGCCGAGGGCAGGCTTGTCCGTGGCGATGCGGAGCCGGAGGGTGCCGGTGCAGATGCCCACGCCGCCGTTCCCGGTCCTGCCGACCCCGAGCCCGATGCGTTTGAACTCGTGTATCCCCAGGCGGTGGGCGTGCGCATGGGCATCTGCCCGTATCCGGCGCGCGATTCGTACAGCTACTCGTCAATTGCCGCGGCGCTGCATGCCGAGTCCGAGGACCGTGCCGCCGAGGCATACGTGCCCATGGACGAGGTCGCCGATGATGCGGAGTCGGATGGTTCCGAGATGACGGATGCGGACGTGGCTGCTGTCGAGCCCGCCGGCAATCCCATGGCGCTGGGCTCGGCCTTCCACGCTGCCTGCCAGTGGCTCATCGAGATGGGTACCGATGCGCTGCCCGCTGAGCGTGCCGATGCGCTGGCGCGCCTGTGGTGCCTGACGCCGGAGCAGCGCGAACGCTTCGACGTTGCCCTGGACCGCTGGCTCAAGTCGGCTGTTCGTGCCGACCTGCTCGCGTGGCCGTGCGTTCGCGCCGAGGTGCCGTTCTTTTCGCTGGGCTGCGAGGACGAGGACATCGCTCGCTACGGTGCATATGCCGAAGGCGCCATCGACGCTTTGGCGACGAACCCGGCGGATTCGTCACGCGCGCTGGTCATCGACTACAAGACGGGCGGCACACCGGACGAGACGCCGGAACAGCTGCAGGAGAAGCACGCCCTGCAGGCGCGCGTCTATTCGGATGTTCTGCACAAGGCGGGCTTTGAGGCCGTGACCGTCAAGTTCGTCCGCGTGGAGCAGGCCGATCCAACCATCTTCGTCGAACCCGCCGAACCTCAAGTAGTCACCTACAACCTTTAGCCCTCAGATAACTTGCGGTGGAATACGGACTGTTTTGGCCAAAAAAGCCGCCAAACAGTCCGCATTTCACCGCAACTGCGTGAGTAGCCGTGTGGGTTTGGCTAGGTTCGGGTGCCGTCCGCGCCGTGCGGTAAAATCGTTCAGTCAGAACACGAACCTGCATCGGAGCTCATCACATGGCATTCGTCCATCTGCACAATCACACTGTTTTTTCCCATGCTCGACGGCGCAACCCGTATCCAGGATATGGTCAATCGCGCCGTAGAGCTGGGCATGCCCGCCGTCGCCATTACCGACCACGGCTACATGTATGGCGTGCCCGACCTGGCGCTGGCCTGCGACGCCGTCAACCACAACACGCCTGAGTACAAAACCTGGAGTCACGACAAGGCCTTTTTGGAAAAGGATCGCCGCGACGAGCTGGTGGAGCCCGATCCCGAGGAAAACCCGCGCGAGCATGCCCAGTATGTGAAGGACATGGCCATGTGGGACGAGAAGGGCAACATCGACGAGCTCAAGCCGCCTCTGGTCATCAAGCCCATCTTTGGCTGCGAGGTCTACTTTACGCCGGACGAGACCCTTGCTCGCGACCATAAGCCCGAGCTCTACCACATGATCCTTCTGGCCAAGGACCAGGAGGGCTACGTCAACCTGATGCAGACGGTCTCCGAGGCAGCCGTGCAGGGCTTTTACTACAAGCCCCGCGTGACGCTCGACAACCTGCGCCGCCACGCCAAGGGCATGATCTGCACCAGCGCCTGCATCGCGGGTATCATTCCCAAATACATCGACCGTGGTGACATGGAGGGCGCCATCAAGTGGGCCGAGACCTTCCGTGATACCTTCGAACCTGGCGACTTTTATATCGAGATCCAGGAACACGGCATTACCACCGATAACGGCCTGACCGATGAGCAGATGGACCGCACGCTCATCGACATCGCCAAGCAGGTAGGCGTCAAGGTCATCGCCACCAACGACTTCCACTACCTGCGCCGCGAGGACGCTCCCGTGCAGGACGTCATCATGTGCATCGGCATGAACGCCAAGGTCGACGACCCCAACCGCATGCGCATGACTGGCTCGGAGTTTTACATGAAGACCGAGGAGGAGATGCGGGCGATGTTCCCGTATTGCCCCGAGGCCTGCGACAACACGCTCGAGATCGCCGACAAGTGCTACGTCGAGCTGGACTGGGACTCCATCATCCTGCCGCGCTTCCCGTTGCTCGACCCCGGCGAGACGCACGAGAGTCAGTTCCGCCGCGAGTGCGAGAAGGGCCTGCGCCAGCACTACGGTGACGACTGGGCCACGCGCGAGATCGGTGGCGTCAACATCAAAGAGCGCTTTGAGTACGAATACAAAGTCATCTGCGACAAGGGCTTTGCCGCCTACTTTTTGATTGTTGCCGAGTACGTGCAATGGGCCAAGGACAACGGCATCGGCGTCGGCCCCGGCCGTGGCTCGGCTGCCGGCGCTATCGTCGCCTACGCCATGAACATCACCGCGTTCGATCCGCTCGAGAACGGCCTGATGTTCGAGAGGTTCCTGTCCCCGCAGCGTACCGAGATGCCCGATATCGATATGGACTTCGACGATGAGCGGCGCCTCGAGGTCGTGGAGCACGTTCGCCAGCTCTACGGCCCCGAGAAGGTCACCCACGTCATCACCTACTCGACCATTAAGGCCAAGCAGGCCATCAACGACGCTGCTCGCGTCCTGGACTACCCGGTCTACATGGGCCAGCGTCTGTCCAAGATGGTCTCGAGCGACCCCAAGGTCAAGCTCAAGCAGGTGCTCGAAAAGCAACCCGGCAAAGAGGACCTGTTTAACCCCGATTTTGCCGAGGCATATAAAAAGGACGACGACGCCCGCCGCATCATCGACACGGCGCTCTCAATCGAGGGCCTCACCCGTGGCGAGGGCGTGCACGCGTGCGCCGTTCTGATCTGCCGCGACCCCGTCAACGAGCACGTGCCCACCAAGCTCGACACCAAGGGCGGCGTCGAGATTACCCAGTACGAGGGCCATACCGTTGCCGATATGGGCCTGCTCAAGATGGACTTCTTGGGCCTGCGCACGCTGACTGTTATCTCCAAGGCCAAGGCAAACATCGAAAAAGAACTTCGGCATCGACATTAAAGAGGAAGAGATTCCCTTTGACGACCCCGAGATCTTTAAGCTCATGGGTTCCGGCCACACCGCCGGCGTCTTCCAGGTCGAGTCCGCCGGCATGACGGCCACGATCAAGAACATGAAGCCCACCGAGTACAAGCACGTCGTGGCATTGATCGCCCTGTACCGCCCGGGCCCGCTGGGCGCCGGCATGGTTTCGTCCTACATCAACCGTATGAACGGCAAGGAGCCAGCCGTCTCCTACGACGACCGCCTGGACGACATCCTGGGCGAAACCTACGGCACCATGGTCTACCAGGAGCAGGTTATGCTCATCTCCGTCAAGATGTGCGGCTTCTCCAAGGGCGAATCGGACTCGCGTATCCGTAAGCCCGTGGCTAAGAAGAAGATCAAACTGCTCACGTCGACGGTGCTGCACTGGGAGGATGGCTCGGACGAGACCACCTACGACCACTGGATGAACGGCGCTATCAAGAACAACTACACGCGCGAGGTCGCCCAGAAGATTTGGGACGATGTTCTCGAGTTCGCATCTTACGCCTTTAACAAGTCGCACTCCGCCGGCTACGCCATCCTGGTTATGCAGACGGCGTGGCTCAAGGCGCACTATCCGCACGAGTACATGGCGGCCGTTCTGACGTCCTATACGGGCAAGACCGACAAGATCGTTCATTACGTTTCGGCGTGCCGTCACGACGGCATCCCCGTGCTGTCGCCAGATGTCAACGAGTCCGGTACCGAGTTCACGGCTACCAAGGAGGGCGTGCGCTTTGGTCTGGCCGGCATCCGCGGCGTGGGCACCGGCGTGGCGCAGGCGATTATTGCCGAGCGCGAGGCGGGCGGCCCGTTTAAGACACTGCACGACTTTGTCGAGCGCGTGGACTCGAGCCAGGCCAACCGTCGCGTGATCGAATCGCTCATCAAGGCGGGCGCCTTCGACTCCACGGGGTATCCGCGTCGTCAGATGATGCACTTTGTGGACAAGAACAACCCCGAGAACATCATCGACGCCGCGATAAAGCGCCAGAAGGACCGCGCGAGCGGCCAGACCTCGTTCTTCGATATGTTTGGCGACGTTGAGGGCTCGGGCTTCGAGGTCAGCGTGCCCGATCCGGACGGCCAGGAATGGGACCGCCACCTCAAGCTGAGCCAGGAGAAAGAGGTTCTGGGCATCTATGTCTCGGACCACCCGCTGCGCCCGTTTGAGTATGCACTAGCCAAGGCGCGTGACTTCTCGTTCTCGCAGATCGACACCGGCTACGAAGTTCAGAATCCTACGGGCGGCACCATCAACCAGGAAATTCCCGAGGGCAAGGCGCTGTGGTGGGCCGGCATGGTCTCGAGCGTGTCCAAGCGCGTGACCAAAAATCGGTGACCCCATGGGCATCGTGCAGCTCGAGGACATGGAAGGCGAGGCCACCGTCGTCGTGTTCCCCAAGACCTATAAAGAGGCCGAGGGGTACCTGTACGGCGAGGTCGATCCCGAGACCGGCGCGCAGCTGTCCGATGCCTTTGTGCGCATTAAGGGCAAGCTCGAGCGCTCGGACCGCGGCGACCAGATCATCGCGCAGGAGATCGTGCCGCTCGAGCTCAACGAGGAGAACAACAAGCCCAAGGTGTTTGAGGTCATGGTGCCCAACAGCCGCTTTAGCCAGGGCAATATGGCGCGCCTGGCCACGGTGCTCACCGCTAACCCGGGCGGCGACCGCGTGGAGATCTTTATCGAGCAGGTGGACGGGCGCGTGCTGCGTGCCGAGGTACCTGCCAAGGTCAACGCGCGTTCGATTCCGCTGCTGGCCGAGGCCAAGGCCATTGTGGGTAACCAGGGTCGCGTGACGGTGATCTAAGCTACCCCGGGTGAGATTGGAGGAAGTGATGGCGCAGGGGACGTTTGTGCAGGCGCTTCGCAAAGAGGCGGCGTTGAGCGGCACCTTTATGAAGGGGCGTTCGCTCATGCTCAACGGCGCCGTGCTGTCGATTGAGGACAGCGGCTCGCGCTTCTCCAAAAACGTGACGGTTGAGGGATCGGTGCGCGGCTCGCGCGGCGACCTGTACAAGACGCACGTGGCGCTCGATATGGACGAGCACGAGGTTATCGACTACGACTGCGACTGCCCCGCCGCATACCGCTATCCCGGTATGTGTAAGCACGCTATTGCCACGGCGCTGGCGTATTTGGATGCCAGCGGCGCCGAGCCCGTCGAAGGTTTGCGCACGCCGGTTCGCACGTTTACGGCGCAGCCGAAACAGCCCGCGCGCGCCGCGTCCGCCGCGCCGGCCGTCAATCCCAACTTTCCCTTCCCGGCGCCCGTCCCCACGAGCCCCAGCCTCATGGCGGCGCTCTCCGATCTTTCGGACGTGCGCATGGATGAGCTGGCGAGCATGCGCCGCAAGCTTGCCGGTGCCGTTGATCCCGGCGCCCCCAAAGCGGCGTTGGAGCCCTCGTTGGTACCGTACTACAATCCGCTGTTCGCCGACCGTTTTAGTTGGGCGCTCGAGTTCCGCATTCGCTGCGGTTCGGTGTCCTACGTGGTCAAGGATATCGACGGCATGGCCGATGCCTATGTCCGAGGCGGCACCTTCTCGTACGGCAAGAAGCTCACGTTTCCTCATGTGCCCGAAGCCTTTGACGACGTTTCGGTACAGTTGCTCGACCTTGTCGCAACGACGGTTGCCTACCTAGGCGATATCACGAGTTCGCGCTCGGCGTCGTATGACTTTGCCCGTAGCGGCTTTGTCGCTGAGCGTCAGTTGCCGCTGTCCGAGCATGACATCGTATACGTGCTGGACCTGCTGCGTGGCAGGACCATTTCCTTTGAGCCTACCTGGTCGCGGGGGACGACGGCGCATCGTGCCTACGACGTGGCGGTCGAGCCGGCGCCGCAAGGGGAGGGTGAAGCCCCGGCCAAGCGCCCGCCGCTCCTTGCCGCCAAGATTGCGCCGGCGGTCGGCGGCAGCTACGACCTTCGCCTGCCCGCCGATATGTACTGCTTTGCATCGGGCGATGCTGCCTACCTGGTCGACACGCGCCGCGCGCGCCGTACCGACACGGCGTTTGCCCAACATGCGGCGCCGTTCCTATCGCGCTTGCTGCCCTGCCGCACGCCGGTCCATATCGCCGCCGACCAGGTGGGCGAGTTCTGCCGCATGGCACTGCCTGTCTTGCGCGACTACACCGACCTGACCGCTCCCGCCGTACTTGACGCCGTGGCGCCCGAGGCGAGTTTCCATTTTGAGATTGGCGTCGACGATGGCCTCGTGAACTGCAAGATTACGGTGTTCTACGGCGATTGGTCGGCAAATCTCTTTAGCCTTGGTACTCCAGGAAGTTCCTTCGAAGAGCAGCGCCCCGGCGTGCCGCCCCGTGACGTGGTGGCGGAGTTTCGCGTTATGGATACGGCGGCCCTGTATTTCGATTTCTACGAGGGTGGCCTGGCGTTTGAGGAACGCGATGACGAGAGCCTGTTCTGTCTGCTGACCGAGGGTCTGGCGGCTTTGTCCGAGCTGGGCGAGGTCATGCTCAGCGACCGCCTGCGCCAGGTCTCGGTCCGCCCTGCGCCCAAGCTTTCGGTGCGTGCGACCGTCAAGAGTAACCTGCTCGACGTCGAACTGGGCGCGAGCGGCCTTTCGGCGGCAGACCTTGCCATCTACCTCGATTCCTACAAGCGTCACCAGACGTTTGCACGTCTCACGTCCGGCGATATCATCCGCCTGGACGAGGGCGCCCGTGCCGCGTTTGGCCTTGCCGAGGACTTGGGCGTCGATGCCGTCGACCTGCTCGACGGCGTGTCGCTTCCCGCGTCGAGTACCCTGTTCGTCGACAGCATGCTTGCGCGCACGCCCGCGCTCGAAGCCGATCGCGACGCTGCATTCCGTCGCACCGTCGAGCGCTTGGATACGCTCGGCAAGATGGATTTTACGGTGCCGGTCTCGCTCAAGGCCACGCTGCGCGGCTATCAGGTCGACGGCTACCAGTGGCTCGGCTCGCTCGAGCACCTGGGCCTCGGCGGCATCTTGGCCGACGACATGGGCCTGGGCAAAACGCTGCAGATGATCGCACATATCCTGGCGCGCGTGGAGGCGGGGGATGCTAAGCCCACGCTCGTGGTGTGCCCTGCGTCGCTCGTGTACAACTGGACTGCCGAGCTGGAGCGCTTTGCGCCTTCGCTCGACGTGTGCGCCATTGTGGGTGCCAAGGTGCAGCGCCGCGTGCAGATAGCCGGTGCCGACGAGCATAACGTGGTCGTGACGTCGTATGACCTCATGCGCCGCGATATCGACGAGTATGCCGAGCAGGACTTTGCCCGCGTTGTGCTCGACGAGGCCCAGTACATTAAAAACCCGCTCACGCAGGTAGCGCGTGCCGCCAAGCTCCTGCCTGCCGGCGTGCGCTTTGCCCTGACGGGCACGCCTATCGAAAACCGTCTGTCCGAGCTTTGGAGCATCTTCGACTTTTTAATGCCGGGCCTTCTGGGCACGCGCGACTCATTCGCCAAGCGCTTTGAAAGTCCCGTCGAGCATGCCGAGGGTGACAGTGCCGCTCGCCTGCAGGCACTCGTGTCGCCGTTTGTGCTGCGCCGCGTAAAGGAAGACGTGGTGGCTGACCTGCCCGAGAAGATCGAGGATGCGGTCATGGCGCAGCTCACCGGCGAGCAGCGCAAGCTGTACCTGGCAAACCAGGACCGCATCGCCCAGCAGGTGCAGCACCGCGAGGCTGGGGAGTTTAAGAAGGACAAGCTCAAGGTGCTCGCCGAGCTCACCAAGCTGCGCCAGATCTGCTGTGACCCACACCTGCACTACGAGGACTACAAGGCGGGGAGCGCCAAGCTCGACGCTTGTATGGAGCTCGTGCACGGTGCGCTCGACGGCGGGCACCACATTCTGCTGTTCAGCCAGTTTACGGGCATGCTCGATATTATCGGCAAGCGCTTGGCCAAGGAGGACATCGGCTTTCTTAAGCTCACGGGCGCTTCGTCTAAGGAGAGCCGTGCCAAGATGGTCGCGCAGTTCCAAGCGGGCGAGGTTCCGGTCTTTTTGATTTCGCTCAAGGCGGGCGGCGTGGGCCTTAACCTGACGGCAGCCGACGTGGTCATCCACTACGACCCGTGGTGGAACGTGGCCGCGCAGGACCAGGCGACTGACCGCGCGCATCGTATTGGCCAGCAACATACCGTGACCGTGTACAAGCTCATCGCCAAGGACACGATCGAGGAGCGCATTATGCAGATGCAGGAGTCCAAGCGCGACCTGGTCAACAGCGTGCTCGGCGGCGACGGCATCTCGTCGGCGCTGTTTACCCGCGAAGATGTTCTGGCGTTGCTGGGCGGCGACGGGCGCTAACCTGCGCGCGCTGATGCGTGACAAGCCGGGCGCTCGGAATTGCCGGAGCGCCCTGGCTTTTGCCGAGTCCCTCGATATGTGTTCATTTGCCATGCCGTGGATGGTTCGCCTGCCTTTGGGCATAAGAACCATCGAGAACATTGGCACATCAGCAAAGGAGAGCATCATGGCGAAATTCTTTAAGGACCCCGATGGCAAGCTTATCGCCGCCCTTGGCGACGACGTTGCGACCCCTGCCGGCTGCACGGAGCTGACCGCGAACACCGAGGACGCGGCGCACGAAAAGCACGTGCCCGTCGTCGAGATCGAGCGCGACGGTCACGTGATCCGCGCACGCGTGGGCTCGGTCGAGCACCCTAGCCTGCCCGAGCACTATATTGAGTGGATTGCCCTTGAGGCCGAGGGCCGTCTGGAGGTCCATTACCTCCAGCCCGGCATGAAGCCCGCGACGTTTTTTGCCGGTGGCTCCAAGACCGGTACCGTCTATGCCTATTGCAACCTGCACGGGCTGTGGTCCGCGACGTTCTAGGAGCGCGCCCCCGCTCGGGGTATCATAGCTAGCATATGCACATGCGAGCGCCGACTGCATCATGCGGCCGGCGCTTTTACTACGACAACGATGGTTTACGACGGAAAGGGCTGAGCCATGAAGCTCGCACTTGCACAGATCGATATGCGCCTGGGTGATATTGAGGGCATTTGCGGTCGCATCGAGGACCAAGCCCGTTTGGCCCACGAGCGCGGGGCGCGCGTGCTGTGCGTCCCGGCTCCGCTCTTTTTGGGTGCTCTGCCCGGCGGCCTGGTGGGTGCTGCCGACTTTGAGCACGACATGCTGACAGGCCTGACCGGTGTTGCCGAGCGTATCCAAGAACTCGATATGATCTGCATCGTGCCCGCGGCGGTTTCGTTTGAGGGCCAGCCCCTGCTCGACTACATGATGCTCAAGGACGGCCATGTGGTGCCGGCCCGTTCGAGCATTGCCCTGCAGCGCGGTGGGAACGGCGATGCCCGTTGGGCGCCGCCGGTCTTCGACGTGGATGGCGTGCGTATCGCCGTGATCTTCGACTTGGACCGCGAGCTCGAGATGCTGCCGACCGGCGTCGACCTTATCGCCTATTTTCAGTTCAACGCGTTTGATATGACCGACCGCGAGACGGCCGCCATTGCCGCCGTTCGCAGCGGTGCCTACCGCAAGATTGCGTCCAAGCGCAGCGTATGGTTTGCCTGCATGGCGCCGGTCGGTGCCTATGACGAGTCGGTGTATACCGGCGGGTCGTTTGTACTCGACGACTGCGGCCGCGTGGTGGCCCAGGCCCCGTGCTTTGAGGAGAGTCTGCTGGTCCAGGAGATACAGCGCGGCATGATGCTCGACGCCTTGGAGGACCATGAGCTCCCCGAGTTTCGCTCCGAGGAGTGGCTGTGGCAGGCACTGGTGCTCGCCGTGCGCGACAATGCCCGCGCCCGCGGTGCGTCGCGTGCCGTGGTGGCGCTCGAGGGCGATTTGCCGTCGTCCCTACTCGCGGCACTTGCCGTCGATGCCCTGGGTCCGCGCAATGTGATCGGCCTGGTGCTGGGGCGCAATCGCATCTTTACGCCGGCCCAGGAAGAGACTGAGGCCGCCCGTTGCGCCGCCGTGCGCGCGCTTGCCGAGCGTCTGCACATTCGCACGGTTGAGCGCGATGCGCCGGATGCGGCGCGCGTACTCGACCGCGATGTGTCGGCGGGCGATGCCGAGCGCCTGCGTTCGCGTACGTTGGGCCTGATGCTCGAGGACACGGCGCTCGAGCTGGGTGCGATGGCGTTGAGCCCGCTTTCCAAGACCGAGTACGCGCTTGCGGCGCCCGCACTGTCCGGCGGCTACCAGGGCGATTTTGCGCCCTTTGGCGATGTGTATCTGTCGACGCTTGAGTTTGTGGCGCGCGTGCGCAACCGCGCCTCTGCCGTGGTGCCGCAGGAACTCGTGACGCTCAACGCAGTAGAGGATTGCATGGAGCGCGTGCTGGCAAAGGCACTTTCGACGCTCGACGGTCCGGTCGATATGCTCGATCGCGCGGCGCAGCTGCTTGGCGGGCTTGAGCCAGGCGAGGTCGACGGCGCGCTCGAGTCGCACGTAGATTGCAATCGTCCGTTCGACGACATTCCCATGGCGGCCGGCAAGCCCGAGGCCTGCTCGCTGTTGCTGATGCTCGTGCGTCAAGGTGAGGCCGCCCGCCGCATGCTGCCGACGGCGCCGATCGTCTCGGCCCGTTCGTTTGTCGAGCGCGCTTGGCCGTACATGCTTGCCTGGTCCGATCTGGGGCTCAACGGCAAGGAGCGCATGACGGTCGAATCGCTTGCCCGCGATGAGGTCCGGCGATTTGACGAAAACGATAGCAGCGAGCGCATGCGTGGCGAGATGATGGGCATTTTGGGCGAGCTGCTGGGTATTTCGCCCGAGCAGATGGAGGAGCTGCGCTCCGAGGACGGCCAGCGCCGCCTGCACGAGGGCATGAAGAAGTTTGAGGGCGAGGTCCAGGACGCCATCGATAAGATGATGGGCGGCCAGGGTGGCCCGCAGGGTGGACCCCAGGGCACACCGATGCCGCACCCGCCGGTTGATCCGAGGCAGTTCCCATTCTTCAGCCAAAACTAAAAAGGTTACGCGGTTTTGCCAAACCGCGTAACGAGTCGACGCTGCGCGAGCCCCTGCCGGGCAATCTGCCGCTCAAACCGTCGCTTGCGTACAGAAGTACGCGGCGCTCCTCTTTCGCGACACCTTGCCACGGCAGGGACTCGCTCGCTGACTTATGCTCAACCTATGGTTCAACCTTGCTTGCTAGATACGGTCGCTGTTGTGTTATTCTAGAACAGACGTTCGTGAATAGCGCGTGGGGCCTTGTCTTGCGCCGTGCTTGTGGCGAGGGGAGGTTGGCTTGGTCATTTTGGGTATCGACCCCGGTTTGGCCCATACGGGTTGGGGGATTATCGAGGAACGGCGCGGAGAGGTTCGCTGCCGTGCCTACGGTTGTATCGAGACCAGTGCCGGAAGCCCGCTCGCGGTGCGCCTGTCGCATATCGCCCGCGACCTCAAGGGTGTCGTGGAGCGTTATCGACCCGATACCGCTGCTATCGAGAGCATTTACTTTGGCGCCAACGTTCGCTCGGCCATCCCCACAGCGCATGCCCGCGGTGCTGCACTCGTGGCGCTTTCGGAATGCGCGCTCGAGATTGGCGAGTACACGCCTATGCAGATCAAGCAGGCTGTGGTGGGCACCGGTGCCGCGGACAAACGGCAGGTCGCGTATATGGTTCGTACGCTCACACAGCTCGATCACGACCCGTGTCCCGACCATGCCGCCGATGCCTTAGCTTGCGCCATCTGCCACGTAAACCTCAGCCGCACCCGTGCCCTCACCGGTGGCGAGTTCTATCAACAGAGAGGAACCGGATACTGATGATTTCCCAGCTCCATGGAACGCTTGCCGAGGCCACGATGAGCTCGGCCGTTGTCGATGTATCGGGCGTGGGCTTTGAGCTCGGTATTTCGGGTAGCACTGCTGCCACGCTGCCTGCACCCGGCGGCGAGGTGCGCCTCTATACCCGTATGCAGGTGCGCGAGGACGCCATGACGCTTTTTGGCTTTGCCTCCAAGGACGAGCGCACGATGTTTGACCGGCTCGTGTCCGTCTCGGGTGTCGGTCCGCGCCTGGCGCTTGCCGTGCTCTCCACCTATACCGTGGGTCAGCTGTATTCCCTGGTAATGGCCGAGGATGACAAGGGCATGGCCAAGGTTCCCGGTGTGGGCAAAAAGACTGCGCAGCGTCTGATCCTGGAGCTCAAGAGCACCTTTGCCAAGGACAAGGGCTTTGTACCGGTCGACGTGATTCCCGGACAGGTTGCGATGCCGGTTCCCGCTGCCGCCCCCTCGGCGATCGATGACGCCCGTGCGGCACTCCTTTCCATGGGCTTTAGCCCGCAGGAGACCGATGTCGCCCTGAGCGGGTATGATGGGCAGGATATGCGTGTCGAGGATCTGCTCGGCGCGGCGCTTAAGCGACTCGGAATGGATGCGTGATGTGGGAAGCCGATGACTCTCAGGACCTGTGGGCGACGCCCGGCAACTCGCCGGCGGCATCCATGGCGCACGGCGAGCGCATGGTGGGCTCGGAGCTGACGCCCGAGGACCTCGATGTCGACCGTACCTTGCGCCCCCAGCGCCTGGATGACTACTGCGGCCAGGAGCATATCAAGCAGAGCCTGCGCGTGCTGATCGAGGCCGCGCAGAGCCGCGGCGAGACGCTCGACCACGTGATCTTCTCGGGCCCTCCGGGTCTGGGCAAGACTACGCTGGCCACGGTTATCGCCAACGAGCTGGGCGCTCAGATCAAGACGACGAGCGGCCCCGCTATTGCGCGTACCGGCGACCTGGCGGCCATCCTGACTAACCTGCAGCCGGGTGACGTGCTGTTTATCGACGAGATCCACCGCCTCAACCGCTCGGTCGAGGAGGTCCTGTATCCTGCGATGGAGGACTTTGCCCTCGATATCGTGATCGGCAAGGGTCCGGCTGCGCGCTCGATTCGCCTGGATATCCCCAAGTTTACGCTGGTGGCGGCAACGACCCGCTCGGGTATGCTGACCGGCCCGCTACGCGACCGCTTTGGCATCTCGTATCGCCTGGACTACTACACCGTCGAGGAGCTCGCCCAGATCGTGACGCGCTCGGCAACCATCCTGGGCGTGACGATTGACCGTCCGAGCGCGCTCGAGATCGGCTCGCGTTCGCGTGGTACGCCGCGCTTGGCCAACCGTCTGCTCAAGCGCGTGCGCGACTATGCGCAGGTGCGCGGCAACGGCCCTATTGAGCTTGATATTTGCCGTCAGGCGCTCGAGTTCTTCGAGATCGACGAGCTCGGCCTGGACTGGATGGACATTCGCATCTTGGAGACGCTTGCCAAGACGTTCTCCGGCCGTGCCGTGGGCTTGACGACCCTTGCCAGCGCGGTGGGCGAGGACCCGGGTACGCTCGAGGATGTCTACGAACCCTATCTGCTGCAGTGCGGGTTGATGATTCGCACGCCTCAGGGCCGTCAGGCAACGCTTCGCACCTTTGAGCATTTGGGTATCGAGCCAGCCGTTTAGAGACGGGTTTGTTTTGGCTGGTCTCTAGGCTATCGCTGGGCATTGGGTAAACATATCGCCGTTCGTCGGTTACGGGCGTTTTACTATTGCGCGCGCGTGCTATGCTGGATTGGTCTTTTTCTCATCCGGTAACGAAAGGACCGCCCATGCCTACTGACATCGAAATCGCACGTTCTGTTACGCCGCTGCCTATTACCGAGGTGGCCAAGAACGCCGGCGTCGACGTTAAGCATCTGATTCCGTACGGCTTCGACAAGGCTAAGGTCGACTATTCCCTGCTCAACGAGCCGACCGACCACCAGGCCAAGCTTGTCCTTGTGACCGCTATCAATCCCACGCCCGCAGGCGAGGGCAAGACCACCACGACCATCGGCCTGGCCGACGGCCTGCGTCGTCGCGGCGTCAAGAGCGCCGTGGCCCTGCGCGAGCCTTCGCTCGGTCCCGTCTTTGGCGTCAAGGGCGGTGCCGCTGGTGGCGGCTGGGCGCAGGTCATCCCCATGGAGGACATCAACCTGCACTTTACCGGTGACTTCCATGCTATTGGTGCCGCCAACAACCTGCTGGCTGCCATGCTCGACAACCATATTCAGCAGGGCAACCAGCTCGGTATCGACGTTAAGCGCATTACCTGGAAGCGCGTCGTCGACATGAACGACCGCCAGCTGCGTCACGTCATCGACGGTATTGGCGGCAAGGCCCAGGGAGTGCCGCGCGAGGACGGCTTCGATATCACCGTTGCCTCCGAGGTCATGGCGATCTTGTGCCTGTCCACGAGCATCAACGATCTTAAGGAGCGCTTGGGCGAGATTGTTGTCGGCTACAGCTATGCCGGCGAGCCCGTCCGCGCGCGCGACCTTAAGGCCCAGGGAGCTATGGCCGCACTCCTCAAGGATGCGCTCAAGCCCAATCTGGTGCAGACGCTCGAGGGTACGCCCGCGTTTGTCCACGGTGGCCCCTTCGCCAACATCGCCCACGGCTGCAACTCCATCATGGCAACGCGTATGGCCATGCGTTTTGGCGATGTCGCCATTACCGAGGCCGGCTTTGGTGCCGACCTGGGTGCCGAGAAGTTCCTCGACATCAAGTGCCGTATGACGGGCGTTCGCCCCAGCGCCGTCGTGATTGTCGCTACTGCCCGTGCGCTTAAGTACAACGGCGGCGTTGCCAAGGCCGATCTTAATGACGAGAACCTCGAGGCGCTCAAGGCCGGCATGCCCAACCTGCTGCGCCATGTCGACAACATCCAGAATGTCTACGGTCTGCCCTGCGTGGTCGCCATCAACCGCTTCCCGACGGATACCGAGGCGGAGCTTGCACTCATCGAGTCCGAGTGCCAGAAGCTGGGTGTCAATGTGAAGCTGTCCGAGGTCTGGGCTAAGGGCGGCGAGGGCGCGCTCGACCTGGCCGATGAGGTCATGCGCCTGATCGAGCAGCCGAGTGAGCTCAAGTTTGCCTACGAGGACGGTGTCGATGTGGCCGACGCCCTGGAGGCTGTTGCCACCAAGGTCTACCGCGCCGACGGCGTCGACTTTACGCCGGCTGCCAAGCGCCAACTTGCCGAGCTGCGCGAGAATGGCTTTGGCAACCTGCCGGTGTGCGTTGCCAAGACGCAGTACAGCTTTAGCGACAACGCCAAGGCGCTGGGCGCTCCCGAGGGCTTCCGCATCACCGTGCGCGAGCTCAAGGTTTCCGCCGGTGCCCACTTCGTGGTCGCGCTGACCGGCAACGTCTTGACCATGCCGGGCCTGCCCAAGGTGCCCGCGGCCGAAAACATCGACGTCGATAACGACGGCAACATCACCGGCCTGTTCTAAGTCTGTTGCCCATAACTGCCTGCTCGCCCCGCCGTGCCCACAAGGCCCGGCGGGGCTTTTATTACGGGCTTTAGCCTGTGCGGGGCGCGCAGCGCGCCGCATCAGAAACCACCCGCTATGCGGGTGGGGCCAAACGGCTTTACAAAGCCGCCCCCTCGCCGGACACTTGCGATTGTTCAGGCCGCAAGGAATCCGAGTCGAGAGGGCGGTGGTGGCGTATGGCCCAGAAGGCCTACAGCCTGTCGCACACGAAGTGGATGT